>Ga0210049_1004148_pt1 | contig 12807 bp, 8 predicted proteins | sample CryGeyCG2014_300_2_FD_183964 | JGI IMG/M metagenome (GOLD analysis project Ga0210049, IMG submission 183964) | Groundwater microbial communities from aquifer - Crystal Geyser CG06_land_8/20/14_3.00 (SPAdes) (version 2) | ecosystem: Environmental > Aquatic > Deep subsurface > Groundwater | place...
CCGCCGGCAGCGATCTCGAGTCTCTGAGCCACCGCCCGCCGCGCACCGCCGCCCTCGGCAAATGGCTGCGGCAGAGCGTCCTCGCAGAGAACGTCGGCCCATACTGCTCCCTCAAGGACGAGTTGCCGGTGTGGACGGCACCCACCAACTGAAGGCGGGCGGCTCAGACGGCCGCCGCAGTGCTCACCGCCCCCTCATCTCCCCCGGTGCCGACACCCACTTGCTGATCGCCCCCTGCCACTTGGGTTCGGTGCCGCGCTCGCAGACCAGCGCCAGCAGCGTCGCCCGGTCTGCGTCGAAGTCAATCGTGACCGCGGCGCCGGCTTTCAGGTCGAGGGTCTCAAGCGGGCGGAATCTGCCGTCGTAGAGGTCACCCAGGAGGGCAACTGGGCGCTTCCACGGCCGCGATCTTGTCAGCGTCACCTTGCCCGTCGAGAACGGCAGCAGCATGACCGCGGCGCTCTTGCGCAGGTCGGCGCCATCGAGCGTAGTCGCGGTCACCAGGCCCCCGGCGCTCAGCACCGTGGTGTCGCCGATCTTCGCCGACTGATAGGCGCCGAGAACGGAGACAGTGCCATCGTCGCCCACGGCGGCGAGTGCTGGGTAGCGGTCCTTCACGCCCAAGACCACCTCGCCCGCCTTCGTGGGCAGCTTCACGTCTTGATGGGAGTCGCCTGTCCGAGAACTGAAGACCACGTGCGCGCGGCCGGTGCGGGTCTTCTGGGCGAAGACGTGGAGCTGGGGATCGTCAGGCGTGACCAGCGATGGCGCGATGGATGCCCGGCGCAGGAACCACTCGTAGAGGGGGCGCAGGGCTGAGGCACCATCGCCGGGTGCCAACTCGACCGGGTCGGCGACGTAGTAGACCACGCCGTTGCCTACCTGTTGGCGCGTGAGCACGGGCGCGCCGTTGGCGTCGGTCGCCAGCACGACTGCCCCGGCGGGCTTGACACTGGCGAGAGGAGCGGCTTGGAGGTCCGGGAGGTCGAAGGTGCGGGCCCGCTCCGTCATCGTCGCGGCTCGGATTGGGGCGGCGGTCTGGCTCGGGCGGTCGGTGGGGGCGTAGTTGGCGCCAAGCCACTCCACGCCGGCAAGCTCTTTCAGGCGGTCTGTCCGCGTGAGCTTGCGATCAGCGTCATAGACAGGGCCACCGGTCGTGAGCAAGACGCCCCCAGCCCGCACCCACTTCATCACCGCCTCAAAGGACTCGTCGCTCGGACACAGAGCAGCGGGGTAGAGGGCGGCTTTCGTGGTGACCGGAATCTGATCGGCGAACCAGTCGCTTGCCACATTGAAGTCAACGTGCAGCCCGAGCAACGCTGCGAAGCACCGGTACGCGCTGTCGATGCCGAGCCGTTCCGCGTTGCCGAGGCGCATGTTGTCGCAGATCAGTACCGTCAGCGGCGGCGCTTCGTACACCGGCTCAAACAGGCGGAAGAGCAGGCTGAGGTTGCGGTGGGTGTAGGCGAGGTCCTTCGGGATGAGCGGGCCGGGGTAGAACACGCCCCACGGGAACACGCGTTGGTCGGCATCGCGGAGGCACCAGTTCTGCACCTTCGAGCCGCCCATGCCGAAGGTGTAGTGGGCAACGGCCATGAAGAGCTGCTTGGCCTGCTCTTCGGTGCGGACGAGGTGGTAGCCGCGGCCGCCGTTCTCGACTGCCCAGGCGGGATGGGTCTTCACGCCGTACTCGCCAAGCCCGACCGACTTGCCCTGCGCCCGCAGGTCGTTCCAGCGGAGCTTGATCGGCAGCAGGTCAATGTCCCTGACCGGCTCGTCGAAGTAACCGATGTTGGACACGTCCTGCCCGTCGATGCTCAGTCGGAGGTCCATGCCCCAGAAGGGCATCTGGTAGTACTCGCTGGTGATCGGGTGCTCTCTGTCTTCGGCGCGGATGGCCGCCACGTGCGCCTTGTTCCAGTCGGTCACCAGTTTCACGTGGAAGCGCAGAAGGTCCATCTGCCGCACGTCATCCCAGCGGCCAGAGTTGGCGGGCGGGAACGGCAGGCTGCCGACCTCTGCCGGAACGTCGTCCGGCGCCCACGCCGCCTTCAGCTTTTCGGTCGTGCCGTACCGCTCGCGCAGGAAGGCGTTCCACTTCGCCGTGAGCGCCTCCTTGTCGTCGTGGCGGAGCTGGTAGTCGCCGTTGATGTACCAGAGCAGCTTGGGCGTGTCCTTGAGGTGGGCAGCGTACTCCGAGCACTGCCGGCTCTCCTCGGCGATCTCCTGGTGGGACACGGCGACGTTCTGGCCGATCAGCAGGCCGGGCATGAACGTCAGCCCGTGCTCCTGCGTGAGCTGGGCCATGCCGGCGAACCGCCGCCAGTCCTCGTCCTTCATCGCGTGACCGGGGTTGCCGTACTGCAGGTTCTCGTAGAGCTCGAAGCCGAAGTCCCGGCACGCGGCGTGCTCCCGTGCCCACCACAGCGGGCCTTCGGTCGTGGACTGGTACACGTTGCTGTAGTTGTCGCAGCCGAACAGGAAGAGCGGCCGGTCGCCGTAGCGGAGGTAGTTCCCGGCGAAGCGCAGTGGTCTGTCGGACGGGTCGGACGGGTCGGACGGTTCGGACAGTGCGACGAAGCCGGTCTCCATCTGGTCGACGCTCTCGGCGCCGAGCGACAGCGACGCCGTGACGCGACACAAGCCGGCAACTCCCTTCGGCAAAAGGAAGCTGACTGAAGGCGTCTGGACCGCGCCTGCCGCGACCTGAACCTCGACCGACTTCCGGTAGAGCGACGTGGGCCGCGGTTCCTCCTCACCGGAAACCACTGCAAACGTGACCGTTCCCGCCTGAGCCGTGCTTCCTCGGTTCTCGACGGTTGCCCTCACGTTGACGGTCTCTCCCGCCCGGTACGCCGCGAGGTCTGTCGTCAGGTTGCGCAGATACGCGCCGCGCACCATGAACCGGACCAGCCGCTGGAGTGCCTGCCTCATCGCCGGGCTCTTCCCGTCGAACAAGTCCCGGTCTTCGACCCCGAAGTACCCCCACGCGCTGCCGCTGTAGAAGCCGCCGTAGTTGAGGAGCAGCGAACCGGCGCTGCCGCGCGGGCGACCGTAGCGGTCGTAGCCCATCAGCAATGGGATCCACCGAGTCTGGTCGTTGCCGCGCACGGCACTTGCAGCCCACCCCTCGACGGTGCCGAGCTTGAGGCCCGCCGGGAAGATCGTTTGCCCGGGAGCCGTCTCGACGCGCGCCACTCGCCGCAGCCGGTAGTCGGCATCGAAGACGCCGATCTGCGTGGGGCTAACGTCCAGTCCGTCCTGCGGGCTGCCAGTAGCGGTGTTCAGTGGGCGCGGTTCCGTGCCGCTGATGTCGGCCAGGCGGAAGTCGTCGAACCACGCGGTACCCGACGCCTGGTAGAGGCCGCACTTGACGTAGAGCACCGCTGCGCCCGGTTCCGGCGTGAAGTCGAAGTCGTAGCGCTTCCAGTCGGTCGTGCCGCGCACCTGCGCGAAGTCGGTGTGCTTGCGCAGCTCGCCGTCCTCGCCGTACCGGTACATCGCCAGGTAGGCGAAGCCGAGACCGCCCACGTCCTGCGTCTTGATCTGCGCACTGACCCGATAGCGGCGATTCCTGTTCGCCGGCACTCGGAGGTCCCACTTCACCTCGTGACCAGCCTGCATGTCGGCCGCCGCCACCCGGGCGCACCGCTGTCCTTGGGCAGGGGCGTCTGACACCACTTGGCACGAGTCTGCCGTGCGATGCCACCGCGCCTCCAAGTCCTCACCGCCGACCGGCGCCGCGCGCGTCTCCTCCTTCTCGAAGCCGCCATCCGCGAGCAGACTGCCCTTCTCCATCGCCTCCGCGAGGCGGCGGTCCAACACCGTCTGCTCGGGGAGATACTGGTCGCCGTCGGGCAACAGGAGATTGTTGAACGCGTAGCCGCCCATCGAGACGAAGTCGCCGCCACCGTGCAGGTAGTAGATCAGGCTGTCTCGCGCAGGTGCCGGAAAGCTCTCGCCATACGGCAGCACGACCACGTCGAAGGCGCCGGGGCGGAGCCGTGTCGGGTCGCTCAACTCGGCAAGATCCACGAAGCGCGTCTCGAGGCCCGCCTCCTGGAGAATCTCCGCAATGGTCGCCGGCGAGGAAGCGGCGCCCTTTGCCGGGAAGCCCGATTGCCGGAAGATGCCGACCACACCGGTGGCCGACCCCGTGTGCCCTCTCGGCTCCGCCCCCTCGGTGAACGGCAGCGCGTCCTTCCCCTCGGTTAGCGTCCAATTGTCGAACCACGCCGTTCCTTTCGCCTGGAAGACACCGCACCGCAACGAGATGATCCGCGCTTCGGGATGCGCCTCGAACGTGAACGTGTGCCGCGTCCAATCCTGGCCAGTCCGCGTCTGAGCGAAGTCGCGGAACGCCACGTACTCGCCCCGACTGTCGAGTTGGTACACGGCAACATAGGCGTACCCGCCTGCACCGTCGGGCACGATTCCGGCGGCCTTCATGTCGACCGCTGCGGTGAACGTCTTCTCCTGCCGCCCTACGTACACGTCCTGGACCGCCCCTCCGCCGGTCATCTCCAGGCACTTGCCGCCGCGTGGCGAGTCCTCGATCCTCGCGATGCCTGGCGGCACGCTCCAACCAGAGCCACCCCGCTCAAAGCCGCCGTTGGCGACGAGGGAGAGGGGCTGTGCCAAGGCCCCAACGGCGAGCAGAACCGTGGCGAACACCATCCCTCGGATACACCGGGGATCACACAATGGCCACGTCTGGGACTTCGTCCTTCCAGGCATACCGAACCTCCATTTTCCGATGGTAGTCAGGCCCGCTGCCGGCTGGCTTGCAGGTCTGTGGTAGCGCGAGTATTATACTTTGCCTACCATTCTGGGGGACTGCCACCATGGACCTCATCTGCGCCTCAATCTGTTACCGCGGTTACGCCGACGACGAAGTCTCCGCCACACTGGAACTCGCCCCAAAGATCGGCTACGCGCTGATGGAGATCCACGGGCCGGTCCTGTGGAGCCTCGAAGCGGCGGCGGCGTTTGACTTGCCGGCGCGGAAGGCGCGAGTGGAAGCCTCCGGCATGAAGTGCGTCGGGCTGCATACGTTGGGCTGGGGGGGCGCCGACGCGGAAGACGTGCGTCGGCGCGCCCACGCCCTGACCAAGGTGGTGGGGTTCGCCGAAGCACTGGGCTGCCACCACGCAACAACCACACCCTGCAGGACGTCGGCTATGCAGGTGGGCTGACGTTGGAGCTGGAGGTCGACGATCCGGAGAACCTACCCAGGTACACCGAAGAGGCGTACCTCTACCTGAGCGGAATGCTGGGCCGGAAGTTGTGACCGAGGGGTGGCGCGTTCATAGGTCTGCGACCACGCCGCGTCTGCCCGGGTCCCCTCGGTCTGATCGGTCCGGTCCGTCAGACGCCGCCAACGCCGGCCCGGCGCAAGCCCGAACTACCAACCAACCTGCTACCGAAGGACGACGAAATGAGTCGCATCCGCGTCGCCTGCCAGACCTACACTTGGGAGATGCTCGGCGCCGACTGGCGCGGCGACTTGACCGACATCCTGGACTGGGTCGCCGACGCCGGCTACGACGGCATCGAAGTCAGCAGCAACATGATCGGCTCGTTCCGGAACCGACCGGCCAGCTTCGCCCGGGAGCTGGCGAAACGCAACCTGAAGTTGGCGGCGTTCGCCTACGCCACCGACGGCTTCACCGACCCCCACCGGCACGACGACGACTTGGCTGGCGCCCGCCGCGCCATTGACTTCGTGCGCCGCTTCCCGGAGCCGCGCCTCGGGCTTGGCGGCGCCGCCTGCCCCAGTCGCCACAGCAGCCGACGATGGCTCGATCAAGCCATCGCGTTCTACAACGAAGTCGGGCAACTGGGCGCAAGCGTCGGCGTGTCGGTGAACGTGCACCCCCACTCGCACCACGGCTCATTGCTGGAGACAGCGGAGCAGTACCAGCACCTGCTGGACAACCTCGACCCGCGCTTCGTCAGCTTCGGCCCCGACACCGGTCACATCGTGCGCGGCGGGCAGGAGCTGCTGACGTGCCTCAGAGCGCACCTGCCACGGATCACTCACGTGCACCTCAAAGACGCCAACGCGGCACACGAGTGGGTGGCGTTGGGCGATGGCGTCTGCGATTTCCCGGCCGTTTTGGAGTTGCTCCGGTCCACCGGCTACAACGGCTGGGTCGTCGCCGAGGAGGAGTCGGAAGACGCCCGCCGCGACGGCGTTGCGGCTATCCGCAAGAACCGGGAGTACCTGCGTTCGCTGGGGCTCACGAAGCAGACCGGCAGACGCGCAGCAAGGAGCAGCGGATGATTCGAGGGCAGTTGTGGCAACTCATAGACGAGGACGAGATGCAGCGGCTCGACGAGGCTGCCCTGCGGCTGCTCAGCCGCACCGGCGCCGTCATCCGGCACGACGCGACCCTGGCGCGACTGGAGGCCGCGGGGTGCACGGTCGAACGGGAGTCGGGTCGCTGTCGATTCCCGGAGAAGCTCATTCGCGATGTCCTCGCGCACTTCGGTCGCCCGCAGGACAACGACTCCACCGGCGCGGCGAACTGGAACCCGGCGCTGCACACCGGGCACGGCGGGTCGTTTCCGCACTTCCTCGAATGGCCCGACTGCCGCAGGCGCCTGGCGACTCGGCAGGATGTCGCGGACATGGCGAAGATGGCTCACGTGCTGCCCGAGTTCGGGTCGGTCGGACAGGTGTTGACCTGCGCGGAGGTCGATTCGCGCATCGAGCCGGTCTGGAATGCCGTCGAGCGCATGTCGCTGACCGACAAGCCGATCGGCGGCGGCGAAGTGCTGTACCACGAGAACATCAAGCACTTGGTGCGCCTCGGCGAATTGGAGACTGGCGTGCCGGGCGACACCTCGTTGTTGGCGACCTGCAACTTCTCCGTCGCTCCGCTGATCTTCGGTCGGCGCATGCTGGACTGCGCCATTGAGAAAGCGAAGTTCCGCTGCCCCCATGTCCCGGGGACGATGCCCATCAGCGGGATCTCGGCCCCGGTCACTCTGGCTGGCACGGTGGCAGTGTGCCTGGCGGAACTCATCGTCGGCTGGGTCATCGGCTACTTGCTCGACCCGGACTTGAGCGTCGGCGGCATCGTGGCCAGCGGGTCGCTAGACATGCGCACACTGCGAGCCTGTTTTGGCTCGCCCGAAGCGCACCTGCAGGACACTGCCACCGCGCAGGTGTGTCGCCGCCTGTATGGCATCCGCGTTCACGTGGCGCTGGGCTATGTGGACTGCAAGACGCCGGGCATTGAGGCGACCTACGAGAAGCTGCTCCCGCTGGTCGCCGCGCCGTTCCTCGGTGAGGGAGCCGGCATCAGCCCCGGCCTGCTTTCCGCCGGGCAGGACTACAGCCCCGTCCAGCACCTGCTGGACCTGGACATGCTCGGCGGTTGGCAGCGCTTCAATGCGGGGCTCAAGGTTGACGACGACACCCTCGCACTCGACCTCGTCGACGCCGCAGCACACCGCCAGCGCCCGACGTTTCTGGACTCTGAGCACACAGCCCGGCACTATGCCTCCGAGCAGTGGTACCCGCGCTGGCTGGACCGGCAGATCTGGCAGGGCGATCGAAACGAGAGCGGCGCCGAGCGTCGGATGCTGGACGCCGTCAACGACCATTGGAAGGACGCTGTCGCTCGGTACGAACGACCCGAGCTCGACCCGGGCAAGCTGGCCGAGGCCGAGAAAATCCTGGCGGCTGCGGAAGCAGAGAGGGGCCGCGTTCGGCCGCTTGTTTGAGCGTCGCGCCGGTGCCGACGCCTATCCGACCGTACCTTCGGAGGTAACCACCGTGACACACCGACTCTTGCTGACAGCCCTGGCCGGGTTGGTGCTGACCGTCGCCCCCGCCGGTGCCGAGAGGAAGCCCAACATGACCCAAACAGAGATCATCAACGAGGTGCTGGCGAAGACCAAGCCGCTACACTTCCCCCGCGGGGAGCGGCTGCCGCTCTACGTCTGGACAATCACCGGAGTCGGCACCGACGACGAAGCCGAAGCGGAACGCGTCCTCAAAGAGCTGGACGCCCGGGGCATTCCCGTGATTGCCGTCTGGCGACCGAACGACAAAGAGAAGGCGCTGGAGCGGGCGCTCTGGCTGGGGCGGATCCAGCAGCGGTTGGAGCTGCCGATCTGCGTCAACGCCAACGCGTGCAGCTACCCGTTCTTCAACGGCGACGAGAGCACGCTGCACGTAGGCGACGACGGCAAGCCGTTCGCGGACCAGTCGTTCCCCGGAAAGAAGATGGGCTGCCCGTTCGCGTTGGAGGAACGCCTCGGGCCAATGAAGCAGCAGGTCGACTTCTTCGTCCGCGCCTACCAAGAGGCAGGGCTGCCCTTGGACTTCGTCTTCTACGACTGGGAGATTGACGGACCGACCGAGTGGAACGACGCTTGGGCGCACTCGAAGAAGTGCACCCGGTGCCGCGAGCACCTGCCCAGCCTCGACAACTTCCGCGAGTTCCAGGCCGCCTTGCGGCTCCTCCGGTCGCGCTGTCAACGCGAGTGCCTGGCCCGCCCGGTGCTGGCCAGGTTCCCCAACGCGATGGTCGGCAACTACCACGTCAACCCGCACGACGGCTACCGCTACTGGTACGACTGGTATGAGAGTGACGAGATCCCCGCGGCGGCTGCGCGCAAGCTCGACCAGCGAGGCAAGTACCGGGCGTGGTTCCACGAGTTCCCGCCGACGGAGTTCACTTGCTCGATGCCCGTCGTCTACCCGTGGTATCGCAACTTCACCTGGTACGACTACAGCAACCCCGACTTCCGCTGGTTCTACAGCCTGCTGCTGGAAGTTAGCAGCTCGGGCGGGCACACGGCCAAGGGGGTGCCCTCAATCCCGTTCGTCCACTGGCAGCTCATTCCGCCAACCGGGAAAGAGCCCGACCCCAGCGTGAAGCAGTTCAGTATCGCGGCGTACCAGGAGCTGCTCTGGCACCTGCTCCTCCGCGGGCACGACACCTTCTTCCTGTGGTGCCCGGGGAACGACACCGGGAAGGAGCTGCCGCAGTTGCACGAGGTCTACGCGGCCTCGCTGGAATATGCCGACTTCCTGACCAACGGCCAGCCAGTGACATTCGACGTGCCCAAGCGGCAGAGCCCCGTCGTCTCGGGCGTCCGTCTCGGCAATAGGGTGCTGGTGCGGCGGACGGACTTCACGGACGCGAAAGCGCCCGTCGTCCTGAAGGTGGGCGACCAAGAGATTCGGGTGCCCCGCGCAGACGGCAAGTGCCAGATTGTTGACCTGAAGTAGACAGTGAGGAGCCCCCTGAAATGCGGTACCGACCACTCCCCAACACTGACCTCAGCCCTTCCGTAATCTGCCTCGGCGCCGGTGAGTTCGGCCACAACCCGCCGCGCGACGAGTGTTTCCGCATGCTCGACCGGTTCGTTGAGTTGGGCGGGACGTTTCTGGACACGGCAAACGTCTACTTCGATTGGGTGCCCGGCGAGAAGGGGCGTAGCGAGAAGACCCTCGGCGAGTGGCTGGAGTCACGCGGGGTGCGCGGTCAGATGGTGGTTGGCACCAAGGGCGCGCACCCGAACCTCGACGCCATGCACATTCCCCGACTGGCGCCCGAGGACATCCGGCACGACATCGACGTCAGCCTGGAACGACTCCGGACGGACCACATCGACGTGTACTACCTCCATCGCGATGACCCAGCGCGGCCTGTGTCCGAGATCCTCGGCGCGCTCAATGAAGCCAAGGAGGAGGGCAAGCTTCGCGCATTGGGTTGCTCCAACTGGTCGGTGGCGCGCAGCCGTGAGGCGAACGAATACGCGGCTGCACACGGCCTCGCCGGCTTCGTAATCAGCCAGATCGGCTGGAGCCTGGCGGAGCCAATGCCCGATCGCCTGGAGGACAAGACGCTGGTCTACATGGACGACGACATCCTCGCGTTCCACCGCGAGAGCGGCCTCGCCTGCGCCGGGTATGCCTCCCAGGCGAAGGGGTTCTTCAGCGGCCGGTACGGTCAAGGGATCGAGCCGACCGACCGAACCTCCGCGGCCAAGGTCACCACCCGCTACTACTGCGAGACGAACTTCCGCCGACTGGAGCGGGCGCAGGAGTTGGCGGAGGGGAAAGGGCGCACCGCCAACCACATTGCGCTTGCCTACTTGACGTCACAGCCCTTTCCCGGCTTCGCCGTCTGCGGGTGCCGTACACTGGCCCAACTTGAGGACAGTTGCGCTGGCGGCGAGGTGGAACTCAACGAGAGCGAGGTGTCGTTCCTCGTCGCCGACTGCTGAGCTTGCCTCGGGGGCGAGCCAGTCCGATCACCCCCCCCGGGGGTTGACCGCGACCCTGAGGGAGCGCGTGACACGCTGACGCGGCGCCCGACTCCGACGGCTCACGCGCGCCCTCACGGTCGTGGCTCAGATTGATGGCACGTTTCCGAAGGAGCTACCCGCCGTTGCAGAACGCGTTGGTCCACACCTCTCTCGCAATCCTGATTGCCGCCGCTGCGCTGCCTGCGTCGGCGGCCGAAGGAGACTTGCCGGTGTTCGAGCGTTCCGTAGTCTCCTCGCACGAGCAGCTCGCCTCCAACTGCTACCCCTGCCTCGCCCGGCTGGACGACGGGCGGCTCCTGGTGGTTTGGTCGGCGCTCAAGGGGAGCCGGATTGTGGGCGCGCATTCGGGCGACTGCGGGCGGTCGTGGGCTGACCTGATTCCCCTCATCGACACCAAGACCGGCCGCGACTACGACCCGAGCATTATCGTGTCCGGCAAGCGCGTCTTCGTCACCTCGACGACTACGGCAGCCGGGGGCGGCATTCACGCCTCGGCGACTTGGTGTACCCGCAGCGACGACAACGGCGCCACGTGGAGCGCACTGTGCGAGATCCCGATGAACCACCGCTACACATGCGGGAAAACGGCCCACGGCGTCCGCCTCAAGTCGGGAACGTTGCTGATGGGCTACTCGTGGGACGTGCTGTGCGAAGAGGGGAAGACGCTGCAGAGCGAAGGGGAGATGCACCTGCGGGCGGGGGTGATGCGCTCGACCGACGACGGCGCGACATGGCACAACGGCGGGGACACCGACGCGGCCTACCAGAAGGTGTCGGGCGGCGCCGTCCACGGTACCGACGAGCCGTCGATCGTCGAGTTGGACGACGGCAGTGTCCTCATGCTCATGCGGACCGGTTCGACGCACCTGGATGAGGCGCGCAGCACCGACGAGGGCGAGACGTGGACCCGAATCGGCCCCAGCCCGTTGCGGGGGACGAACGCGCCCTGCGCGCTGTGCAGCTTCCAGGTCGGCGAGCGTCGGGGGATCTTGTGCGTGTGGGACAACGCAACCAACCGGTATCCCCTGTGCGCAGCCGCCTCATTCGACGGCGGCCGGACGTGGAGCTGGCCGAAGGACATCGCCGGACCGACTGGCGGCAAGCAGGCCTCCTACCCGGGGTGCGAGCAAGCGGCCGACGGCGCGCTGGTGGCCGTCTGGCAACAGGATGTGGAAGGCGGTCGCGACTTGCGCTGCGCCCGGTTCACCTTGGCTTGGCTGCTAAGAGACCCGACGGCGAACCTGAAAGCGAAGCTGGCGGGAGTGAAGCTGCCGACCCCGCTCGGGGAAGAAATTAGGTTCACGGGTGCCGAGATCGCGAAGTCCCCTGTCTGGCAGATCCACCGACCGCGAGGGGAAGCAATCGGTGGCGAAGCGACCGCTGAGAACACGCTTCGCATGGCGACCACGGGCTGCTGCTACATCGACAACAAGCCCGAGGTGTGGAACCGCGCAGCCAGCACGCTGGTGGAGTTCCCCATGAGGGTCCTCGGCCGCGCCTTGGACAACGTCTTCGTCGAACGGCTGTGGCGGACCGTGAAGTACGAAGAGATCTACCTGCGGGACTACGCTGACGGTCGCGAAGCCCACGCCCGTCTCGACAGCTACTTCCACTTCTACGACGCCGAACGGCGCCACGCAGCGCTGGATCGGCAGACCCCCGCCACGGTCTACTTCGCCAGCCACGACACGGGACCTGATACCAAAGAGACCCAGGAAAAGGACCCCGCTAAAGAAAGGAGAATCACTAACCACCAGTAGCTTATCCTGACCGGTAAGTGGCCCAAACAATGGGGGGAAGCTCAGTATTCTGCTTGCAGTCGCCGTAGGAGGTGTGGGCGCCGATACAGCGGCGGAACAACTCCTCGCGGGCAAGCGCTGCCCGCTCCTCGGGCGCCGCCCAGGTGAACGCGCTGAAGACGAAATCCGGGTCGTGCGGGATGGCGTAGGCGCCCTGCCGCACCTCGCCGATCCAGCCGTTTGCACGGATGACTTCCGGGAGCTGGTCGGCGCGCAGCACTTCGACGGAAGACAGCTCGCGACCGAGACCGCGAACCGGCCGCTCCAGGCGAGCGACGTTGCGCGGATCCTCGATTGCCCAGTTCAGGGCGTAGAGGTGTTTGGGGTTGCAGGTGTACATGGTTGTTGAGTCTGACTGGGGGTGGCAGGGACCGAAAGGACGGCCAGGACAGCAGGGACTTCACGAACGGCAAAGCGGCGGCGTTTCCCAGGAGGAGATCATTCGGTGCTGATTGGGAACCTCCTGCCGGTTGGTGGTTGCGGGCTTGCCGGCAAGGAAGTTCGTGCTTGGGCGTCGAATCCGGTGAGACTTGCTTGGACACCGGGGCCGTGGATTCAATATTCAATCTATTGGCTATTGGTGTTGGTGTAACTACCCAGGTACCTGTTCCGCGAGACGACGGAAGAGGTGAGTGCTACGTTGGGGCGGGGGGCGAGGGCAGGAACGGGGTGCCCGCGAAGACGCGTTGGAGCGCCTCGAATGCCGAGAGACCGT
>Ga0210049_1004151_pt1 | contig 12803 bp, 11 predicted proteins | sample CryGeyCG2014_300_2_FD_183964 | JGI IMG/M metagenome (GOLD analysis project Ga0210049, IMG submission 183964) | Groundwater microbial communities from aquifer - Crystal Geyser CG06_land_8/20/14_3.00 (SPAdes) (version 2) | ecosystem: Environmental > Aquatic > Deep subsurface > Groundwater | place...
ATTGTCATCACAGATTGCTCTGTGAAGTAGCAAAAATTTACTAAAGAAGACTCCCCTCAAGTATCCACGCCTGCAGCAGATAGAGACCAACCTGTCTCACGCATATTATTTACGATTAAAATCGTAAATTGTCACCTATTACTAGGTGTATGGACTATACCACTACCCCGCAAAATGCGGGGCAATCGACGTGTTATCCAATCTAAAAGATTGAATCGGGTGGGATTGTTTTTTTTGCCAATCCCACCACAGTCTCTACGGGGTTAAATATTACTCGATCTTTTCGATTCCGATTCCTAAAAAGGAAAAAAGATTAATGACATCTTGCTCGCATTTAGGATCACTTTCTTTTATGAAAAGTGCTAAATAACACGAGCTTTTTCCTCCATCTTTAATGTCAATGTTCATATTCACCTCCTTGAAAATATATTTAACTTCCCACGGTATTACCCTCGCGCTCAGGTTGAATGCGCGTTCGGGCTTCACCGTTATGAGTCGATTTATTCACTATGACATTGCTGCCATAGGCCGCCAAACTTGCCTAACAGTAAACAAGTTTTGGTTGACGGTTTGAACCCAGCTCACGTACCTTTTTAATTGGCGAACAGCCAAACCCTTGGGACCTTCTCCAGCCCCAGGATAAGATGAGCCGACATCGAGGTGCCGAACAGTGTCGTCGATATGGACTCTTGGACACTACCAGCCTGTTATCCCCGGAGTAGCTTTTAGCCGATAATCTTCCACCTTCCTATGAAGAATGGTCGGTTCACTAAGTTCCGCTTTCGCGACTGCGCGACATGTCCGTCTTGCAGTAAAGCTGGCTTATGGCTTTGCCCTATCTCCGCCATTTCCATCGGCGGATAGCCAACCTTGATAAACGCCTCCGTTACTCTTTAGGAGGCTAGCGCCCCACTAAAACTGCCCACCTGGCACTGTCTCCAGCTTACCGTTTCCGCTGCTCTTCGCCTTGCTCAGGTTTTACGCCGAACAGACGGAAGAGAAACGGGAACGGTAAGCCGAGTTAGAATAAAGCATTTGAAAGATGGGTGTTTCATTGGCGGATCCACCCCGCCCTAAAGCGGGGCTTCAAATCCTACCCACTACGCTACGCATTCAAACGCCAAACTCAATACCAAGCTGCAGTAAAGCTTCCGGGGTCTTTTCGTCTTGCTGCAGGTACCCGGCATCTTTACCGGAATTGCATTTTCACTGGGCTCTTCGTTGAGACAGTCGCCGAGTCGTTACTCCTTTCATGCGCGTCGGAACTTACCCGACAAGGTATTTCGCTCAATACACACTTTGTGTTGCTTGTTAACCCCGACCTTGTGTCGGGACTCCGAAACTTTTTCGGATCTGCGCGTCGCCGCGCAGTTCGGACTATATCTTCCCCGCATTTCGCGAGGTCCGACGTATAGTCTCTGAGGATTCTAAAAATTTCGATGGAATCTTTCTATTCATCTTCTGACTTAATTTGGCCACCTTAATCATTCCTGTTTTATAAAAATGTTCTTGCTTAACAAGCATTTTTATTATTCTGGCAAAATATTGAAAATCATTCTTTTTGGCTGTTTTCAATAAATTTTGCTCAAAAAACGGAATAATTTTTTCGTTTAAATCCCGAATTGACCGCACACAATAACGATAAAGATTCTTTTTGTGATTATCTCGCCGGCGATTAATAAAAATATCGCCGCAAGAAAAGAAATCCTTAATCACGTAAAGAGATTTTATACTTTGTTCGTTTTGCGTCACAACAAATTCGGGAAAAACTTGCCAACCAAATCTAGCTCGCTGATTTTTGATGATGCTAACCTGAAAACATCCTTCACCATCAACATAACCAACGATCCATCCAATAGTTTTTAGTCTTTCCTGCTGATTGTCTGGCGCCCCTACCTTTCGAGGCACACCGGATAGTTTTTTACCTGACATAATGTCTGCCATTTTGTTATGGTAGAGTTATACCATAGTACTACCGGATTCTCCAGAGTTTCCAGCATATAGTCGGATTTTACTAAAGCAGCTTTTTTCTACTTTAACACGGTTATAGTTACCGCGGACGTTCACTGGCGCTTAGCACACTCAGCCCGGACGCACATCACCACATTCAGGCTAAACTTTAAGTTTTGCTCTTTATCGTATAGCCACTAGGGCGTGAGAATAAAGAGATGAAATTAATCTTTGGAGATTAAAAAGAAAAACTATAAATCTGCACTGAACGCAGTAAAGTGCGCCCGGACCGGCATGTTTAACGTTCCAGCACTGGTCAGGAGTCACCCCCTATACATCCTCTTGCGAGTTAGCAGGGAGCTGTGTTTTTGTTAAACAGTCGCTTGGCGTCTTTAGCTGCGGCCCCGCTCGCGCGGGGCAGGCCTTATCGCTAACTTACGGCCGCTGTATTGCCGAGTTCCTTAACGAAGATTCACCCATTCACCTGAGGCTACTCGCCCCACCCACCTGTGTCGGTTTTCGGTACGGTCGCTGTTATTTTAACTCTAGGGATTTTTCTCGGCAGAATGCTGGGCAGAGTTGTCCCGCCGAAGCGGGACTTCTGACGGGTCTCGGAGTGATGCGACACGGATTTGCCTATGCCGCGTCCTTAACCTATCAATGTAAATCCAATAATACACTCTACTGACTACTCTGCGTCCTCCCATCGAAAAATAATAGCGGTGCCGGAATATTAACCGGCTGTCCATCGGCTTCGCTTCTCAGCTTATCCTTAGGACCGACTAACCCTTGGCTGACAATCATTGCCAAGGAAACCTTGGGTTTGCGGTGTGCCGGTCTTTCACCGGCATTGTGGTTACTCATTCCAACATTCTCTCTTCCTAACGCTCCACAGAACCTCACGATTCCGCTTCACAGCAGTTAGAAATGCTCCCCTACCAATCGCTCGCGTCTCGCTTCACGCGACGCTTCGCTCAAACTTAAAACTCAAAGTGCAAAGTGCAAAATTTTGGTATCCCGCCAAGGCGGGATTTATTTTATTAAATTGTCGCGTAGCGACACCTTAATTTTGAGTTTTGACTTTTGAATTTTGAACTTGAGTTCGGTCTCATAAAATGAGACGCGAACGATTCCATATCTTCGGTACTAAGCTTTAGCCCCGTTGAATCTTCGGCGCGAAATCTCTAGACTAGTGAGCTGTTACGCACTCTTTAAAGGATGGCTGCTTCTAAGCCAACCTCCTAGCTGTTTGAGAAATCCCACCTCCTTTTCCACTTAGCTTAGTTTAGGGACCTTAGATGATGATATGGGCTGTTTCCCTTTTGACCACGGAGCTTAGCCCCCATAGTCTTACTTCCAAGCTAGAAACTGACGGCATTCGGAGTTTGATTAGACACAGTAGGCAAAGCCATCTGCATCCATTCAGTGCTCTACCTCCGTCAGAAAAACTTGGAGCTAGCCCTAAAGCTATTTCGGGGAGAACCAGCTATTACCAGGCTCGATTAGCTTTTCACTTCTTACCACAACTCGTCGCCGAGTTTTGCACGGCTCGTGCGTTCGGGCCTCCCCCTGATGTTACTCAGAGTTCACCCTGGTCATGGTAAGCTCGCTCTGGCTTCGGGTCTTATGTATACTACATAACCGCTTAATTCAGCGGTCTTCGCGCTATTAACACTCGGTTTCCCTGCGTCTCCGTCCCAAAGGACTTAGACAAGCAGTACACATAAACTCGTTGGATCGTTCTGCAAAAAGCACACGGTCACTCATACGCATCTCGCTACGCGAGATGCTAAATTTAAAATGTAAAAATCAAAGTTAAAAATTATTGTATCGCTTCGCGATGAATTTATATTGAATAAATCCCGCGTAGCGGGATACCAAAATTTTACATTTTGATATTTTAATTTTTCATTTAGCGCATCTTGCTCAGCAAGATGCGTACAGGCTCCCGCTCTTTGTAAGCATATGGTTTCAGGGTCTATTTCACCGCCCTCATCGGGCTGCTTTTCACCTTTCCCTCACGGTACTTGTTCACTATCGGTGATGTTGAGTATTTAGCTTTGGCAGTCTAGTCCTGCCGGCTTCCGACAAGGTTGTCTTGGCCTCGCCGTACTTAAGAGTAATAACTAGGAGCATAAAACCGTTTTCGTTTACGGGGCTATCACCCTCTTTGGCGCCGGCTTTCCATCCGGCTTCTACTAACGAAGTTCTATAATTTGATCTCCTCTCGGATTGCTCCGAGACGTTACTATCTTTCAACCCCCATCGCTTCTCGCTTTCGCTCGTCGCTTCATCTTAACATTTTAACATTTAAACATTTGAACATTATGCTTCTGCATTTTGTTAAAATGTTAAGATGTTTTTATGTTAATATGAGCGCTTCGAACGCAAGTGAGAAGCGCTAGGTTTAAGCTGTTCCCTGTTCGCTCGCCGCTACTGGGGGAATTTTGCAAAGCAAAATTTCTAGTGACAAGTTATTAGTGATAAGTGATAAGAAAAATTCTGATCACTAAACACTTAACACTAATCACTAAAAAAATTGCTTCGCAATTTTTTTCTTTTCCTCCGCTTACTGAAATGTTTTACTTCAGCGGGTACGCTTCCGACGACTTGCGTCGCCAGATTATTGCGGTTTTCGCAATAGGGTTTCCCCATTCGGTCATCCCCGGATCAAAGCTCGCTAGACAGCTCCCCGAGGCTTATCGCAGTCACGCCACGACCTTCATCGCCTCAACATCCCAAGGCATCCACCATACGCCCTTAGTCTTGTTCCGCTCTGTATCAAAAATACAAGCGGACAAACTAGGATATTTGATTCTCTCTAAGAAATGAGTTAATTTAATTCGATTCTATTTAACTTACTTTCTTTTATCTGTTTGATTTCCAGATACCTGTTTATTCGGTTGTAAAAATACAATCCTTAACAACCCTACGGAATTACGGATTTCTACAGATTTTACGGATACAATTTTTCATCTGTAGTATCCGTACTTATCTGTAATTCCGTAAGGTTCCAAGAAACAAAAAACCGCTTGGTTGGAAGCGGTCGCCACAACAGAAAAAACAAGACGCCTTTATCCGCTTCCTTTATTTAAGTATAGTTGATTAGTATACATTAAAAACCTATATTTGAGCATTATCTTTTACAGCTTCCATTTTAGCAGATTTTAAAGGTCTGTCAAGCCCCGCAAAAGATGGACAAACCATTTATAAGTGGTTTATACTTAAAATAGGTCGAAGCAATCGTCATTTTACATAAAATTTAATTATAAATATGCCTCCAGAAAAATTTGAAACGCTGAAAGCAGGAGGGATGGGTAATCCCGAAAACCCCTATCAAGACCCGCACACCGGTGAGGTGATAACAAAAAAAGAAAAGGAGGAAGAGAAAAGAAGAAAGGAAGATGACCCCCACTGGTTTAGAGAACAAAGATAGAAAAAAGCGGCTCTCGCAGCCGCTTTTTTTATTGATATTAAACCTCTAAATTTTATCTTCCCTTTTCAATCACTCGCCACTGCCAATAAGAATACAAAAACAGAATTGCCAGCATCAAAATCATCCCGCCAATTAAAATCCAGAAAGCATAAGCTCCCTTGATGAAACTGATAATAACCATCAGCGCCGCCAAAGCGATAAACAGCCGGCCGCCAAACTTATGGGTTTTATCCCACACCGCTTCCGAGTGCAGCGTCCAGGGCAAACGAATGCCAATCGTATAGTTTTTCTTTATCTGCGGCATCATCAAACCCAGAAAGAAAAAGAGCACCGCGATACCCCACATCACACATTGCCCCACGTTAATAACATTTCCAAGACCCGCATAAATTGTCATCAGATACAGCCCTCCCATAAACAGCACAAACGCAACTTTAAACCAAAAATAAAGATGCGAGAAAAGCTCAATATTGGTTTTAAGCGGGTCCATTAGCGGCACAAAGCTTAACAACAAATACATAAATAAAATCAGCCCCGGAAAAAAGTACACCGCAAAGGTTTTTGAGCTCCAGCCGTTCACTTGGCCGTCAATACCCCAGGCATCAAATCCGGCAAAAGCGGGTAAAAATAAACGCCTATCGCCGCGATAATTAAAATCAGGGCAATCGGTAAAATTTCTTTTTTATCGTAGAGTTTAATATATTTAAAGTTAAGAAATAAATCTAAGACCGCTTTAAAAAACAAAAACCTCACCTTTAAAGGAGGTCTTTGTTCTAATGATGCTCAACCAATTGGCAGCAGCGAGAGTAATTCATAAAAATCACTGCTCCCAAGGAGATTACTTCTTGCCCAAGATTCTGAACATCTTGGTGCCGCAAGTCGGGCAAACACCCGTCATTGCGCGTCTCTCAACGCCACCCTTGCCCTTCATGGCAACTTCTTTGGCGTCTTTCATCTCTCTTTTGGCTTTACACTTGACGCAGTATCCTTCAGTCATATTAATTTGCTTATTAATAAGCTTATTAATGGTTATCTTAACTCTCCTTTAATTATATTCTTTTAATATAATTATGGCGCTCGGTCAAAGAGACGCCAAGGCCTCTCTTTTCCCTCACTTGTAATTATACACAATTTACGAATAAATGCAAGGGGGCAACCCCTTAATTACCCACAAGCACGTTTAAGGGTTATTATGGCAGTTTTTTTCTCAAATGAAGCCGAAATAGCTTTAAAGAATTAAGCAGCGGCAGAAAGTCGGTCAAAAAGTTGTAGGCGGCCGCGCCCCTGGGACCAATCACGCCGCCAAAGACCAAAGCCAGCCCCACCGCGTTAACCGCTCCCCAAAGCCATAAGTCCTGCTTAATAATCCGCAAGGCGTAACGGCTTAAATCCATGGCCTCCGGAATATTGCCTAGCTTATCCTTCATTAAAACCACATCCGCCGATTCAATGGCCGCATCCGAACCAACCACTCCCATGGCAATGCCCAAATCCGCCAGCGCCAACGCCGCCGCATCATTCACTCCGTCTCCCACCATGGCAACTTTGTAATCAGCATTAACGGCCTTCCTTAAATACTCAATTTTGTCCTTGGGCAAGAGATTGGCCTGCCATTCGGTTATACCAACCTCTTGAGACACCTGAGCGGCTATTTTTTCATTGTCGCCGGTTAACATAGCAATTTTATCCACGCCCATTGACCGGAGTTTTTTTATAATATCGGCCGCGCCAGCCCTGACAGCATCTCTCATGGCAACAAAACCAATCACCCGACCACCACGGCTCAAAACCGTAACCATCCGATTCTTGGCTTTTTGTTCCTCTATCAACCCTGACTCTTCGTCGGAAAAAACAATCCCGTTATCTTTTAAAAACTTGGTCTTGCCGGCGATAATTTCTTCGCCGTCAATTTTTCCCCGAATCCCGAAACCCGGCTCCTCGTGAACCTTGGTTATCCTCAATAAATTAATTCCTTTGGCGGCAATTAGTTTTTTAACAGCTTTAGCTGCCGGATGCCCCGACTCGCTTTCCGCCGCCCCCAAGACCGCCAAAAATTCGTCTTGACTATAACCGCCAAAAGTGATTGTCTCTTCCACCTTGGTTTTGCCTTCGGTAATGGTACCTGTTTTATCAAAAACCATGGCCCGAACTTTGGTTAACCCCTCTAAAAATTCTCCGCCCTTGATAATAATTCCCCAGCGCGCCGCCACGCCAATGGCGGCCGTAAAAGCCAAGGGAATCGCCACCGCCAAATCGTCGGCGCAGGTCACTAGCAACACTGCCAACACCAAGTCAATTTTTTGAGTAAAAACATAAAGGGCCGTCGCGCCCAGTAGCGTAAAAAAGATATACCGCCCGGCAAAACGTTCAACCATTGAAGCGATGGGCGCTTTACTGGCCTGTGATTTTTCCACTAGTTCCAAAATCTTAGCAAAGGTTGTATCGCCGCCCACTTTCTTGGCCCGCACCATTAACGAGCCGCTAACATTCAAAGTTGAACTCAAAACTTCCTCGCCCGCTTTTTTAGCGACCGGCTCCGATTCGCCCGTCAGCGACGACTGGTCAATACTGGCTTCACCCGACTCCACCACCCCGTCAACCGCTACGCGCTCACCCGATTCAACCACCACCAAATCACCAACTTTTACCTGTTCAATGCTTACTTCACAAATCTTACCATCAACTGATAAATGGATTTTCGTCGGACGCAATTTCATTAAGCCGGCCAAAGCATTTTTGGCTTGGCTGGCGGTATAGCGAGCAAACAGACGCGCTGAAGCCAGCGTCAAGCTCACAAAAACCGCTGACTGCCATTCTCGCGCCAATAAAGCAAAAATTAAGGCGATGCCAGCCAAAAGATCAATGGTCAGCTTTTTCTTAATTAGCGCCTTTAAGGCGCTAATTAACACCGGCGCCAGCCCCGCCAAAGAAATAATGGCCAGCAGAATATTATTCAGCGGTTCTTTCATCAAATTAAGCCAGCCAAACAACAGGACAAAAAAAGACATAGCAATAATCGCTATGTCAAACCAGAAATAAAACGGTTGCTGAACCGAAGAAAAAGTTAAATGTTTATTGTGCCGTCTACTCATTAACGCTGGTACTTTTCTTAAAAACACGCGCTAAATAAAAACTCATAACCACCACCACCAAAGTAATAATGACCGCGTAGACAAACTTAGCCCAAAGACCATTTCCTTGCGCGGGAAAAAAATAATCAATTAGGCCTTTAATCGCTTCGTTCCAGGCCAAACCAGCTACCAAGCCAAAAGCGGTTAAAATATAACCCAGAGTTTTTTCGCGTACTTCTTTTTTAAGTTCGGCGCCCTCCTGTTTTATTTTTTGCAAATTAGGTTCAATCATATTATAATTTTTGTTTTAATTTATATTTGCCAATAAACACCTGCAGACCCAAAAAGAGCAGCAAGCTTACCAATAAGGCCTGTTCGGCAAAACGCAAATAATGTTTCGCCGAACCAAACCAAGCGCCCGAAAGATACCCCAGTCCCCCAATAATAAAAATCCAGGCGATATTAGCGATTAAATCATCCTTAACGAACTCACTAAACCTAAGCTTTAACACCCCGGCCCGCGCTAGAATGAAATGATGGAAGCCGTAGATAAACTTAGAAATAAAAAGCGTGCGCAGGGGCGATTGCAATAAGTGTTCATCAAATTGCCCTGTCGCTTTGACCAGCCATCGGCCGAACCGGTCTTCTGAATGGTTAACCTTATAGCCCAACGCGTACCATAGCCAATCACCAAATATCACGCCGATAAACAACGCCAGCAAAGTGGGCGCGCTGTCCAAAATGCCCCGAGAGGCCAAAAAGCCGGCGGTGAACAAAAAAATCTCGCCTTCAAAAATCATTGCCAAAAAAATAACTGCGTAAGCCACCGGCTTCCAAAAAGCCACGTAATACAGCACCAAAGAGTCAACGTGAAAATGATGAAAAGGAATCATAAATGAAGTTTTTTGTTTTCTCCGCCGGCCAATTGCCCGCAAGCCGCTTCTATCCCTTCGCCAAAGCGATAACGCTCCAGCGCCTGAATTCCGGCAGCCATCAAAATATCCTTAAACTTTTTTATCTGCTTGGCGGATGACGGCTTTTACCCCGTTAGAGATTTTTGATTATCCTTTTTTACTCCGTGAGATTTTTGTAAAATCTCTAACGGGGTAAAAGTGCCGGTGGGATTGTATGCAATTAAATTAACAAAAACCAGTGGCCTTTTTAAAATTTTTACCAACTGCCTGGCCTGCTTTTCCGAATCATTAATCTCTTTTATCATTATATACTCAATCATCACTTTGCGTCGAGTTTTAACAAGATACTTATCAACCGCTGACAGCACCTTTTTAATCGAGTATTTATTATTCACCGGCATAAGCTTGAAGCGAAGCTCGTCCGTCGGCGCGTGAAGCGAGATAGCCAAATTAACCTGAATGGGTTCTTGGGTTAAACGCTCAATCCCCTCAACAATACCGACGGTTGAAATAGAAATATGGCGTGCGCCGATTGCCAAACCATTAGGGTCATTGATAATTTTTATCGCGGCCAGCACATTATCATAATTCAGCAGCGGCTCGCCCATACCCATAAAAACGATATTGTTAATTTTATTAACAATATCGTTGCGAGCCCCCGCCACGGCGGGGGCGTGGCAACCTCGCGGGAGCGAAGCGACCCGCGCAACGAACTCACCATTTTTCAACCACCTTGCCCAAAACAGCACCTGCGCCACAATTTCACCGGCGGTTAAATCTCTTTTAAACCCCAACTTCCCCGTAGCGCAAAAACTGCAGCCGAGCGCACAGCCCACCTGGGAGGAAACACAAATAGTATTTCGTTCTTGGTGGCGCATCAAAACCGACTCAACCCTTAGACCATCGGACAAAATGAATAAGGCCTTAGCCGTTCTTTTGTCTTTAGCAACAAAAGTTCCTGCCTCAATTTCCAGCGGCCAGTATTTTTCAAGCTTAGCCCGAAGCCCTAACGATAAGGTCGTCGCCTCGCTCCAGTTATCTATCAAATCACAAAAAACAAGTTGCTTCACTTGTTTTTTACGAAACGCCGGCTCGCCAGCCAAAAGTTTTTCCAGTTTACTTAAGTCCATTTTTCCGAATGAAGTCCTTAAGCTTTTTAAAAGCCAATCCCCGATGGCTTAACGAATTTTTTTGCTCGTCTGACATTTCGGCAAAGGTAATATCAAATCCCTCGGGAATAAAAACCACATCGTAGGGCAACTTGCTGCGGACAGCGCCGCGCGGTTTATCTGTCACTTCGCCTTCAATAAATCCACTGAAGACCCACTCGCGCTTATCCGGTGCGCAAAGCGCGACTGCGGTTTCAAATTGCGCCTGGCGGGAATCCACCGGAATGTCGGAAATTCTGGCCAGCGAGTATTTTATTATTTCCTCGTCCGAAGCGCCTTCCCCTGCCCAGCGAGCAGAAAACACGCCCGGCTCGCCATTTAACGCTTTAATAGACAGACCGGAATCATCGGCCACCGCCCACTCGTTAGTTCTCTCGGCGGCAAACTTGGCTTTTATCAAAGCGTTCTCGGCAAAAGTTTGGCCGTCTTCAATTACATCCTCCAAAACACCCGCCTCGCTAGCCGAAACAACCTCGATGTCCAAATCGCCCAAAATTGCCTTCATTTCTTTCAATTTTCCCTGATTATATGTAACAAAAATCAAACGCATGCAAAATCACTTAGCCCAAAACTGCTCGGCTTCTTTTTCCATATAGTCCAGACGCGTATAGTAATCGGCAAACTCACTCAGGTGCGCTAGGGCGATTTTGCCGGTAACCAGCGGGTTATCATTGGAAACATTGGTGTACGCGTTGCGCAGGCCGTGTTCCAACTCCACGTCCATGCCCATACGAAACTGCTCAATGTCAAACTTGGTCCAATCAATTCCCAACTGCTCGCCGACGGCCTTGGCCTCATCAGCGCTAAAGGTCTTTTTTGGTTCACTCATATAATTAAATTTAATTGTTACTTAAAAACCATCTCAATAAATTTTTCCAGGCCGGTTTTTTTAATCTTGGTGCGGCAACCGGTCTTTTTGGCAATCTCTCTAATATTACGTTCGGCCTCGGCCTCGCCTCGGGCAATTATCTCATCCACTCGATCAAACTCCAACCAGTCCAGCGTAGCCACCGGCACTTTCAAAACAACGTCCGCATCTTTCAAAACGCGCTGGGTAATATGATATTCTACGCCCGCCACTAACTCGTAAATAAAAGAGTAAAGATTTTTAACTCGGGTGATATCCTGCAAATCCTCCGATGGCATATTTATCCAACGACTAGCCACATCCGACGCTATCACTACGTCCGCTCCCATTTCGCGAACCACGTCCGCCGGCACCGGATCCACAAACCCGCCATCCATCAATAAATGCCCGCCGGTTTTAACGGGCCGAAAGGCAATGGGCAAAGCAATGCTGGCTCTAACTGCTTCGGTTAAATTACCCTTTTTAAGAACTCTCTGCTCGCCGGTGGCCACGTCCGTGGTCACTGCCGCAAAAGGGATGCGGCAATCCTTAAAATGCTTACGCCGAAATCCCGCCTCCAGCATCTCCACAATAGTTTTGTCGGCAAACAAATGACCATCTCGCTCCGCGGTTATTTTATCCGACGACAACAGCTTCTTATTCTTAAGCTCTAAAAATAGTTTTTCAATCGCATAAATATTGCCGGTTAACGCATACCAGCCGCCCACCAAAGCACCCATGCTGGTGCCGGCAATAAAATCAATCGGTATTTCAGCGCGCTCCAACACCTTAATTACCCCGATATGCGCCAAGCCCTTGGCGCCGCCGCCGCCCAGAGCCAAACCGACTTTCTTTCTTCCTCCCTGATTTGATATTTTTTTCACTACCATGACAAATTCCTTAGGTTTTTTCTTATCTTAACGCGCGGTATGAAATAATTAAGATGGCCATAAACGTATTTTTCGGGCTCGGGCTGGCAAAGGGTTCTTTAATGAATAGCCCACAGGGCGAATAAAGTGGAGGCGGACCGAAAAATAAGTTTATGGCCATCTTCTGGCTGATAAAATTTCACATCGCGCGTTTACCTTAGTATATCACTAACAAGACAGGTCGGTTACCGCCGACCCGCTCTTTAAATATTCAACTATATTTTAATAATTTCCTCCCAGGGCAACCCGTCTTTGCCAAAATGCCCGTAAGCCGCTGTCTGCCGGTAAATGGGACGACGCAGTCCCAAACGCTCAATGATAGCTAGAGGCCGGAAGTCAAATTTTTCTTTAACAATATGCGCCAAGCTCTCGCCCTTCTCATTTACCGCCTCCACCATTAATGGCTCGGCTCTGCCGATAGCGTAGGCAACAGACACTAAACATTTTTTGGCTAATTTGTTAGCCACTAAGTTTTTAGCCACAAAAC
>Ga0210049_1004159_pt1 | contig 12795 bp, 13 predicted proteins | sample CryGeyCG2014_300_2_FD_183964 | JGI IMG/M metagenome (GOLD analysis project Ga0210049, IMG submission 183964) | Groundwater microbial communities from aquifer - Crystal Geyser CG06_land_8/20/14_3.00 (SPAdes) (version 2) | ecosystem: Environmental > Aquatic > Deep subsurface > Groundwater | place...
TTTATCTCTATTGTACTTCTACTCTATCGGGCTTAGTCGAAATCACGTAGAAGTTGACTCCAATTCGCAAAAAGATTAATATTGAGTCATAATGAATTACATGCATTGCTTTAATGGAATAAAGAGGGAAGATGGATTATGTATATATCTTAGTTGGCCTTGCTCTTGTTTTAGGTGGCCTTGTTGGTTACCTTGCCAGGCAGATGGTAGCCAATCAGCAGATTCGAAGTGCCAAAAAGGAAGCGCAGAGATTATTAGATGAAGCAACAGCTAAGCATAAGGAAGTCCTTCTTGAGGCTAAAGTGGAAGCCATCAAGGTTAGGAATGCTGCCGAGGCGGAGAGTAGGGAGCATCGCCTTCAGTCACAGCGCTTAGAAAGGCGCCTCGACCAGAAAGAGGAAGCGTTAGGGCGAAAATTAGATTCCTTAGAACGGCGTGAGCGCGACCTGGATAATAGAGCAAAGGGCATTGAAAGGACAAAGGCTGAACTCGAGCAGATAAGGAAAGAGCAGCTGGCGAAACTTGAGTTCCTGTCTGGCATATCTAGCGATGAAGCAAAGCGTTCTCTGCTCCAGGCTCTAGAGCAGGAAGTTAAAGAGGAAGCCTCACGGCAGGTTCGAATATGGGAAGCTCAAGTAAAGGAAGAAGCTGATAGAGAAGCTCAACGCGTTTTAGCCACGGCTATCCAGAGGTGCACCACCGATGTTGTTTCTGAGACCACGGTATCTACCATTTCCTTACCCAGCGATGAGATGAAGGGGCGGCTTATTGGTCGAGAGGGGCGTAATATCCGAGCTTTGGAGCAAGCTACTGGCGTTGACCTTATTATTGACGATACTCCGGAAACGGTTACCATTTCTAGCTTTGATCCAGTAAGGCGTGAGATAGCTCACATTGCTCTGAGTAGGCTTATCCTTGATGGGCGTATTCATCCGGCTCGGATTGAGGAGGTGGTGGGAAAAGCTAAAACTGAAGTTGAAGTTATAATCCGCAATGAGGGTGAACGAGCTGCTTATGATGGTGGAGTACCAGGGTTACATCCGGAGTTGATCAAGTTACTTGGTCAGCTTAAATTCCGTACTAGTTATGGGCAGAATGTTTTACTTCATAGCCTTGAGGTTTCTCATTTAGCTGGTATGCTGGCTGATGAAATTGGGGCCGATGCCGGTGTAGCTAGAAAGGCTGGATTGCTTCACGATATTGGGAAGGCGGTGGATTATGAAGTAGGGGGTTCTCACGCCTTGATAGGTGCTGATTTGGTTAAACAGTGGGATAAATCTGCTGAAGTAGTTCAAGCTGTTGCTGAACATCATGGCGAAGCTTCAACATCCAGTGTTATGGGCTTTATTGTTGCTGCTGCCGATGCTATAAGTGGTTCACGCCCTGGTGCTAGACGTGAGTCTTTGCAGCAATATCTAAAGCGAATTGAGGAATTGGAGGATATAGCTAGTAGTTTCCCTGGGGTCGAGAAAGCCTTTGCTATTCAGGCTGGGCGGGAAGTACGTGTTTTGGTGAAACCTGAGGAAATTGATGATTTGACAGCTATTAGACTGGTTCGGGACATTTCTAAGAAAATAGAAGAAAGCCTGACTTACCCTGGTCAAATAAAAGTAATAGTGATGCGAGAGACTGTAGCTGTGGATTATGCTAAGTAGGATGGTTTGGGCAAAGCAATGTCATTGCGAGGGGACGAAGCAAACTGAAGATATTAATAATAGGCGACATTATTGGCAAGCCTGGCAGGGCAGCGGTGAAGAAGTTGTTACCAGGCTTGCATCATGAATATGGGGTTGATCTGGTAGTAGGCAATGGTGAGAATGCTGCCGGTGGTTTAGGGCTAACTCCGAGCACGGCGCAGGAGCTTGTTGATTCTGGCATTGACGCAATAACTTCAGGCAATCATATCTGGGTTCATAAGGAAATCCTGCCTTATCTGGATGGTAACTTTCCCCTTCTCCGCCCATTGAACTATCCGCCAGCGTGTCCCGGCCGTGGCTATTGGTTCCGGGACAATGTTTTAGTTGTTAATCTTATGGGGCGCACTTTCATTGGCAATTTCGATTGCCCCTTTCGAGCTATGGACAAATTGTTAGCTGAGTTTAAAGATAAAACAAAAGTTATCATTGTTGACTTTCATGCCGAGGCAACTTCGGAGAAAGTGGCCATGGGTTGGTATCTCGATGGTCGAGTTAGTGCCGTGCTCGGCACACATACTCATGTAGGTACCATTGATGCTCGTATATTGCCCAGAGGTACCGCTTATGTTACTGATATAGGCATGGTTGGTCCCATGGACTCGATCATTGGTGATGATGCGAACAATGTAATTAATCGTTTTCTCTCCCAAATACCTGGACGTTTGTCAGTGGGGAAGGGGATTGTTGACTTCAATGCCATCTTGATCGAAGTGAATGAAGATACTGGTAAGGCGGTGGACATTAAGCGTATTCGAAAAACAGTAACCTAGGCATGGAAATCGACCTCCATAGGGTGAAACAACGACTGCATTACTGGCGGTAACTTTGCCTTGAGACTAGTGAGGTGCCTATTCACTTTAACTGGGAAAGTTTAACCTTTCCTTAGTAAATAAAAGATTAAAATGCAAAATGCAAAAATACAGAGCAAAAGTAAAAAATTTTGAGTTTTGATTTGTAATTTTAAATTTTGATTTTTACTTTTTGATTTTCATTGGTATATAAGCCGCGGGATAAATAACGAGTGTAGAGCAGGGACATCGGTTTCTTGCCTTATTCTTTCTAGTACCTCTTCCAGAGGAAAGCGTTGGTGGCAGCTCAGGCATATCGCCCATTTCATATTACCGTGAAGCTCGAATACCTTGTTCTCGGGGACTCCTGCCTTTTGATGGAGGTTGTCCACATTTTGAGTAATGACGCAATCCAGCTTACCTAATCTATTAAGCTCGGCGATAGCGTAATGGGCGGGATTTGGCTTGGTTTCTGTAATAAGGCTACTTTCACTGAGCATCTTCCAGTGTTTTCTGCGAGCCTCTGCACTGCTGAGAAACTTTTGAATGGTGAACTCATCGGGGTCATATTTGTCCCAGATTCCTCCCGGACTGCGAAAATCTGGTGTCCCTGATTCAGTGCTCATACCGGCGCCAGTGAAAACTGCAATCTTTTTAGCCTCCAGAATTAAGTCGGCTAACAGCTTTATCTCTATTTTTTGTGCCCTCTTCTATAGTATAACCTTTACTACCCTGTTAATACCGCTTAAGTCAGGAATTAACTCAATACTGGCTTGGGGGAAATAATTGTTTACAATCGAGCTTGCTGCTCTATCTTGGTCTTGGCCTACCTCTAGAAATAGGCATCCTTCGGGGCAAATTTTCCCTGGAATTTGAGCCAAAAGGCAGCGTATCTTATCTAGGCCATCCTCGCCACCAGCTAAGGCTATTATTGGCTCGAAATTTATTATTTCTGGACTTAGTGCCTTCAGTTCAGAATCCTTGATGTAAGGGAGGTTAGCCACTATGACATTTACAGGTTGGGGTAATGGTTCAAGCAAATTGCCCTGGAGAAGTTCTACCTGGCTGTCAAGCTTATAATGCTGGCAATTCATACCAGCTACCTCGAGAGCTGAGGCTGAGATGTCTGTAGCATAGATTCTGGCTTCAGAAAGTGCCAGTGCAAGGGTAATAGCAACGGCTCCGCAGCCGGTGCCTATGTCAGCTATAATAAATCCATTTTCCTCAGAAAGGCGCGGCCTGGCAAACTCAATAGTCCTTTCCACCAGAAGTTCAGTCTCTGGCCTGGGAATAAGGACACGATGGTCAAGATAGAAGTCAAAGCCATAGAATTCGCAGCGTTTCAAGATATAAGCAGTCGGCTCGCGAAGAAGACGACGCTGAACAATCTGCTGCAAGTGCCCTGCTTCTGCTACAGTTAACGGTCTCTCCGGTTGGCTATAAAGTTGTGCTTTTGATACTCCCAGTACGTGGCACAGCAAGAGTTCAGCCTCGATAGAAGCATCATCAATTCTGGCCATAGATAATATGTGGCTAGCTAAATATAAAATTTCGCTTGAAGTCATGAAAGGACTGCTTCTAATTGTTCAGTTTGTTCTTTGGCAGACAGAGCTTCGATGATTTCATCGAGTTCTCCGTCCAAAATCTGGCTCAGATTGTGGAAAGTTGAATTGATGCGGTGGTCGGTAACACGATCTTGTGGGAAGTTATAGGTGCGTATTTTCTCTGCCCGCTGGCCACTGCCTACTTGAGTTCTTCGTTGTCTATCTATCTCTTCAGATTGCTTGCGTTGTCTTAAGTCAAATAGCCTGGCTCGGAGTACTGCCATGGCTTTCATTCTGTTTTTTAATTGGGAGCGCTCATCTTGACAAGCAGCTGCTATACCAGTGGGCAAATGGGTAATGCGAACTGCGGTGGTTACTTTGTTTACATTCTGTCCTCCAGCGCCATGGCTGTGGAAGAATTCCATTTTGAGCTCATCTGGGTTGATATTCAGCTCAATCTCTTCTGCTTCGGGTAGAACAGCCACAGTGCTTGTGGAGGTGTGTATTCGCCCTGAAGCCTCAGTGATAGGCACTCTTTGCACTCGGTGAACGCCACGCTCGTACTTTAATTGACTAAAGGCTCCTTTACCTTTAACCTCAAATATTATTTCTTTAAAGCCGCCAATTGCGCTCTGGCTGCTATCAACGATTTCTACTTGCCAGCTTTTATTTTGGGCATAGCGGCTGTACATACGGAATAGGTCGGCAGCAAAAATGCTTGCTTCTTCACCGCCAGCACCAGCTCTTATTTCAACGATGACATCCTTATCATCGTTAGGGTCTTTAGGCAGTAAAGAGAGTTTGAGTTGGCGAAGGAGATCATCCTGGTGTTTTTTAAGTTTGCTCGTTTCCTCCTTAATGAGAGCTATCAAGTCTTCCTCTGTAGTGCTGTCGTGCAAAGCCTCCATTTCGGCTAACTCTTTAGAGTTTGCCTTGTATTTTTGATATGTCTTGACGATGTCTTCAAGGCTAGCTCTCTCTCTGGTTAGCTCCTGTACTTGCCTTGGTTCAGTAGCTATTTCCGGTTGAGCTATCAGCCGAGTTAGCTCTTCATAGCGCTTCTGTATTAATTCCAATTTATCAAGCATAGCCCACAATCCTGGTTGTTTTTGGGTTATTATAATATAGTAATGCAGGTCACTCAAATTTAAGGAGAGCGTTTGATAACCTTATTCTCTGTCATTCTGAGCCCTTCACTCCTTGTCATTCTGAGGGAGCGAAGCGACCGAAGAATCTCGCTCAGGGTAAACTCCGTGAAGGGTCTCAGATTCTCTTTTTGAACCAGGAGTTGAAGTGAAAATTTCGCTGGAATGCTATGAGTGTTTGCAAAAGTTAATTCATCAAGCTGCTACGCTAGCGACTAATAATAACTTGCTTAGACAGAAGGCCATAGAAGAAGCTCTGAGAATCCGCGACGACGAGTTTTCCTATGGCCAAATATCTATTGTAATTGCTACTAAGATTCATCGGGTGATAAGGGAAGTAACTCATAATCCTGACCCCTACCGGGTGATGAAAGAGAAGGAAATGGCAATTGCCAGGGAATTATACCCTGAGATAAGGGTTCAATATAAGGATGATTTTGAGGGTTGTCTTAAACTCGCCACTGCAGCGAATGCCATAGATTTCTTCAGGGAGCCTGGCATCATTAAGGAGGATATGAGAAGGTCCGTAAGCTTTACTATAGATGACTCACAACGATTTGAAGCGAAGCTAAGAAAGGCAAGCAAAGTTCTGTATTTGGCTGATAATGCTGGTGAAATTTACTTCGACTTGCTTTTAGTCAAGAAGATGAGGCAATTTGCTGATGTTATCTACGTAGTTAAGCCCTCACCTGTTCAGAACGATGCTACTCTGGAGGATATTAGCAATGCTGGCTTGGAAAGTGACTTTGGGAGGGTTATAACTACCGGTGTAGCTTCACCGGGAGTAATTTTTGCTTTAGCCTCAACTCAGTTTAAACAGGAGTTTGCCTCAGCAGACCTCATATTCGCTAAAGGGATGGGGCATTATGAGGCTTTGAGTGAGCTTCCCAGTGAGGGGAAGTTTTTCTATTGCCTCATGGCGAAGTGTAAACCTGTAGCAGATTCGCTCGGGGTGCCTATGAATAGCTATGTGGCTATGCTGCGGTAAGCTAAAATCTGACAGAGCTTTCTGTGACGCACTTCAATCAGGTTAAGACCTGAGCACAAAGACCACGTCTGCAGCTATGATTTTGTGATTGCATAGACCAGTTGTTTCATCTGTTCGTTTTCAGTGGGACTCTAGAGCATATCAGGTCGGATAATGGGCCTGAGTGCATGTCGAAGGTGATACGCGATTGATTGAACCGGCTCGGAGTGGATACGTTATTCATAGAACAGGGAAGTCCCTGGGAGAATGGTCATATAGGATCATTCAACGGAAAACTGAGGGACGAGCTTCTCAACAGGGAGATATTCACGATGTTAACCAAAGCAAAGGTATAAGGTATGATGTAGTTCAGATAGATGGTGGACACTTCGAAGTGTGGAGTCACAGCTCATCTTGAGTTTAAACAGGCTCTGGCAATCCGTTGTGCCATTGCGAGGAGTGAGATTTCTCGTTTTACTCGGAACAGGCTCCGCAATCCCCCGGGGTTCTCCCGGGCAAATATGGCGGGAGGGAGTTAGAAGGAGGGGGAAATTCACCCTCACCTTATTCCTCTCCCATCAAGGGAGAGGAGACTTTTCTGAGATTGACACGCCTTCGGCTCGTAATGACAAAGAAGGAAGATTAAAGTGTCACTAATCATGTGAACGAGTACAAGGTATTGATTGAGTCATGGCAGAGGGAGTATAATCAGATTCGACCACATAGTGCTTTCTACTATTGGCCATCTGCTTCAGAAGTCATGTTGCCAGCAGCTATGCCATTAGGACTAACTTAGAAGTTGGTATAATTTATGGGAAGGGCACCCTGGCTCACAATATGAATTATACCAAGCAGATTAAGCCCGTGGATAACCATGCTCACAGCGATAGCGGCGAGAAGTAAGCTAAATACTTTAGACACTGCCCTAAGTCCACCTTGTCCCATGAATCTGGCAATCCGGCTGCCTAACAAGAAGATACTCCATGCGACCAGCATATTCAGAGCAAAGGACAACAAAACTATACCGGTGGGGAATTGAGTTACTAGCAGTAGCAGGGTTGTTATTGTCGCTGGACCTACTGTGAGGGGTGTTCCAATAGGAACCACGGCTACCATTTCTTCTTTGGTGGCTTCTACTATCCGTCCAGTCGTCATATATTTGATGGAAAACACCAGAAGTATAAGGCCGCCAGCAACGGCAAAGGAGCCTACTGAGATATCCAGCACATCCAGGATGAATTGGCCAAAAAACAGGAATACCAAACCGACCACGGCTGCGGTCGCTGTAGCTACATGAATCATCTTCCGGCGCTCGCGCTTGGACATATCTTCGCTTAGTGTTATAACAAAGGGTAAATTACCCAGAGCATCAATGACTATGAAGAGGGGCACAAACGTTAATGTTAAAGACTGTACGAAGTTACCCACGATGCTTTGCCTCCTTTTTCTCTTGGTATGATCGTAACTGCCTTCGCAGGATCAGTTTGTCATCGCCAGGTGCATAGAAGTCAGGAACACGGGCAACCGTCTCGTAGCCATGACGGATATGAAAGTGCCTGGCTTTCTCATACGCCGATATGGATGATGTCTCGATGATAGCTAACCTCCCCTCAACCTCCCTGATGTTTTCCTCTGCAGATTTCAGGAGAGCACTACCTATTCCCTGTCCCTGCTTATCAGGTGCGACTGCCATCCAGTAGATGTCCCAGGTTGCATCCGTTAGCGGTGTGGGCCCGAAGCAAATATACCCCGCTACAACTGAGTTAAGCTCACCCACAAGGATATGATATCCTGACCGGCACGGGTCACCGAGGTAACTGTCAATGACCTCTTCGGCTACAACTAACTCAGAGGGTTTGAATTCCGGAGTGTTGCGCAGCACCTGCATTATGCTGAGTTTGTCTTCTCGAGTCATAGGACGGATGTTGATAGCCACTGTCGTTTCCTCTCCAGAGCTAATTGTAAAATCTTCTCAATGAGCTGGGCATAAGTCATGCCGGTTGCTTCAGCTTGGCGTACCACGCCAGAGTCGGGAGAAACATCAGGATTGGGATTTACCTCGATGACATTTAGTTGTCCCTCTTGGTCCATCCGCATGCCCACTCTGGCATAGCCCTCGCAGCCGAGAACTCTGAAAGCTGCTACTGCCGTTCTGATAATGCGTTCCTGTTCTTCAACACAAATCTCAGCCGGGCATATCGACTTGGTGCCTTGAAAGTACAGGCTATCGGGTTCCCACTTGGCTGAAAAGGTGACAATTCTGGGCATTCCGGGAGGCAACGAATAAACTATTTCAGATACAGGCAGCACGGTGCACTCCGAACTACCTAAAACGGCAGCATCGAACTCGCGCCCATCGATGAATTCTTCAACCAGGGCACTCCCACCATAAGTGTTGCTTACCAAGCTTACCTGCTTTTCCAGAGCAGCAAAATCATTTACTATGCTGTCTGGTGACAGGCCATGGCTGGCGTCCTCGCAGCGGGGCTTCACAATGCAAGGGTAGCCTAGCTGGAACATATGTAGTGTCTCGGGGTTCAGTAGCTGGAAATCCGGTGTCCGGATTCCAGCGGCTCTGAGAATTACTTTCGCCTTAGCCTTGTCGAGAGCCAGCCTCAGCCCTGATCCTGGACAGCCGGTACAGGGTATCCCCATTTCCGATAGGATCTCCGGCACTACGGCTTCAGTTTCAGGGTAGCCACAGAAGCCCTCAAAGAGGTTAAACACCAAGTCTGTATGGAGAGCTCTCAGTTTTCTTTCAGCTAGCTCAAGCGGCGGCACAAGGGGAACCCGGACCACATGACAACCAATCTCAAGCAAAGCCTGATGCACTGCTTCCTCTGCCTCAAGAACAGCGAGCACCGCTTTTTCTTCACCAACCGCGTCATAGCGTGAAGGACATGGTTCATTGTAGACGATAGCTACACCTTTACGCATTGCGGGTACCTCGCAAGGGCAGCGTCAAGCACGGCGCATATCAGTTCCTGGTGAGTCCACCCCATCCTCTTCGCCATAATAACCAGGTCACTATGGGCACCCAATCCCGACAGAGGATTTATTTCCAAGAAGTATGGGACTCCATTGGAGCTGACTCTGAAGTCCAGCCGTGCGAAGTCCCGGCATCCCAGAGCCTCAAAAGCGTTGAGCCCAGAAATTTCTAAATTCCGCAATACCTTTTGCTCAAGGCGGGCGGGGCACTCATACTCAACTAAATCCAGGTAATTACGTTTCAGCTCAAGCGAGTAGATGAAATAGCCATCCCTTCTTTTTGGAAGTATGCGCATCGTACCCAGTACTTTGGGCTGGGAATTACCTATAATTCCCATGGTAACCTCATCACCTGCGATGAACTCTTCCATCATCACTGGTTGCTGGTAATGTTTGAGCAACTTCTCCACAGTCTCAATCGCCTGCTTTTGATTGTCCACCACTGAATTAAGACGAATACCCTTACTTGAGCCTTCATAGGCTGGCTTCACAATCGCTGGGAAAGGAAAATGGCAACAATCTACCTGACGGAACTGTTGGCTGTCAGTTATCACACACCACTTCGGAGTGCGCACTCCTGCCGCCGCAATTAGCTTTTTGGCCAGAGGTTTGTCCAGGCATGTAGCAAGGCACTGCGGGTCTGAACCTGAATAGGGTATGTCCAGCATCTCCAGGATTGAAGGCACCTGGGCTTCTCTGCTGCGGTAATTGCCTCGTCCTTCGGCGATATTGAAAATGAAATCTACCTTTTCGTGGAGAATGTTGTCGAGAAACTCCCTGCCACCACCAAGCATGACTACCGTATGTCCTCCAGCTTTCAGAGAGGCACCAATCAGCTCCACGGTCTCCAGGGAGTCATATTCCTCAAAAGCATCATCGCAACTAGCTTGCTCTATTGCCTTTGCTTCTTTAAGATCGTATGATAGCCCTATCTGCATTTCGAGCTCCTTCTAACTCGAACTTAAACTCAACACCATCGTGGATACCCACGGTGTCACCGATTGGACTTAGCGCTTCGGCAGGTGATTGGTGGCACGTTGGTTTTCCGGGGTTGCGATAGTGGAATATGCGGCCCTGGTAGTTCCTCAACACCAGTTCATCTTCAGTCTGCGCCAGCACGTAATTTGGCTGGAGAGGAACTTTGCCACCGCCTTGGGGCAGGTCTATCACGAAAGTAGGCACCGCCAGCCCTGAGGTATGCCCGCGCATTCCCTCGACTATCTTTATGCCGACCTCCACAGGTGTACGCAGGTGTTCAGTACCCCGCACCTCGTCACACTGAAAGAGGTAGTAAGGACGTACCTTTATCCTGAGAAGTCCGTGACATAGCCTCTTCTGCGCCTCAACGGAATCGTTTACGCCACGCAGCAGGACAGACTGGTTGTTTACCGGAACACCACTCCGCACCAGGCGGTCACACGCCTCCGCAGCTTCTGAAGTTACTTCCCTGACATGGTTGAAGTGGGTATTAAACCATATGGGCCCGTATTTAGCCAGCATTGTACAAAGGTCATTATCTATACGCTGGGGCAGTACCACAGGAAATCTGGAACCAATACGAATAATTTCGACGTGTTTTATTTTTCTTATACTGGATATGATATCCTCCAGCCGGCGAGTTGAAAGCGTCAGTGGATCACCGCCAGAGATAATGACGTCCCTGATAGCCCTATTCTTGCGTATGTAGTCCAGCATAGCTTCGACTTCACTGGGACTGCGAACCCAGCCACCATTTCGCCATTCTCTCTTACGAGTGCAATGACGGCAAAGCATGGGACATATATCAGTAAGTACCATAAGTACCCGGTCTCGGTAGCGGTGGACAAGTCCAGGCGAAACGGAGTCTTTTTCCTCACCCAGCGGATCATCCGTACCCATCGCCCCCATGGTTATTTCCAGAATGGAAGGTATCGCCTGTTTTCTTACCGGGTCATCTGGGTCATCGGGGTTGATTAGTGAGAGGTAATAAGGCGTAACCGCGAAGGGATAACGCATGCTTACTAGCCTCAGTTGCGCCTGTTCCTCAGGTGATAGGGGGATGAATTGCGCTAATCGTTCGACGCTGGTAATTCTATTCTGGAACTGCCACTTCCAGTCATTCCAGGTTGCATCGGGGATATCTCCAAAAAACCTGTGTCTATTAGTAGCTTTTTTACCTGGAGGTTCTTCCTCCAGATTCCCACAGAGCCCACGTTCTCCAGGAGGTTCCTCTTCTGCCTCGTTGCTAGTGTAGCTTTTGATATAACGTTTCTCTACCCTGGAGGTAGATTGGCTTTTCATGGTTATTGATGGTGTTTTCACCTTATTTTTGTCTCCTGTAAAATCAAGTTTTTATATGCTGACTCAGCTAAATTTTTAGCGAAACTTTATATAAGTCGCATTTTATATTCCTTTATTTCTTTGTGTCAAAATGATTGGGAAAAACTTGTCCTAACATTTTATTCCTGTTATAATATATAGGAATTATGCTTCATGACTCAATTGTACACCATTTGCAAAAGTTGTCAATAGGTTTTTTACCATAATTAGAAGATTTTTTCGAAGGGATAAAAGTGTAATTTCAGCAAGGGGAGGTAAGTATGCCAAGATGGAAATTTGTTACAAATCACGCTCTGGTGCTCTGCTTGATTGCCCAGCACCCGCGAATTACCGCCAGGGAGGCCTCTATGACAATAGGTATCACGGAGAGGACAACACGGGGAATAATCAACGAGCTTGAAGCTGATGGCTATGTTACCAAGAAAAGAGAGGGCAGACGCATCAAGTACCGACTCAATCCGAATCTTCCTCTTAGAGCCGAGATGCAGCAGGACAATGATGTGGGTAGCCTTCTGGAAGTCCTCGGATGGAAAAGGCGGCGAAAGCAAACAATCAAGGAAATGGCTGGCCAGTTAACTCAATGAAGGCACCTCTTACCAGTATTAGCAATTCATGTGCCCTTTGCTTGCTAACTCCAACAGCCTTGCCTATTTCAGACGATGTGGCATTAGTATACGATGACCTCCAGGGCTGCCTGAAGCTGGCTGCCAGGGCGAACACCATAGACTTCTTCAGAAATCCCGGCGTCATCAGAGATGCTATAGGGACACCTTTAAGCTTTGTCATAGATGACTCAAGCCAGGAGGGAAATTCCTTTATTGCCTTATAGCCAGGTGTAAGCCCGTAGCAACCTCGCTCGGGGTGCCTCTGAATAGCTACGTAGCTATTCAGCAGTAAACTAGGAATCTGCGAAAGCACTCTTTACAATAAATTTCAATCAACTAAAACAAAACGATGTAGTGTTGTGTTTGTAGTTTACCTTGGCAGATACCGAGGGCAGCTCAGTCGAAGCCATACCAGCTGGTGATGCTTTCGACAGGCTCACGCTTGCTCTCCAGTTTGTTTGCTGGGAAGTCCCAATTCGGGTAACCGATGGCAATGGACATTGTTATTCGCTTGGACTTGGGTATGCCAGTGAACCTTCTCACTACTTCGGGATACATTATGGCCTGCCAATTAATACAGGTTCCAAGGCCGTAGTTAAGTGCCGCCAAGCAAATGGCGTGGGTGATGATGCCGAGGTCAAACTGTGTGGCCGATTCATCCAGGGAAATATCCGCAGTCAGTATTATAGCCGCCGGGGCATCAAAGAAACGGAGTCCCCTTTGATTCCACGCTGCTCGCTTA
>Ga0210049_1004160_pt1 | contig 12794 bp, 19 predicted proteins | sample CryGeyCG2014_300_2_FD_183964 | JGI IMG/M metagenome (GOLD analysis project Ga0210049, IMG submission 183964) | Groundwater microbial communities from aquifer - Crystal Geyser CG06_land_8/20/14_3.00 (SPAdes) (version 2) | ecosystem: Environmental > Aquatic > Deep subsurface > Groundwater | place...
ATTTCCTTGGCTATACTATCAATCGACAGTTGCAACGTTTGAACCTGTTCAGTCAATCCCTGCAACTTCTTCAAACGGCTCGTCGAAATCTTCGCGCCGACCTTTTCGATATTATCGTCGATTTGCTCATCATCGGCAACAGCTTTCGATTTGGAGACGTCGTCGTTTTCCAAATAGTTGGCCGAGAGTCGTCGCATTGAATAAGCAATATCACTCAAACTGCTCAGGTCGTAGGAAATCTGATAAATGCCATATGAAAGACGTTCGAGAGAGTCGGTGGAGTCATCATCGATAGTCGCCGAAAGCCCGACGATCTTTTCGGAAACACCTACCAGAATTTTCGTAATCGAATCGCGGAGGTTGGTCGAAAGCACCGACTTTTCAATCGCCGTCCAACTCGCGGCATCGGCGACGACCGACTTGGTGATCGTGATGTTTCTGTCGAGTAAAGACAAAAGTTCATCGCGAATTTTGAAAATTTCACCGGCGATGGAAGCCGAAACGTCCGAGACGGTCTCGTCGATCGTCACGTCGCTAATCGACTTAGTAACGAAAGTGATCCGCGAGTAGAGGTTGTCAAGGTGAGACTTAGCCAACCGACGAACCTTGAAGGGAAGCTTAGTTTCCTCGACGTCCTTGGACTTGATCACCATGAACGGATCGCCAACAGCACCCTCGTCAACCAACGAAATCCGGTCGGGACGAAAATCTGTTAGTTCTTCTTTCGGCTTTGCTTTGTCCGTATGCTCCATTTCATTCCTCATCTACAAGCAATTCTAGCCGACACGACAAAAAAAGTCACGCGACATCTTCTAACGGTTTGAGTTTCCCGAGTCCTTCCGGCGACCAGCCGGTGAACTTTCCGTTTTTGATATCTTCCCAAAGTCCATCATGCAAGATTCTAGCCCAAAGAAGCCAGGTATCTTTTGGATATGTCACTTTATCACGTTGTCTCGACAGATGTGTATCAGCCGCCAAATCGACTTCAACCTTAAAGGTCATCTTTTTGTCGGTCACGTAATTCTGAATGATCTTAATCGCGTTCTCTATCAATGTGTCTCGGTGCATCAGATTGATACCGTGCTTATTGTCCGTAAGGTAATTTTCCATGAAATAATACGCGGCGGCTCTAACAGTCTCGCCCTTGTATACCGTCCCATGATAATCAGCCACTCCAGGAATAAGTACCGCAGCTCCAACAATACGTTCTTCGTCTTTTCGTTTGATGATCCGGGTTACTGCAAACGTTTGCAGTAACGATTGGTAACGTTTGACGATTGGTCCTCCGACGGTTTCTTCTACCCGAAAGAACGTTTTGGTAAAAAGTCCATCATCGGAAGTCAGGCTGAACGAAAGTTCGTCATCAACGAAATCAACTTCTGCCGTGCCTTTGGAGATCAATCTACCGACGCCTGGAACGTTATCAAAAATAGCGACCGGCGATGGAACGTGGAGCAACGGCGAATATGCAAGATCTAAAGTTCTGATCTTCCCGAGTTCGAGTTCATATTTTCCAACCCGGGTAAAATACAATCGAAAGTAAGATTTCTCCACGATTAGCCTCGAAGTGAATTGGTCAACGCGATAATATGATTCTTGATCTCGACATCCATTTTATCATTATTCGCGACCAGTGACAGAAGTTGAATTATTTCGTCATCCCTAGATTTCTTCACATTCGGATTGGCAGTCGATTCCTGTGCAATCTGGAAAAGCCGTGCCTGTTCGCGAAGTTTCGTAAGACTAAACGGAATGTCCGGTTCGATGGACGAATCAGGCTCTGACAAATCCATGTTCATGACATCTTCAACAATTTTTCTAGAGACCCTTGGCGACAATCCTCCGCTTCCTTCGGCGGTCGCCAGAAGTTGAGTCAACTCGAAGCCGTCTGTGAGTTCGGGAGAATTGGACTTAAGGACGACGTAGGCTTTCCGAAGCCTGGCGATAATTGTTGTCGTCCAGAGTTCATCGATGTCCAGCCGTTCTGGAACGAACACCTGTTGTTCAGCAACGAGTTTCGACGCGGTAGCCGTGGCTTTGGTGTAGTCTTCGCTAGCTCCGACCATCAACGGAGGAAGTCGCCACGAACGACGAATACGAGCATCACAGAGTGGAATGTATTCCTTAAACATCGCATCGTCATGCTGATCTTTCGCTAGATGCTCGAGTTGCATTTTCATCGAGCCTGGATCTTTCATCCCTTCACCGATAGGCTCGGCTTCGATGATGACGATACGTGAGTAGTTACGGTCGCCTTGGATTCGTTTCTCGAAGAACTCTTGGAGTTTATCGAGCGAACCTTCCGTTATCGCGACGTTGGTAGCGAGAAGTGCAAGTGCTGGAATCTGGTTGTTGTCGAGTGAGACATAGTTGATCTCTTCGGCGCCTCGGGAACCGTACACCGATAGGGTTGCCCCATACCATCTTGGTTTCCCGTAAGGAGTACCAGACGCGTAGATTCGTTTGAAGATGATCTCATGAGCTTCTTCGTCTTCAAGATTTTGGTTTTCTTCGCTAATCACACGGCCGTCGCGTTTTGAAATACGTCTTGGGTCGTTCCATTCTTTGAACCAAACTTGACTGTCGTTGACACTGTTAAGTTGAACGAAACGCCGGAAGCGTTTCGAGGCATACATATCCTCGATCGTCCAATCTTCGTCGGTTGGACCTTTGATAGCTCTGGGAACTCGGTAAGTAGTAAATTCGTAATCCGGGTTCGTGATCCGCATGGTCCACGACGGAACATGCTTAAGTCCTGCCGGGTGTAACGGTTCGTTACTACGTCCCAGAACTTCAACATAGAACATTCCAGAAATTTCAAGGTCGTCGCGGGAACGTGATCGTAGTTCGCGGAACGATCCTATTTCCTGATCGAGTACACAATTGTTGAAGAAGTTTTCAACCTCGGCGAGTTCCGCTTTGATATTCGCTGGAAGGTCTTCATTCCGAATCCCGGTTTTCGGACGAGCCTCAATGCGCCAGCCGGTTCGTTCAATGTTGACTTTCATCGCGTCAACATCGGGACCAATCTCACTACTCAGATCACGAATCTGCGTGAAGACCGAACAATCAATCGGCGGGTTGATGATTCCGAGTGGTGCCGACGTGGTGTTGTAATAACCGAAAAACGGATCAATTTCGTTGGTATTGGACGATTCGGATGCGTCTTCTTTGCCCTTCTTCACATTGAACGTTTTGATCTTGAGGATTGATTTCAACTTATCGCTTGAACGATTATCCATGTGTCTCCACCTTACCCCCGGCTTAGAATACCAAATTTTTTGGGTTTACTGCAAACGTTTGCAGCAGCCTAGATCAACAACTTCGCGTCACGTTTCGGGTCACGCGGTCGTCGGCGTCTTCCGCCACGCACAGCGCCCCAAACAGCAAAGTACAAAGCGTCAAAAATGTCTTTGTGTTTCACGTTAGGAAATCCAGCGAGTTGCTTCTCAAGTTTCGCCGAACGGTTTTTACGGTGAAACATCTTGCGGAGTTTGTAATACGTTTGCAACGCAGTGGCACGAGTAATCTTATCCTTGGTAGTCACCAGGGGGAACGAACGAACTTCGGGGAAATGTTTGGCCACGCTTTGTTGAAGCGCGGCTTGGTAGGCGTTGGCTTCGATGTAGGTTCGAATCGGATCCCAAGCCTCGAAGTTAGCCAAGATGAGTTCAAGTTGTTTGTCGAAATCGAATTTCCCCGAAAGATAGTCGAGGATGTAAACGTAGAACGTCGCTGGTTCAATGCCAACTGTAACAATCGCAAATTCGTCAGCTTGGTCCGATTCGGAAATGGCAAGGTCAACTCCAGTCCACACCCGAAGTCCGTGATCGTTCACCAATTTTTCCGGTGACTCGGTGTAAGATTGGAAATATTCTTCCTCGAAGTAATCACCACGGAGAATCTCGATTCGGTTTTGGTATTGTGACTCGAAATCACCCTGTGACATACCAGATCGGCGTTCACAAAGTTCTTTGGCAGAAAACCCAATCGGATCCCAAACCGTTCCTCGTTCAGGAATCTCGAACGAACCATCTTCCTTTTCAATCAAGTCAACTGGCTCTCCAGTAACTTTATCGAAAACCCCAGGGAAAATAATGAACGAGTTCCGAAATGAACGATCTTTATCTTGAAGATGACTGTACAAGTCCTCCGGGTGGTACTTCGTTCCGAGCACCCAAAGTTCACCACCTGGTTTCAAACACGGCATCAAGGACTTGTAGAAAAATTTACGAATTGTATCTCGTTGTAGTTCAGTCTTCGAATTTTTTTCTTCGACTAGATCATCGCCAAAAATTATATCGAAATGCTTAGAGACAACAGAGCCATCAGCTCCGGCAACGTGAACCGAATGCTCCTTTTGTCCAGGCTCCCGTCCTTTGATGTCAATACGCTTTTCATCCCATTTATTGCCACGCATGTCCCCGAAGACGTCTATCATCTGCGGCTTTTCAAAATTGCCTTTGATTGCTGATAAGAACGCCATGGCTTGTTCCATGGTCCGAGAACCAATTAGCACCGAGATATTCTGATCCTGGAGTAGTCGAAGAATACAGTAGCAGGTATTACAGATTGTCGATTTTCCCGAACCGCGAGGCGCGAGTAAGAATCCCCGGGTGCCGCCGCGTAGGCGAATTCGTCTGATATACTCGGCATAGGCGGCATGATGTGGACGAAGATCATAGCCAAGTAGTTTGACTAAAATGTCCAGACGAGAATTGACAAGAATCAAACGACGCAGAGTTTCCTTTTGAAACTCATCTGTCTCGATAATGGTTTGAATGAGCCTATCACGGTCGGTAATCGAAATTGAGTTCGGATCAAGTAAACTCAGGTAGTTTTCCGTGAGAATGTTGTAGTTCTTTTTCCGCCTCCAATCGGCCGAACCTTGCATATGATTGGGTGTGGAGAAAACTCTCTCACTTGGTAGCATTGAAGATCTCGTCGTATTCTGCATCTTGTACCATGGCGGCTCGATCGAATTCAGATTTTCCAGATACTTCGGAAAGTGCTTGCTCCACAATCATAGCATGTGGTCCAGTTAGTTTACGCGAATCGGCACTGATAACCTCACTGAAAAATCGAAGCCGTTCTTTGTAAAGGTTAGCAAGTTCCTGGGTAGGCATAACCGCCAAATTCAAATCACCAAGAACTCGAACATCCTTGGCGCGTTTGTCGATGATTCCAAGATCCTGTCCAATTTTTATCATATCAGCAAGAATCTGCGCTTTGACCTTGATCGCCCCGATCATCTTAGCGTCGTTATAATTTTCTGCTATGAATTTATCCAGGTATCGAAGACTCAACTCGTTTCGTAACATCAAAATGTAGTACCGCTGCGCAGTTGACATCGATGTAAGTTTGGCCCCCTCGGTTTCGAGGAGTTCTTGTTCCATCTTGTCATACTGTCCGCCATTGATTCCGAGTTCGGACAGGACATAAAGTTTAGAACGGTTCTCTGCCATGTAGATTTGAAAATATTGTAGGGCTTTCGTAGTCCACGACGAACGCATGTGGTCGGACATATTCGTGTGGACAGAGATCAGTTTGTCGTAGCGCACCAAATCAGGGAGTTCGTCGAACCCGGCTGGCTTGCGAACCATCTGCTCAGGGCTGAAAGTATAACCACGTTTCGATTTTTTCTCGATGGCCATCGTAGAAATTATGCGCGACGGACATAATACAAGACGTGAACAAAACATGTACAATCTGCAAATGCGATTACTACGTATCAATAAACGGATTTACCATGTGTCAAACATGCGCTGAAAAATATTCAACCTTACACGCCGAATTGACTAAAAAAATGAATAGAAGTCTTTGTCTCTACGTCCATTTAGAACAACAAAATTTTCAAGCTAGGAAACGACAAATAAACCTCTTCGCCGTCGAGGAAGGTAAATGAAAATACGTCGAACCAAGAACAACGCACCGCCAGTTACTTGGGCGTTTCGTCAAAACACCGACGCCAGCCGAAACAAATGCGATGGCGATCCAAATTCCAAAGATTTACAGAACCGGGAGAAGTGTAAAAACTTCAACGGACCACTCTGTCCGCGTCATAGTTTGATGGCGATACAAGAACGGGAGATGATCGCTGTCCGGTGTATCTTCCACAACCTCACCATGACATGAAACCGCCATTCTTAGAAGTTACTGCAAACGTTTGCAGTGACCAGCCCAGCATAATTCAACCATGCAGACACAGCCCTGGACCAGGGCCGAAGCCATGGCAATAATGGAGTTCGAGCCCGGCGATAATCCAAGCCCAGAAGAAGTAAGGAAGAAATTTAAAGAACTGGCGCGGAAATACCACCCGGACGTCAACCAAAATCAAGACACGAAGTTCAAAGAAGTACACCAGGCGTTCAACCGGCTGGTTACTTTAGGTCAAGTACCAAAACTGTCTGTAGAGACCGTCGCGGACATTGTGTTCGGACGGAGTAACATCATAAAGAAAGCGAGGAATGGAAGTGTTAGATGATAGGAAGAAAGATCCGCGTGTCGGACGAGCAGAATGTATTCGCGGTAAGTGTTTCGATTGCACGGCTGGATTTGCCGATGGTCGTTACGATTGCGAACACTTTGATTGCCCGGCATACGTGCGTATGCCTTATCGCCGAGGTGTACCACGAATAAGTTGGATGCTTGGTGCGTGGAGTAGCAAATATCGAAACCGATGTGAAGCGCATGGAATGAGCATCGTCGAATACGTTCAGACTTTTATGATACGTAATGGACGAATAATTATTCCAACACCAGATATAATGCGCGCCAAGTGTTTTCGTTGTTGTGCTGACTATCGACAAGGAAACGAAAAAGGGCGTGTCGATTGCGGTGTTGTCGGTTGTCCATACTATTTTTACACTCCATATCGAACCGAACGCCCAAACTACGATTGGTTATTTGACAGCGGACACACAAGAAAACACGCCAACAAAAAGATTCTACTTGGAATCTCTCGCGAAGAGTACGTCGAACAGTTCTTTGGAAAGAATGCGGAGGAAGACGATGAAGAAGTTGACGATTCTACAGATTCTCAATAATTGGTTCGCTACCAAGTTGTACAATCTAGTTCTATGGTTGAATAAAATCAGCAAATACGCTAACAGACAGGCAGACAAGCACGAACGATACGGACACTGACATCTAGCAAGTCCAGTACAAAAATGTTCGGGTGGTACATCCATCTGGTCGAAATCGTAGAAATTGAAAACAAACTAATTAGCCGAAAACCAATTCGGATTAGGAAACAAATTGAAATACGACGGTCCACCTAAACCACCCGAACGACATAGGCTAGACGACGAGCGAAAAAGCCTAACGACAAAGATTACAATTCACGGCACCGAGAAACAAAAACTCAAGAGTTGGGAATTTTATGTTACTGTCGGGCTGTACCCAAACGGAATGCCTGGCGAGATCTTCGTCAAAGTCGAAAACATCGGCGGCAGATTCGGTGCCTTACTCGATGGTTGGTGTGTAATGATATCACTCGGATTACAGTGCGGAATGCCAATCTCGGTAGTTATCGACAAATTCCGTAATTGGCGGTTTGAACCTTCGGGTATGACCAACGTCGAAGGTATCAAGTTCGCACATTCTCCATTCGACTGTATCGTCCGTTGGCTCGAAATAAAATTCATATCAGGAGAAAAAGAATCGTGACTGACTACGAAAAACAAATCATTCTCGAAGACATGCTCAATCGAAAAGGATTTCTCATCGCCGCCGATCGGGTGGCCGAAAACGCCTCACTCATTGAAGCTCGCAAGATCGCAGGCGACTATCTTGGCTTCACCTTTATCGACGGATTGATCGAAGAGATTGAACGACTAGACAGAATCGCTACAACACACTTTGAATGAGTTTCCGGCGTGCTGCAATAATCTGCGGATTGTTCCCGTCTTTTTGGAATCGACCAATCATCCTACCACTCGCCCAATCGCGAATCTCGACCGGCTCGTATTGCATAAACTCAGTATGAGGAATGGTCATCGCTTCTTCTACGGTATGACCAGGCCACTTCTGATCCCACGCGGCTTGACCGAACGTGTACTTCTTTCCCCATTTGCGGGAAAGATTGGCAAGGCGGCGAGTATCAACGAGCCGACCAAAAGGACCATACCGGGAGTTCCAAAGAATGACACATCCTTTGTAATCATGTCGCGTCGAATAAACCTGCCAGCAATTTCGGTCCACTATCTCGGACGAAGAAATGATAGCTGTATCCTTGGCTTCGGGGTGATCAGGGTGAGTCGTCACTTCGATTCGAACGTCGTGCTTATACTTGAGCATGGCCAGATAATCGAGCAACGTAAGTTTTGCGTCGCGGATATTCCAGCCCATCTCTCTGGCTACTCGTTGAAGCATAAGCCCTTCAACGTCTGGCTCTACCGCCGACATTCCACTCTCACCGATCATCTCGTCCAAGCCGAGGTACATCCTTTCTAGGATTTTCTTGTGCGGAACCGGCCAGAAGGTACCAACCAATTCAATGTCTCGTTCCACAACTGCAAATTTCTTTACAGTACGTAGATCGGTAATCGTATATCGAGCGTCCCATTCCGAATACGATGAGTCCAGCACAAGAGCGGCAGTATGATAACCGAGGTCCACAAAGCGGTCCCAATACTCAGCCGACATGATCATCTTCGGACTATCATCAACCCACACACCGAAGACTGGTTTGGTCATGGGGTTGGCGCCTTAGTCTTGGAAGGAATGACACTACGGATCGTATCGAGGAAACCTTGTGAGAGTAGCAACCCAGCCGTGCCGACGATAACTGCTATCTTCCAATCCCCATTGGACGGACCAACTGAAATCAACGATGTGCCAATTCCAGTCGCAACACCACGGACGATGGAAAAGATTTTGATGTTATTATCCGAAATCTTCCCGTCTATAACGTAGTGAATAGCAAACGTCAAAATCATCAGAACAATGCCGACAATCATAACGTGGTTGCCACTCGATAGCGCCTGCGAGAAAGTCTCTGGAGTAATCGCTGTCGGGTCCATCGTACTACTCCTCTACTCCGAAGTGAAGAGCCGCCTTGTGTTCAGCACGCAGCCGGGCAAGGTGCGTCTTCGTTGGATAAGGCCACGCGCTAGTGATCTTCTCGAACTCTTCATCACTGCTACTAAAAACACTCTTGAGCCAGTCAACGAAAACTGGCAACACACTTTCGATTACTTCAAGCCACTGCATTGAAAACCCTCGCTACTGCAAACGTTTGCAGTTATTCACAATTCACCATTACACACACTTGGTCAAGCGCAGCACTAAATGCCGGAGGAATCTCAACTCCCAGGGCTTCGCATGCACGCAAGATAGAACGTCCGTGTGAAACAATCTGTTGAAAGATGAATGCTAGGTCGTGTTGGTGGTTATGTCCTGCCTCGATGTCTTCGTAGATCTCTTCGAGCTGACTGAAGAGTTCCCGCGAAGTCGTAACCGACTCTTCGACTACCATCCACAAGTGCATGCAAGAGCGCCAAGCCGTCATCCCTTCCTCTCCGGTAAGGCTCTGAGCGTCCACACAAGCATCGCCAGCGTTCTCCAACATCGGCGCCAGGAGATTGTCAGCCTGGACGAACACAGCCCGAACGTCCGTGTGAACAATCCGAACGGTGCGCATAGTATCGTTGTTATTGCACTCGGCCCCGACAACCACGGGCAGTGCTAACACGGCCAAAAGAAACACTACTACCTTCGGTAACTGATTTCGCATTCTATTTTCCTTTTCGTGTTGAAGTGATTTATTTGTCACTCGCTCATTGGATATAGGTATGATAACATCCAAGTAGTTGTTGAAGCAACATAGGAGAAAAATATTATGACCGGCAGTCCTCCCCTCAATCAAGACGTCGCCCGTGAGCAACAACTCATCGGGTCCTTGATGAATACCGTGCTCGATCGTTTTCTCGACACCGTTGGCGATGGGACAGGAACAACGGTAATGAATACCGCCGCCGACGAGTTTCTCATTACTCCCGGTGCCGGCTATATTTACGTGATCGACGGATTGAAAATACTCATCGCGGACACCGCAGGTGTGCTTTCAATCGCCGGCTTCGGTAACGGCGAAGCGTTAACCAACGGCTTCAAATTGGAACTACGTCGTGGCACCAACGTCGAGAAGACGTTTTTCGACGCAGTGAAAACGAACCCTGAGATGATCAGCCTCGGTGAAGAGAAAATGTCTCGGTCGGATACACTGCTTACCGTAACAATTCATTGGCCGGTACCAATCCGAGTTCCTTACGGTTACTCGTTGGTACTCCAGACGTTGGATTCTATGGTTACAATGGAATACATGAAAGTGCGGGTCAAAGGTAGGTCGTTCAAAGTCTAAGCTGATAATACCCCACCAACTTCGTGTTGTTCGTACTTCAATTGCCAAAGAATCTTGCCACTCGCCGCACCAGCAGAGGTATAACGTAGCCGAATATACGTATCTGCCGCTTCTTTCGTCCCGACCAAACACTTCTGAATCAGGTTGACGTCAGTTGCTTGAAAAATATTCTGTGCGACTGTACCAGGCCAGCAAACCAGTGTAAGATCCTTCCGTGCGCTCGTACTACCCATTCCCGGTCGTTCAAACCCACTCATTTAACCAATCCTCCTTCTGAGCGTCGCCTTGAGTTTTCGGTTCCCGCTGGTACGACGATTGAACCGCAGGGTAATCGTGACATCCTCGGCAAGGAACGGCAAGCCTAACGAAATACTACTGCAAACGTCTGCCATAATTACGAGTTCGATCAGCTAAGTCAGAAAAAACAATTGGAACCATATTAGCAAGTTCCAACAAAAGTGGAATCATCAGTTGTCGCATCCGTGGGTGTGCCCGCTTCGAGGTCCGCAAGTCGAAAATATGGCGCCATTCGGTTACGTTGGCCTTTATCGAAACCTCGGTCTTGAGCCCTATAGGAAGAACTTCGCGCGCGATCTCAGTTGGAACGCCAAGATTTCGTAGTTCGTTGTAGGCTTCTTCCGCGTGATTGTAGGCCGTCTCGAAAATTTGTTGAGATTCGATGATTTCTATCGGGTCGTCCAACTTCATCCAATCATCAGGAACCGGCAATACCGAAATCCGAGAATTAAACTCCTCGTTGTTGTAATCGCAATACCGCGTACTTTCCTGTGCGAAACTTGCTAATCGGTGTCTTACGAGTTCATGAGAAAATCCGCGGTTGCTTACAAAAGTAACAACAATATCACCAACAAACTCACACATGGCTAAATGTCCATTGGCGATAATGTATTTCAACAATCTGAGATCACTACCAGGTACAACCTTGCCTTTACTCTGGTAACAGATTCGACAAACTGGCTCGAACACACATCGAACGTCTTCACGAGTAGGACAAGAACGAATTTTGTAACTTGGTTCTACTAAGTATGGCATGACTATTCTCCTACATCTTCAATTCGTTTCGTGGCCATTTCACAATATGCTTCGTCAATCTCTATTCCGATAAAATTTCTTCCCGTTCGTTTGCAAACAACACCAGTCGTTCCAGAACCCATGAATGGATCGAAGACTAGATCGCCTTTTTTCGTATGGGCGAGTACGATACGTTCTATCGCAGGCTCCGGCTTCGGAGTATAGTGCGTCAATTTTTTACTACCCAAAATCTCCGGTATATCAGTCCAAACATTTGTTAAACGCTTAAATGCAGATTTGCACGCATAACCACTCATACCAACTTTGAATTGATTGGCTTCGTCCGAATACTGAGCATTGACATTCCATACAAACTGCTTATTATTTTTGACAAACCACATACATTCTTCACGGGTATACAACCATCCTTTTCTCATTCCAATTCCACGCTTCTTCTTCCACGTTATGAGATCTTTGAAAATCCAATGATTATTGAAAACATCGAACCAGCGTATCAAACTCTGTGACTTCTCTCCTATTCCACACCAAACGTAAAGCGAACACGACTGTTTCGCAATTTGGAGTAAGTTGATAGAAAACACGGCGTCAATGACATCATGCTTATCCCATTCGGCCTTGGTCGTATTGTATGGGGGATCTAAAATGATAAGATCGACAGAATTTGGAGTAATTCGTTTGATTAATTGCCGACAATCTCCTTGGATTATTTGATTATTACATTGAATCATCTACTTTCTCCATTTCGATGTCCGATAGCGTGCCGCACTTCATGAATTTTCGTCCGACACGCGTCACAAGGTGTACAGTAAATTCCAGCCATGGTTTCAACCTTAGTGCTTGTGCCGACGTCCAGCACGCCGGGTCATATCAACTACCTTACGCGACGACTGAGCACGCTGGTACGTCTTGTAGTCGTTATGAAGATCCATAACGAAGTTCAATGAAACTATGTCGTGTAGTTGTCGTATAAGACACGGGTAATCCTGACAATGGTAGAACACAAAAACTTCAATGGTCTCAACTGGCGTTTCAGGTTTCGGCACGAGCGCCTTGTGCATGACCACCGCCAACGGGCTGGCCATCCCAAAGAGTATTGCCGGGATTATTTCCTTCAACGGCTCAGCGGCGATTGTTTTGACAATCGCCTTCTTCGAGCAATTCTTGCACTGTTTCGACAAACAAAAATTATCGGCAGCCAACCGCTGCGGAACATCACTCAACTTTCCCATTTCTAATTTTTCCCTTCTGCAAACGTTTGCAGTTGCTTCGCCTGATCAGCCTTGAACAGTTCAATGATGTTTGAAAAAACTTCGTTCTTGTCTCGACTACTGTCAACCACAAAAACCTTACCGTAAACTTCAGGCTCGTGGACAATCCTAGC
>Ga0210049_1004173_pt1 | contig 12765 bp, 14 predicted proteins | sample CryGeyCG2014_300_2_FD_183964 | JGI IMG/M metagenome (GOLD analysis project Ga0210049, IMG submission 183964) | Groundwater microbial communities from aquifer - Crystal Geyser CG06_land_8/20/14_3.00 (SPAdes) (version 2) | ecosystem: Environmental > Aquatic > Deep subsurface > Groundwater | place...
CATTCACCTCGCAAGGCGAGGGCTTATTCGGTTAGCAGGCTTTTTTTTGAAGTGGATTCTCGCTGGCGTAATGCCTCATAATAAAAAGTAACTTTGGTGGTAACGTTGGCTCAAAAGAAAATGTTACAATTGACCATTCGCTGAAATTAAAATGACTTTCGCGAATTTCTTCCGAAAAAGCCGGTTTTTGCCGCAAATTTCGCTGAACCGTGCCAAGAATCACTGCGAATTTCCATGTCATTGCCTAACGCCTTGACCACGTCACAGGGCGACCGCCATATATGGCATTGTTGAAATATGCACCCATATATGTGGCGTTAAATAAATTCGTGATTTCAAAATTTTTTCAGCAAATGGTAAGTTACAACCCATTATTCGCTAATGCACATAGGCAGGTAGTAGAAGGCAAAATCGCTTTTTTCGGCCATATTATGGCGTCCAAGATATGGGCAATTATGCCGTTTTGACAAGAAAACGCCCTATTTGGGATTTAACGATCCAATTTCAGCGAATAAACCGTACAAGGGACTCTTTATTTTATTGGTTTCTCGTGATTGGACTGTTTGGATGCCTTCTTGACTTCCGCCCGCCGTTTCAATTCTTTGAGGGCACGTTCGCGCCAGATGCTGTAGTAGGCTTGCTCGGAAACAACCGGGGAGCCGTCCGCGTTTTGCCCCAGGTGTTCGGAGATCAAGTCCGCCAGCGTAAACGCATCCCAAATGGGGTCGCGATTCTCCCACTTGGCGGCAATCGGCAGCCAGCGTTCAAGCGGGAAAACCGGCTTCCTGCCGCGATATTTGGGCTGGTCGATCATTTTCTGTACTTCATCAATGTCTGGAAGCAAGTCGGATTCAGCAGTTGATTCGTTTGGGAATTCTTCCTGAAAGGTGATTTCATACCCCCAGAGACGCACAAAGGCTCCTGCCCAGCTTCCCGGCTGAAGCGCGCCGAAAATGGACTTGCGCCGACGGATGGACCAATCCACCAGGTATCCGAGTGCTGCGCCCGCCGTGGTTAGAACCAGTAATAAGATTACCTGTAGGGCCAAAGTTACCTGGGCGGCCTCCATACCCACGCCCGTCTGAATTTTTCGGTAAGCCCAGCCCACTGGCAAAAACGAAACCACACCAGCGCCGATGAGGGATAAAGCAAGCACAACCTTTTGGATCGGACTATACTTCTTGGAACGAAATATAGTACACATTTTCATGGCAACCTATTTTACCCGAAAGACATACATAAGTGGCGTGATATTTGTCACCAAAACGCAGTTTCTCGGTTATAGAAACTTACTTCTGGCCTTAAGTCATAACCACTGCACGATAAGCAGATTTCAAATCGAGTAGGGAGCGGCGGCTAACCGCTCCCTCTCACACCACCGGACATTCGGGTCCGCATCCGGCGGTTCACCGAGAATGGCACAGATAGATTTGCGCTGGATTTTCCTCTGTCTCGTGTCGAGGACGGCTCGACCCTCTGCACAATTCCCATAGGCTTCACCCATTTCGTTTGTACAGTAGAGCCTCTATCTGAGGCATTCGGCCTTCTATGTTCGTCCTGCGAACTGCTCTTCGTACTCGTCCTCTTGATGTTCAGCCCTTCCCAGTAGTTACTTACCACACTGGTACTATGGCCTCGGCTGACCCCTGCCGTCTCAGCCTGACCTCTCGATCAGGGTTGCTCTGTAGCCGAACGACAGGTCTCCCCAGGTAAGAACGTTGACTTTCCCTGCACCCTTGTCGCATTTACTTCCCAAGTCCTTGATTGCATGGGGATTCGTTATTTCTGGCCAACTCGCCCGACTTGGACAGCCTCTCATGCGTTTCGTGTTCCTCAAGTCGCAGGTTTGCCTCCAGCTTCCTCCAGGCCCCACCTCACGGTGACGCCCTTGCTCTTGGCTAATGGTTGGTGCAATCAACCTCCATCAGGGTCTTTCACCCTTTAGTCATCGCCCATGCTGGGCGCACCAAAAAAGCCGCAAGTCCATTCGGACTGCGGCTTTTTTGAGATCTGCTCATCGGCATGCAATCAGCCAGCTTGGATATTCTATAATCAAATTGTAAATCAAACTAGACTCATACTTGACTCCCGCCATGTAAAACATGGGCAGTACTAAATTTTAAAAGACGAAGGATAAACTTTCAACATGGCGGTCAGTCGAACTAACAATTCTCAACTCACAAGGAGGTCCGCGGATAAACAGAAGATCGAGCAGATATCCTCGAATGCGGATTCCATCCAAAAAATAAATCAACCGGGCACGGAGGAACTGACACCACTGCAACGCAAGCGCCTGGATACAGCGGTCATGATGCTTGTGAATTATCTGGTGTCTGCCTCCTCTGGTACATGAACAATCTGCTTTCCTTACCCCAGGAGAAAATGAACTCTATTAGGGCTTACACAAGACTGAGTAATTGATAATGAAGTAAAAAGCCGTTATTGTTACGGCATGAGACCGAAACAGGAACGAGTTACGCGCTTGGATTATTGTCAGTATCTGCTGGTGAGTCAAATCAATTATACGCTCACAAATTACGCAGAACATACCGAGAAGTTCAGCCACGATGCAGCGAACCGGTATCTATTGGGTGATGAAATCCATCCCCGGCTGGTCTGGGAAAATGTGCAAGGCCAGATAGTTCAAACGCCTTACGGATTTCTCGTCTTTGATGACACAGTGGTTGACAAGAATTTCTCGCATAACATTGAATTGGTGCACAGTCAGTATAGCGGCAATGCGCATGGTGTCATCAAAGGGATTGGTGTGGTGACCTGTGTGTATGTCAATCCACAGCTAGACCAGTTCTGGATCATTGACTATCGCATCTATGATCCGGATGGAGACAGCAAAAGCAAGCTGGAGCATGTCCACGATATGTTGCTGAATTGTGTGTACCAAAAACGCTTGGGGTTCTGGGCTGTTTTGATGGATAGCTGGTACGCAACGGAAGAAATCATGCTCCAGATTGAGAAGTTCGACAAAATCTACTACTACCCACTCAAGGGACAATCAGCAAGTCGATGATTCGGGTGGCTTACAACCCTATCAACGTATCGATAGCCTGGAATGGACCGAAGCAGAAGAACAACATGGCAAGGTCATCAAGATCAAAGGTTTTCCTGCTGAACATAAGGTGAAAGTTTTCCGAGTAGTGCTGTCTACCCAGCGCACAGACTATATCGTCACAAACGAGATGGTGCAAGACAACACGCAGGTCGTACAAGACGTGTGCGACTTTCGTTGGAAGGTCGAGCAATTTCACCATGAAACCAAGCAGGTGACCGGTATCGAAGGTTGCCAATGCCGAAAGGCAAGAATCGTCAGGAATCATATTGGTTCTGCCATATTGGTTTGGGTTCGTCTCAAACAAGTTGCTCATGAAACCCAACGAACCGTCTACCAGGTAAAACACGATTTGCTGTCTGACTATTTGCGCCAGCAACTCAAGTCACCAACCGTTCAAATGTGTCTTGCGTAAGTCCTATCTATGCCATTGGTCATAACTTAAGCGTTTATTGGCGAAAGAATGGTGGCAGGCAGGTTCTGTGTAGCGGGCGGCGGCTTTTTGCGGATACGTTTGACGACGCCCAGGTCTTGGTTTTCGGGAGCAGCCAGATACTTGATTGGGTCTGTGGCTTCCCCTCGATGATGAGCCTGGGTGAAATGGCACAAGCCACGGAAAACCATCTCCAGCGAAATGCGGTCGAAGGGCAACATGAGTTCATCGGCCACTGCGTCACCCAAATCGACAAGGAGAGCAAAGAACAGCCAGGTAGCCCATATTTGCAGCAGGATACCATTCAATGAGCCCGTCCACAAATAAGCCAGGTTGAGTAGGCGCTTGACCGTCAGGAAAGCTTCTTCAATGCGCCAACGGCGGCGATACAAATCGACAACCACCTGGGCAGGCAGTACCTGTGGATCGAGTACGCTGGTCAGATAACGATACCATTGAGTGCCGAATTGCACCTCAATCAGGCGCAAAGTATGACGGCAAGAGCCATTTTGGCCGCCCAGAGCGATCAGGCGGTCTCGGATTTCGGGAGTGTGACAGAGTACGCTTTGCACCCGAAAAACGGCGTTGGACTTCAGGCGCATGATAAAATGACCCAAACGATCAATCAAATCGTCAAAAAAGGTGAAATCGTAGAAGCCTCGGTCGAAAATCCACAGGGTTCCGGCGCAAGTCATCGCCAAAATCCTGGCTTCAAAGCCAGTATCATGTGCCAGAGCCTCCGCCGTGTACCAAATTTGTTCTGGCAAGCGGGTCGCCAAGTCAATCACCGTGCAGATTTTGCCTGCCAAGATACCCGCCGGACTATCTTTCAGCGAGGCCAGCTTACAAAACAACGCTTCCAACGCCGAACCATCGGTGGCATAAATATGGTCAAAGGCCTTACGCGCACAGATAATTGCTTCAGGCAATGGCCGCTGTCTGGCCTGCCAGCGTTCGCGCAGCTTGGGCAGCAAGTCAAAAAACACCTTCTGAAACAACTCCGCTGGGAAGTTCAGCAATCGCTTGCTCAAGGCTGGCTGTGAGACCTTCACAGGCCCCATCCACAAGACACCTTCACGGTTGAGCGTTTTGGTCAGTTCACAGACGGATGGAATCTGACGCCAAAGCAGAGACAGAATGGCGGCTATCATCAATGGCAGATTCAAAATCCGGTCACGCAGACCCAGGTTGCGGTAATAGGCCATTTGAGCATAGATTGCCGGACTGACCAATTCTTTAAACTGCGCCAGAAGTGTTTCGTCTTGTAGGCCAGGTACATTCACCCGCCGAACATGATCAGCATTGCGAGGTTTCTTTTGTTTTATCTTTCCGCTAACATACTCAATTTCTGCCTGATTGTCCAGGTAAAACGCCTTAAGTTATGAAGGATGATCTATGCTATGATTATTTCTTATGGATTATCTCACCACCCAACAGGCCAGTAAAATCCTAGGCGTCACCCCCCAACGCGTACTTGCCCTGATTCACCATGGAAGGCTGTCTGCAATCAAGGTCGGCAGGGATTGGTTGATCGCCATGCACGATCTGGACAAATTCGAGAAACGTCCGCAGGGCAACTATAAGCTGACGGCGGACCAGATCAAGGAAATTAGATACATGGCCAAGGAAGGGAAGACACCCTCGGATCTGGCAAAGAAGTTCAAGGTATCTGTGAGGACCATCTATAGGCATATGAATAAGTAATTTTGAGATCATAGAAACCACTCATTTTTTTATTGCCCCGGTAGTGACAATATCATTTTATATGTGATATAATAATGTCGCTGCTCTTCGGAATATCCCTGGAACAGGGATGCACATAAACAACGAACAGAGGTCAGGATGCCCATACCGAAATTTTTCAAAGCTGAATTTGACTCGCTCGCCACGAACAACGCCATCGGCCACCCAAATGGCGAGCTTGCCTATGGATATTTGCGCGTGTCCTCCGCCGGCCAAGCTGATGAAGGCCGTTCCGGTTTGCCGAGGCAGATCATAAACGTTCATGAAGCCGCCTTGAAACATGGCTTGAAGATTCCGTGGGAGTATCTCTTTGCCGACGATGACTCAGGTTTTGAGTTCGCAGATCGCCCCGACCTTTCCCGCCTGCGCCAGGAATACAAATCCACCCGCCGCCGGGCCAACGCGGTGGTGATGGAACATTTGGATCGCTTATCCAGAAATGCAGACTGGCATCAGGGTTATTTATTGGATGAGATGAAACAATATGGCTTGCAATCTATTTTCTGGAAGGAGTTTACTTCCCGCATCGAACGTGCAGTCATGGGCGCCATCGCCCAGGATGGCATGGAACAGGCCAAGCAACGTATGGCGGAGGGAAATATCCACAAAGCCAGAAGCGGACGCGTGACGGCCAGAACGCCAGCGTATGGATATAAACTTGTTGATTCTCAGGGAAGAGAGGGGGAAACCGCAAAGAAGGACACCCATTATGCGATTAAGGAAGAAGAGGCGCATGTGGTTCGGCATATTTATCGCCTTGTGATTGATGGGCACAGCCTACGACAAATCGCAATTATGCTGGATCAACACTATTCTCCCCCGAAGAGGTTTATCTGCTGGGATCCCAAAATGGTGGCTCTCATTGTAAGGAAATCAGTCTATAAAGGCGAATACATTGCTCACAATTGGAAACAAATCAAGGTGCCGGTGAATACTAACCCGGCCAGTTTGACTGGGGCGGCGGTGAAAACAGTCACCCGCAGGATCCCGCGCCCGCCAGAGGAATGGATCATGGTGCCCGTCCCTGCCATCGTTTCTGCCGAAGAATGGAAACTGGCCAATAAGGTATTGGAGAAGAATTCTCAAATGAGCAGGCGCAATGGAAAAGAACCGTATTTGCTTACCGGCCTTGTCAAGTGCGCAACTTGCAATCGTAGTTATGTTGGGCATCGGAGGAAACGCATTGGCAAAGAGGGCCAGCAGCTCTGTACAAGCTGGTATACATGCACGTCAACGAGTTCCGGATATCCGGATGCTGTGAAGGAGAAAATCGGATGTGATCAGGGCTATATTTCCAATCGGATTCTTGAAACGGCAGTCTGGTCGGTAATTTATCAGGTGCTCCTTGATCCTCAAATTCTCATCACCGCCTTGGAAAAAGAATTCAGGGACAACAGAAATGAGCAAACCGCCCGCCAGATTGCATATTTGGAAAACCAGATCGATGTATCTAAGACCGAGGATGAAAAGCTTTACAGAGCCTACCTAGCCGGCGTCTTCAACGAAATTGAATATGCCGGGCGAAGAAAATTGATCAAGGAGAATCAGCAAAAACTTACCGCCGAACTCCATCAATTGAGTGGAACTTTGATCAGCCCTGAGAGGTTTGAGGAACGGAAACAAGCCATATTTCTGGTCTGCCAAAATGCAGCGACCAATGGTTTGGCTCTGAATACGCCATTCGAAGTGAAACGGAACATCATTAAGACGATTGTCGAAAGAATCGTCCTGAATGTCAATGAAGGTTGGTTTGAACTGGAGGGCGTTATTTGTGGACGATATTTTCTTTTTGAGGATATTGAAGCCCGCCCATGGCGAAACCGCAAGAGACAGAAACCAGTTTCATAATCCAAATGAATACCGCTCTGACAATGCGACAGACTTATCGCTATTAGTAGCATGAAAAGGTGATGAACAGAAGTACGAGAAACTTTTGTGCCCAAGCTGTGTCAACAATATTTGCCAATAAACATTATATTGACACAGAACTCAACTTTCATTGCCAATCCATCTAATAGAGGCAATCATGCCCATCCAAAAGTTCTTCAAAGCTGAATTTGATTCTCTGGCTATCAACGATGCTCTCGGACATCCGAATGGTGAACTTGCATACGCATATTTACGTGTTTCCTCCTCCGGTCAGGCGGAGGAAGGCAGGTCCGGACTGCCAAGGCAGCTCCAGCACATCCACGAAACGGCATTGAATCATCGCTTGAAGATCCCGTGGGAATATCTTTTTGCGGATGACGATTCTGGTTTCGAGTTTATTGAACGCACCGACCTTTCCCGTCTCAGACAGGAGTACAGATCGGAACAGCGCAGGGCTCATGCCATCGTGATGGAGCATCTTGACCGGCTTTCAAGAAACGCGGACTGGCATCAGGGATACCTGCTCGATGAGATGAAACAATTCGGCATTCACGCTGTTTTCTGGAAGCAGTTTTCATCCCGTATTGAACGGGTGGTGATGGGAGCCGTGGCGCAGGATGGCATGGAACAAGCCAAACTCCGAATGGCTCAGGGAAGCATACACAAGGCAAAAAGTGGACGCGTCACCGCGAAAACGCCAGCCTATGGCTATAAGTTTGTCGATTCCTTTGGAAATGAAGGGCCGACAGCCAAGAAGGATACCCATTACGGGATTCGCGAGGAGGAAGCCAGAGTCGTGCGTTACATCTTCCAAAAAGTGCTTGAAGGCTATCCTCTGCGGCGCATCGCTGTAATGCTCGAAGGAAAATATCCACCTCCGAAAAAGTTTACCCACTGGGAAACCAAGATGATCGAGATCATCATCAAAAGAGCGGTCTATAAGGGTGAGTTTATTGCACATCGCAGCATTGAAGTGAAAATACCGAGAAGCTCCAATCCAGTGAGTCTCACAGAATCGATTGGGAAGACCGTCTCACGAAAAATTCAGCGCCCTCCAGAGGAGTGGATCATTGTGCCTGTGCCGGCGATCGTAGTCCCAGAAGATTGGGAAAAGGCAAATGAATTAATTGCAGAAAACAAAGGTCGACATGATGCAAAGACCCCATTCCTTCTAACAGGTCTTATTACCTGTGCAACCTGTGGGTACCACTATGTAGGCAGGCTTAGGAAAGAGCGAAGAGGTAAAAACAAAATTGAATACACACTGACTAATTATCGCTGTTCCGGGAGAGGAAATCGGGTTCCCGCAGTTGCACAAAAAATTGGGTGCAATCAAAAACAAATTTCCATGAGAATCCTCGACCAAGCAGTTTGGTCCGTGATCTACGACGTTTTGTTGGATCCAGAGATTATGCTTGGCGCTTTGGAAAGGGAATTTAATAGTGAGCAGAACGAACAGGCCAGAAATCAAATAGAATTTCTTGAAGATCAAATCAAAGAATTGAAGCTGGAGGATGAGCGATTATACAGAGCGTATCTGGCTGATGCGTTTGATGAAACCGAATATGCCGAACAACGCAGCCTTATAACGAATCAACTGCAAAAACTACAAGCTGAAATAAGCCGAATCGAAGGGAACATGATGTTGCCTGAACAGTTTGAAGAACGAAAGCAGGAAATACTTGCAATATGTCAAAACGCCAAAAAAAGTGGATTGGTATTCGACGCCCCATTTGAAGTACGTAAAGGTATTATCACAACCATTGTAGACAAGATTACCATAAATGCTAACGAAGGTTGGTTTGAATTGGAAGGCATTATCAATGGCCAATATTTGTTTGAAAATAGCGAAAACATCCGAGATGCGTCTGGCGAACAGGACAATAGTAGTGGGGAAATTGTGCCGATTGTGTGTACTCCTAAGGACAGGGGTTCATCGCCGCCACCAGTTGAAAATTGGCCGGGAAGGTCAACGATCCCTGGGCGCGGCTGATGGTCACAACCTTGTCTTCGATTGGCTGGCGCAGCACTTCCAACACGCGCATGCCAAATTCGGGTAATTCATCCAGAAATAGAACCCCGCGATGGGCTAAAGAGATTTCGCCTGGATGCGGCCAGTTCCCGCCGCCAACCAGCCCGGCGTGGCTGATGGTATGATGCGGAGCACGGAATGGCCGGTGGCGGATCATGGGCATATCCGACGGCAATTGGTCGGCCACCGAGTAGATGCGCGTCACATCCAGCGCCTCGTCAATCGTCATCTTCGGCAAGATGCCCGGCATCGCCCGCGCCAGCAGGGTCTTCCCCGCTCCGGGCGGCCCGATCATCAAGACGTTGTGTCCGCCGGCCGCGGCGACTTCGAAGGCGCGCTTGACGTGCTCCTGGCCTTTCACGTCACGAAAATCGGTGGGCACCATGATCGGCGCGTCTTCCGCTTCGACCGGCGGCTGCGGCGCGATGGGTTTGCGGCCGTTCAAGTGGTGGTATAGGGCAGCCAACGAGGTCACCGGGATGACTTCCAGATCGGGAATGAGCGCCGCTTCGGCGGCGTCTACTTCCGGCACAGCGATCCGCTTGAAGCCGGCCTGGCGAGCCGTGGCAGCCATCGGCAGCACACCGCGCGCGTGGCGCACAGCCCCATCCAACGAGAGTTCGCCGACCACCATCATGCCGTCCGCCGCTTCAGGTGGCAAAAAGCCGCTGTAGATGAGTACACCCAGGGCGATGGGCAGATCATAGGCTGGCCCCTCTTTTCGGACAGCAGCCGGCGCCAGGTTCACCACGATGCGCTTGCGCGGGTACGGAATGCCGGCGTTCTTGACCGCCGCCTGCACCCGCTCGCGGCTCTCCTGCACGGCCGCGTCCGGCAAGCCGACGATGGTCATGCCGGGCAGACCCTGTCCGGTATCCACCTCGACTTCGACGACCACGCCATCGAGACCGACCACTGCGCAAGAAAAAACACGGGCGAGCATATTGTAAGTTTAGACGAGGCTGAGGTAAAAGTCAACGCCCACAATGCGAAAGGATGAAGGATGAAGGCGGAAGGATGAAGCACACCTCGCCCCATTTTACCATCCTTCATCTCTACGACAGGCTCATGGCCAGCCTTCTGCCTTCCGCCTTCTAGAGTCCCGCCGAGCAGGATTGTTTGATTCTTACGAGACTAAATATGTCCTCTACGTCGTCGAATCTCCCCCGCGGGTCTTAATCCCGCCGAGCGGGATTGTTTGATTCTTACATAGGCTGCCAAGCTGACTGCTGCTAATCCCAGGATTAGCGACAATTAATTCTTAGGCGTACTTTGCTTGATCGTTCGGCGGCTGCTTGGTGTACTCATAGCGCCTAAGTTCTTTCTTGTCATTCATACCTCTTCTGTCCATTGAGCAGTGAGCTAATGGTCATTAAAGATAAAAAGGACAACAACTAAAGCAATTAGAAAGATTGGAGCCATAAGGCACCACATAGCGGTGTTCGCAGGAACAGGAGAGGGCACCGTCATGTACCCAACATATGTAAAGGAACAAAGTACTATTAAAAAAATAGAACCAAGAAGTCGGAATATATCCCAGAAACGGCGTTCTTGTTTAATGCGTTCCCATTGATCCATTCTGAGCCTCCTTAAGTGGACTAGGTTTATTATTATACTCTTCCATCCAAATATCGCAACAAGGTGTCTTAATCCCGCCGAGCGGGATTGTTTGTTTCTTACTTGTATGCGTGAGTCCACTGCAAAAAGCCATTTTCACCACCAAGACACAAAGGTTCTTAGTCATGCAGCTTCGTGACTTTGTGACTTCGTGGTAAAGCCCTTTTTGCAGTACAGTCATACATGAAATTCGAGGAGATGTCATTCGGGAATTACCAGCCAAAACAAGGTTTGACAAAACTCCGTTTATTCGCTATGCTTAAGGCAACGAAAGGTAACTGATGAAACGGGACGATGTGCTTCGCATTCTCCAAGAACAGCGCAAAGAACTGGCAGAACGCTACAAGGTAGCGTCTCTCTCACTGTTTGGTTCGGTCGCACGCGACGAAACCCATGCCGATAGTGATGTGGATCTGCTGGTTGAATTCAACCAGCCAGTAGGTCTATTCCTGTTCATCGAACTCCAGCAGCGGTTGGAGGCCCTGCTGGGATGCAAGGTAGACCTGGGCACGCCGCGCTCGCTCAGACCGCACCTTAGAGAGCAAGTATTGCAGGAGGCTATCCGTGTCGCCTAGAACCTGGCAGGAGCGCATCCAAGATATCCTGACTTGCGCTCGAAATGTGCAGGATTTTACTGCGGGTATGACCTTCGAGTCTTTCCTGGATGATCCCCGGACGATACGTGCTGTGGCCTTTGAATTCACCACCATCGGCGAAGCTGCACACGCCATTCCAGTAGAAGTGCAGGAACGCTATCAGGAAGTGCCCTGGGGAAAAATGCAGGGAATAAGAAACGTTCTGGTGCATGAGTATTTCCGTCTTGACGAGGAAATCCTCTGGAAAGCCAGCCAGGAAGACATTCCACTGTTGATTGCAGCGCTGGAAAAGATCATGGCTTCAGGCTAAAGTGTAGCAGCCGGTTATTGCCCGCATCGCTGACCCACAGCCCGCCGGCAGCATCCACGGCCACGCCGACCGGCAGGCTAAAACCGTTGATATCAGAACTGCATGTCCCCCAGGCGCGGACGATTTGCCCGCTCACTGTGAATTCCAGCACGCGGCAGGCCTGCGGGTCGGTGACGTAGACGTGCTGCTGCGCGTCCACCGCGATGAAAGGCTTGTTTTGCACCGAGCCGCCATACCAACCGCTGACCGTCCACTCGCTGACCGGCGTGTAGATCAAACCGGATTCGTCCGGGGCGAAAACCTGGACGCGCTGGTTCCAGGTATCGGCAACATACACATTGCCATTTTCATCCAAAGCGATGCCGACCGGCTCATCGAACTGGCCCGGCCCCAGCCCCGCGCCGCCGAACTGGGTCAGGTAGCTGCCATCCGCGTCGAACACGACCACGCGCTTGTCCCCCGTGTCCACGACCAATACCCGCCCGTGCGCATCCACGGCAATGCCGCGCGGACCGTAGAATACATCCGTTTTATCCGGGCCGAAGGTCTGCCACATGGCTAGGAATTGCCCATCCGCAGTGAACTTCTGGACGCGGTAGTTCCAAGTGTCCGCCACGTAGACCGTCCCATCCGGCGCGACGGCTACCCCCCACGGCTCGTTGAACGTGCCGCCGGGGGCATCTCCCTGCGTAGCGTCGCCGTATTGACCCCAGACTTGCAGCACCTCCCCACTTGGACTGAGGTGCTGGATGCGATTGTTGCCCGAATCGGCCACGTACAGGCTGCCATCCGGCGCGACCGCAATCGCGCGCGGCGATTGGAACTGGCCCGCGCCAGGGCCGGCCGCGCCGATGCCCTGATCCGGTGTAAGCTGGACGGTCGCGCTGGCGTAAGGGTCTGTGACCACGGCCTCTTGCGCTGCCAGGCCATGCGTCCACATCTGCGCGGCGATATCCTTGCGGATGTAGACACGCATCCGCTCGACGGTGTTCCAGTTGGTCAGGGTGAAGGCATTGCTCTGCTTCAAGGCGGCATATTGGGTGTAATCGCGATTGAACCAGATCTGCCAGATGGCGCTGCGCACGGCCGGGTCGGTGA
>Ga0210049_1004181_pt1 | contig 12756 bp, 12 predicted proteins | sample CryGeyCG2014_300_2_FD_183964 | JGI IMG/M metagenome (GOLD analysis project Ga0210049, IMG submission 183964) | Groundwater microbial communities from aquifer - Crystal Geyser CG06_land_8/20/14_3.00 (SPAdes) (version 2) | ecosystem: Environmental > Aquatic > Deep subsurface > Groundwater | place...
GATTTTTCCAGCAACCTTAATTAAGAGCCCCGGGGCTGACTCCCTCATTAATTTTAGATGGTAAAATTTTTCTTTTAGTTCGCGATGCTCTAAAGGGTCCTTTTCGGTAGCGGTTTTAACACAAATGGCACCAGCTTTTTTAACGATTTTTGAAGCTTTTTCTATTTCTTCATCAGTTAAGTAACCTGAGCCAATGATTACTTTTGTTGGCAAAATCTGACAAATTTCTTTTAAATCTTTTAAAATTTTTGCCCATCTTTCATGTTTGACATCAGGAATGGAAATAACAACATCCAATTCATCAGCTCCATCTCTTTTTGCTTTTTTGCAGAGGTTTAACCTCTGCAAATGAGGGCTATCCCCGATTGGCGGATCAATTAAAACAACAGTTTTTATATTAGTGCCTTTTAATTCTCTTTTAACTAATTTCACCCATTCTGGCCTAACGCAAACTCCCCGAAAACTAAATTCTTTAGCTTCCTGACAGGTCTTTTTTATATCTTCGGCAGTAACCTCATGCCTTATATTGGTGTGGTCAATAATTTTAGCAATATTCTTCATAGATCGAGCTTCCATTTATGGAAGCGATAATGGAAACGAAGCCTTAGCTTCATCGACTATTTTTTTAATATCTTGAAAAACTTCTTTGATTGGTTTTTCGCCATCAATAATATAAATATTTTTAAACCTTTTAGCAAATTTTAGATAATTTTTTAAAACTTTCTTTAATTTTTCTTCTTTTTCAAATAATTCTTTGTGGAATCTTTCTTTTTTTATTCTTTGAATACAAGTTTCTGGCCCAACTTTCAAAAGAAAAGTTATGTCGGGCCAAATAAATTTTTTATTAATTTCCATTAGCCATTTTTCATCTTTGATTTCTAAATTGCCATAAGCCAAAGTTGAAAGGATATATCGAGTGCAAATCACAGTTATTCCTTTTTTTAATAAAGGAATTATTTCTTTTTCTAAATGATGAGCTCGATCAGCAGTAAATAAAAGCTGGAGACACTCAGGAGAACTTTGCCAATCACCAGAAATTTGCCCTTCAATTAACCCACCAATTAAAGAACGTGTAGGTTCACCAGTTAAAAAAACTTTCTTGCCTTGTTTTTTTAAATACTTAAATAAAAGATTGGCCTGAGTAGTCGTCCCCGACCCATCCGGTCCCTCAAATACTATGAACTTCCCGGGATGAGGATTTTTCTTCATTCTTAAATTATACTAAAATTTGTTAAAAATAAAAAGCTCCGTGCCAGAAACTCTGGCTATGGAGCATCTTGTCCTAAAAATCCTCCTATTACAAAATATCTTTCGCTGGGTGAAGAAAGAACCATAAATATTATCTGACAAATCGGTAATCCTGAATACAATGTGATTGGTTTTTTTGATATATTGGAAATCTCAAGTACTGCGTTACCTATAAATCCAGGATCAAATTTGAAACTACCGACTTGTACACTTAAACCTCGCCTTGCGAATTGACTTCTCCCTATAATTATTCCCATTAGGTCACTGGGAAGCATTATGGTTTCATTAGTTACTCCTAGGATAAACTGTCCTGGCTCTAGAATAAATGGCCTAGCTGGTGGCGGAGATAAAATGATTTTTTTTCCTTCCAAACGGCCTACTGGCTGTGAAAAATCTATAACGGAGATATCCTCTGATGAATCAAAAAGTACATCCCCTAATCTAAGATCAAGAGAAACTGGTCCTAATCTGTCTATTAAATCATCAGAGAAAAGACGGGGTTCAATGATGATTTTTCCCTTTTCCAAAGCGCTCTTTAAAACCTGAGGTATTTTCCGCTCCTTTGTTAGTTCTAATACTTCTTTTAAAGAGTTTTTTACACCTAACTCAATTAAACTGGCTAACCTTTTCCGAATATCTTTCTCTGAAAGAACCATCGTTCACCTCCTATTTAAATGATTTTAAATGATTACAAACTATATTATTTTATCATAAATAAAAAATTCTGTCAAATTAGACAGAGCATAATTAAAAGAAGGGTTTTTTGCCACTAATAAATTAAATTTGTTTTTCTTTTTTCTTGGTGGTAATTCTTCCGCCTTGCCATGGTTTTTTAAAAAATTTCGATAAGTATTCTCGATAAATAATTGGGGCCCAACCACCAGTATTTTCTACACATTTTCCTAAATCCTTTAATTCAATCAATTTACCTTTCAAGACATCTTTTTCTTTCACAAAAATCTCTGGACTATCCCCCACAAAAAGATAAACCAATCCCAGATGGACAGCTTCTACCGGTCTTTTTTCATCATTTAAAATGCCAATTAATTTTCTCTCTAGTAAATTTCCTTTATATACGACTTCTTCATTCCATTCCCTCATCGCCCCAACCTCTAAAATATCTTCTCCTGATTTTAAATCAATAGGATCGATATGCCCTCCGATTCCTAAAATGTAATCATTTTTTAACCTTTTTTCGCTGGCTTTTTTTAAATAGTGATAGAGAAAATATTTATCTTGAAAATTAAAAACAATATAGGGAATTATTTGTTTCCATGACGGATCATTTTCAACCTCAGCTCTTAATCTAAATTGGGAATTATTTTTAATTAAATTTAAATAATAATCGAGGTTTTCCGTCTTTAACCCTTGCCAGTGTTCATTTTTAAAGATGACACCACTAGCAACAACTAAAATTTTTTCATTTTTTTTCATTTTTTTCTTTCTAAGGTGACAAAGGTATATTTATAGGGATTTTCTTTGTCGGGTTGGTTTTCAATTCGTTCTACTTCTCTCCAGTTATTCCAATCAAATTCGGGGAAATAAGCATCACCTTCAAAGTTTCCCTCAATTAAAGTCAGATACATTCTGTCAGCCAATGGTAAAAATTGCCTATAAATTGATACTCCCCCACAAATCATTACCTCTGGGAAATCTTTAGCGGCAGACAAGGCCTCCTCTATTGAATGAGCAACAAGACATCCTGGCGGATTAAAATTTTCATCTAAAGTCAGAACAATGTTGGTTCTACCGGGTAGCGGCTTACCAATGGATTCAAAGGTTTTTTGCCCCATAATCACTGGTTTACCGACTGTCAGTTGGCGAAAATGTTCCAGGTCGGCCGGTAATTGCCAGGGTAAGGCGTTCTTAATTCCGATAACTCGATCGTTGCCCATAGCAACGATAATTGATATAACCATATGCTTGACTTGGATGTTTGATTATTTATATGCTATTATAATATAAAATTTATGAAAGTGCAAAAAAATTCTATTATATTAGATTATTCCGAGTTAAAAAAAGCTATCGACGCCCATAAAACTTTGGGTCATAAAATTATCTGTACGGTTGGCTCTTGGGACATGCTCCATATAGGACACTTGCGTTATTTAATAAAAGCCAAGGAGCAAGGCGATATCTTGGTTGTCGGAGTAGATAGCGACCGGGGAATAAAATTATATAAAAAAAATGAGCTTCGGCCAGTCATACCCCAAGAGGAAAGAATGGAGATGCTTAAATACCAAGAGTGTGTTGATTATATTACTTTGGTTGACGACATAGATGATGATGGAAAGTGGCAGTATGAATTGATAAAAACAATCAGGCCGCATTTATTTGTCACTACCGTCGACAGCTACCCAGAAGAACAAATTAAAGATATTAGGTTATATTCTGACGATGTTTTAATCCTTCCAAGACAAGCAGAAAAAACTTCTACAACAGAAATTATAGAAAGAATGATAAAAAAACATCTTGAAGTGATGCTTTCTAATCTAACAAAGAAAAAATGAAAAGTGAATTTGTTAATATAAATAATGCAAGAAGGGGAGAATACAAAAAAGTAATAGAGGAGATAGCAAAAACGGGCAAATGCCCGTTTTGTAAAGACTACAACCCGCCCTCCGCCCTCCCGCAAGCGGGCCCCTATTTTAAATATCACAAAAAACCCATCCTAAAACAAAAAAATGGTTGGATTTTAACAGAAGTTAGCTGGCCATATAAAAATACTGATTGCCATCTGATGATTCTGGGAGAGAAACACCGGGAGAATTTTTCTAAATTAAAAAAGAAAGATTTAGAAGCTATATTTTATTTGGCCAGATTCGCAATAAAGAAATACAAAATAAAAGGCGGGGCTTTGGCTGTAAGATTTGGAGATAGTAATTATACTGGAGCTTCGGTTTCCCACCTTCACTTCCATATTATTTCTCCAGAAATAAATAAAAAAACTGGTCGCTCAAAGACAGTTAATTTTCCAATAGGTTAAACACCTATTTCTGCTGTAATAGGCGGATAAGGATCGTACCCTTCGAGTTTAAAATCTTCGTAATCAAAATCGAAGATATTTTTTATTTTTGGATTAAGAATCATCCGGGGCAAAGGCCCGGGTTCTCTGGTTAATTGAAGTTTGGCCTGATCGATATGGTTAAGGTAGAGATGGGTATCAGACAAAGTGTGAACAAATTCACTGGCTTTTAATCCAGTAACCTGGGCCATCATCATTAATAACAATGAATAAGATGCGATATTAAAGGGGATGCCAAGAAAAACATCGCAACTCCGCTGGAAAAGATGTAAAGATAATTTCCCCTGAGCATGGAAAAATTTAAAAAAGCAGTGACAGGGAGCAACAAAAACCTTATCAACGTCTTCTGGGTCCCAGGAAGTAACCACTAAACGTCGCGAGTCGGGATTTTTTTTAATTTCTTCTATCGCATTTGAGATTTGGTCAATTGCTCCGCCGTCTCTTTTTTTCCAACGGCGCCATTTTTCCCCATAAATTGGACCTAATTCGCCTGGTGGTAAATTATACTTAGCACAGGCCTCAGGAGTTGCCCACTCATCCCAGATTGTTACTCCATGGTCTTTTAAATATTTAACATTGGTATCTCCTTTTAAGAACCAAAGCAACTCATAGATAATTGATTTTAAAGGCATTTTTTTTGTAGTCAGTAAAGGAAAACCGTCGTCCATTTTAAATCTCATCTGATAACCACAAACCGCAATATTCCCTACTCCCTGAGGGTCACTCTTTCTTTCTCCCTTTTCTAAAACATATTTAAGTAAATCTAAATATTGTCTCATTTTATTCTCCTAATTCTATTTTCTGCGGCGGAACAAAAATAATTTTTACACCGGCTGAGTCCAAAACTTTTTTGGCATCGAAATTTGAACCGCCTTCTCCAAAATAAAGATTTTTTATACCAGAAAAAGCAATAAGCTTTGCACAGACCGGGCAAGGAAAAGTAGTGACGTAAAGCGATGTCCCTTCAAGTGAGATTCCTTTTTTTGCGGCCTCGGCAACGATTTTCTGCTCAGCATGGATTGTGCTAGCTAAATCCTGTCTTTCACCGGGTTTTAAAAAATCTCTTACTTCACCAACCTGATATGGTGTATGATCACTTGGGAGATCTTTGTTATTAGCCCGAGCAAGAATTGTTTTATTTTTTACTAATACCGCTCCGATATGACGCCACCATTCACTACTCTTTTCAGATTCTTTATAAGCTTCTTTCATTATCTTGATATCAAAAGAATTTTCTGAGGAAGGAATGTCAGTTGGCGGATTCTCAACAAGGATAGAGCTTTTGTCCCAACGGAGAAAAACCGAGGCCCATTCGACTTTTTCTTCCCGAAGATATCTGTGGTATAAGTTGCGGGAGATTTCATCCTGAATCAAAAGGAGATCTTTATTTTTGATCTCCTCGAGATTATTTGAAGAAAGAATTGATATATTCTCAAAGCCAAGCTTTGTCAGTAATTCCTTTGCGGTTTCAGTATCAATTGAAGCAATATCTGGCTTAAATTCAGAAAGCTCCTCAAGAAGTTTCTCACCAATTAGATAAATATTGGATATGTTATCTTTATTTATCTGAAAAAAATCTAAATAACCACGATGTAAGACAGGAATATGGATGATAAGATTTTTACCAGGCATAGAGAGAGAGTAAATTACTCAATTGTTATCCCCATATTTTTGGCAGTGCCTTCAATAATTTTCATTGCCGCTTCAATATTTTCGGCATTTAAATCTGCCATTTTTTTCTCAGCAATTTCTCTGAGTTGGGCTCGAGTAATTTTGCCAACTTTAATTCGATTTGGTTCGCCAGCACCCTTTTCAATTCCGGCTGCCTTTTTTAGAAGCTCAGAAGCAGGTGGAGATTTCAACTTAAATTCATAGGTCCTATCTTCATAAACCGTAATTTCAACTGGAATAGTAAAACCTTCTTTATCTTTGGTTGCCTCATTAAATTTCTGGCAAAATTCGCCAATATTTAGACCGTGGGGAGCTAAAGCCGGACCAACTGGCGGGGCGGGTGTGGCCTGACCAGCCGGAATTTGTAATTTGACGATTGCTTTAACTTTTTTCATAGTTTTTTGATTTGTAAAGAATCCAGTTCCACCGGGGTATCTCGGCCAAACATATTAACCAAAACCTTTACCCTTCCCCTCTCTTCATCAATTTCGGAAACCTTTCCATCAAAATCTTTAAAAGGACCGTCGGTAATTTTTACTAAATCTCCAATTTTTACCTCAATTTTATATTGGGGAGCTTCTACCCCCATTCTCTTTTTTAAATTTTCAATTTCACTTGAGGAAACTGGAACCGGAGTGGTACCAGCCCCAACAAAACCAGTGACATTGGGAGTATTTCTAACTACATACCAGGAATCATCAGTGACAATCATTTCAACCAAGACATAACCTGGATAAATTTTCTCTTCAACCACTTTTCTTTTCCCATCTTTTATTTTAATCTTTTTTTCCTTTGGGACAATGACATTAAAAATTTTATCTTCCATACCAAGACTTTCAATCCTTTGCTTTAGATTTTTGGCAACGGCATCTTCATAACCAGAATAAGTGTGAATAACATACCAATTTTTTTGCTGTGGGATTTGCTGCTTTGGCATAGTAGTGGTAATACCAAGTGAAGTCGCTCGCCCTCTTCCAGCCTTACGGCTGGCGGTTGCCTTCGGCAACCTTCGGGCTCGCTCCTTAAAAACCCTCGGTTTTTAATATTTTCTTCACCCGCCTAAATTTCGAAGAAATTTTTGGCGGGCAAGCGGGGAAACCGATGGTTTCCCCGACCCCCTTCCAAGTGGGGCGTCCATTTATAAGGCAAATTTATTAAGTAGGGTTGTAAAAATAAAGTCAAGGGTGCCTAAGAAGGCAGCCACGGCTGCTGAAACCCCAATTACAATTAGGGTATATCTAAGAGTTTGCTCCCTGGTCGGCCAATTAACTTTTTTCATCTCCAGCCTGACTTCTTTTAAAAAAGTAACAATTTTACTTGGAATGTTTTTTAGATTCATAATTAAATATCTAAATTCTTTACTTTTTTAGCATGGGTCTGAATAAACTTTTTTCGGGGCAATACCTCTTTTCCCATTAAAGTATCGAAAATTTTATCTGCCTCCCTGGCTGATTCAATGTTGACCTGAAGTAAAACTCGATTTTCTGGATTCATGGTCGTTTCCCACAATTCCTCTGGGTTCATTTCTCCCAAACCTTTATATCTTTGAATAGATGGGGTTACCACTTTTTGTTTTTTCATTGAGCCTAAAACTTCCACTTTATCTCCTTCAGTATAGGCATACTCAATTTGTTTCCCAGTTTGAATTTTATAAAGTGGAGGCTGGGCGATATATAAATAGCCTTTCTCAATAATCGGTTTAAAATAACGGTAAAAAAGTGTTAAAAGAAGAGTTCTGATATGATTGCCATCGCTATCAGCGTCCGAATTATGACAACAAATACCACCAAAGCCAGCAATAAAGTTTTCATCTCCTTCTACCGAAAAATCGTAAACAAATGGTTTTGTTGGAGAAACTTGAGAGATGTTCTTAATTTTAAGGGCTACTAAATCTCCTCTAATTGGAGTGTAGGCACGATTGTAATTTCCTATTTTATTTCTCATTTTCTTATTCAATTTCCAGGCTGATAGATGATCTTTCCATATCGAATGCAGAATTAATAAATCTTTTTTATTCACTATGGAAGTTGAATAAACTATTCCTTTAGTAATCACCGGCTTTCCTTTCTTGTATCCAGTTAATTTTCCAGTAGGTTGACGCACTGAAATTGAAGGGGCAACTCCCTGGGCACTTAATAGGTAAGAAAGCTGTTGAGCTAATTCCTTGGAGGTAGTAGAAACATAAATATGGGTTTTTGAAATTGATCCGTCTCCCAAAAAATATCCTCTCAAAAACGCTAATTGTAATTCAGAAGTAACGTTGAAAATCAGGTCTGGTATTTTTTTCGTCTCAGCAGACATATTTTTGAATTCAAATAAATTCTGAAAAATAAACGCTAATACTTTATTTCTTACAATAAAAGACTTGCCATAGGTACTATCTTTGGTTTTATAAATCTTACCTTTTACTCCAAATACATCTTCAAAATTTTTTTCTAATTCAGGAATAAATTTAATATCCGAATCTCCCAAAGAAAATCGAATTCCATTTCTTAAAGAACAATCACCCTCTGCCACAAACCAACCTAAAATTGTCATCAATTGTTTATTAATTGGAATACACCGCTTTAATTGATATTGGCTGTGTTTTGAAGGCGTTAGAACTCCTCCCGTAGGAAGTTTTTCAATATCTACTGGAAAGATATCTTTTACTGAAATCCAATTTTTTACGAGATTCCTACCAGAATTTCTCCAACAATGATTCCAAATTCTCTCTAATTGTAATTCTTTAATTTCGACTAGAGGAAGTACTTTTTTATGATCCAACCCTATTAATTTTATATAGGTTTGGAATGAAGACAGGATTGGCTGATGATTTCCTTTCTCCCATTGATAATAAATACATGGTTGTTTGATTCCTATTGCTTCACAAAGTTCTCTTTGAGTTATTCTAGATTTTCGACGAGCCGAAATACAAACTTTCCGCAATTCAACAGGTATTGAAACTCGAGGTTCTATAAGAAATTTATTCATTTTATTTTTCTCTTTTATTTTCATTTTTAAATAATCAACTACACCATCTCCGCGCCAATAAAATTTTTCCTTTAATTGTGACTGATTTTTTATTATGTATTTTAATAAATCGACCTCTTCCTCGATTAAATTAGATTGCTGAAGTGGTAAAGAAATAGGTGCTACTACATAATCACCTTTTTTTAACTTGCTGACTTTTTGGAGAATAATTTTATTATTTTTAAAAATAAATACACTATGAGACGCAGTTATTTTTACTTTTCTTCCATAGCTAGTTTGGATTTCATAAAGTTGTTCTTTTAAAGGATGGCGAATAACATCTTTTATTGGTTTAAATCTGATTTCTCCACTCTCTTTGTCAAAACATAAAACTTGATAGCAAGAAACGGGAGTTCTATTATTTAAACAATTATCAATGAATTCGCCTATTTTTACATAGTGAATATTGCCTTTCAGATCTTTTATAAAACAGGGTTCTTCGTAATCGACGCTCATGATAACAATCCGGTGATATCTTAGTTTATCTAAGTTGAAATCTTCAGCAATGGCCGTACCCAAAGCAATAATTAGAGATTTAATTTCTTTTGAAGCTAAAATTTTATCTAGGCGAGCTCTTTCCACATTTAAAATTTTACCACGCAAGGGCAAAATGGCCTGGAAATGGCGATCTCTGGCCTGTCTTGAACTGCCTCCGGCTGATTCTCCCTCGACTATATATAATTCACTTTCCTCAGGTTTTCGAGAAACGCAGTCAGCTAACTTTCCTGGCAAAGCCAATCCTTCTAAAACTCCTTTTCTTAAAACGGTTTCTCTGGCTGCCTTGGCTGCCTTTCTGGCTTTTTGAGATAAAACGCATTTTTCAATAATGGCTTTAGCATCTTGAGGATTTCTCTCTAAAAAATCAGCTAAGGTTTCAGAAACAACTTGTTCAACCACCACTTTGGCTTCGGGATTACCCAGCTTGGCCTTGGTTTGGCCTTCAAATTGGGGTTCTTTTATTTTTACTGCCACCACTGAGGTTAAGCCTTCTCTGATATCTTCTCCGCCTAAATTTTCCTCTCCTTCTTTAAGAAAGCCATTTTTCCTGGCATAGTCATTAAAGGTTTTGGTCAGAGCAGTTCGGAAACCGGTTAAATGGCTGCCTCCATCTTCAGTGAAAACATTGTTAGCAAAGCTTTCTTCGTAGCATTCGTATTCTTCGGTGTATTGGAGGGCAGCCTCGACAATTATCCCATTTCTCTCTCCAAAACCATAAAAAATATTTGGATGACGGCAGGTTGCTCCATAAACTAAATGCTTAATATAAGAAGGAAGCCCTCCTTCAAAATAAAAGCTGTAATTGAAGGGGGTTTGAGGATTCCTTTGGTCTAAAACAACTATTTTTACTCCCTTAGTTAAATAGGCCTGTTGTCTGAGATAATTCAATATTCTTTTTCGATCAAATTTAATTTCTTTAAAAACTTCCGGGTCTGGCTCAAAAGAAACGATGGTGCCGGTCTGACGACATTTGCCAATTTTTTTCACTTTAGTTTTTGGTTTCCCTTTAGAATATTCCTGAGCAAATTTTAAACCATTCCGGCAAACTTCAACTCTCATCCAATCAGATAGAGCACAGACTGCCGAAACCCCTACTCCGTGAAGCCCACCAGTTGAAGCATAAACTTTTCCACCAAATTTAGCCCCGGCGTGTAAGGTAGTCATCACTGTTTCCAAAGCTGATTTTTTAGTCTGAGGATGTTTTTCTACTGGAATTCCTCTGCCATTATCTTCAACTTTTATTCTATTTTTTGGTAAAAGCCAAACTTTAATTTCATTACAATAGCCCATCATTGCTTCGTCGATTGAATTTCCACAAGTTTCGTAGATTAGCCGGTGCAGACCTTCAATTCCGGTAGAACCAATATACATCCCCGGCCTTCTTCTGACTGGCTCAAGACCTTGCAAAACATAAATATCCTTTGCCTCGTATGTTGTTTCTTTTTTTGGTTTTTTAGCTTTCATTGATTTATTTTCGGACTTCCCATCCGATTTCTTTTTCCAAAGATTGGATAATTTTCTTTTGAATTTGGTCAATTTCTTTTGAAGATAAAGTTCGATCTTCTGCCTGATAAATTATACGAAAGGCTAAATTCTTTTTTCCTCTGGGAATTTCTTCTCCTTCATAAATATCAAATAGATCAATGTCTCTAATCAGAGGACTGCCGGCTGCCTCAATTCTATTTAAAACTTCCTCTACTCTGACCAGTCGGGGAACTAAAACTGCTAAATCCCTCACTGCCGCCGGATAACGAGAAATTGGCCAATATTCATGTTCTTCAGAAGCTAATTTCTGTAATTTTTCAAAGTCAAGGTCAAAAACAACCAATTTTATCTCAATCTTTAAATCATCCAAAATTTTAGGAGAAATTTCTCCTAAAAAGCCAATTTCATCATGATTTACTTTAATTTCTGCACATTTCTTAGGATGCCAAATCGAAATTTTACTTTCCTCTGGCGTCGGTTGATATTCATCATACCAGGCATTACTAATTCCCAATTTATTCAAAAGTAAATCAATCATTCCCTTTACTTGATAAAAGGCATCTCCGGTTATTACCCCACTAAGCATCCTTTTTTCAGCTTTTGCCTTTTGAAAAATTTTTCCAAGTTCAAAAATTTTGATTTGATCGAAATGCCTTTGATTTTTTTCTACATTTTTTAACAAATTTAGAATCAAACTCGGTCTCAAATATTTTTGTTCAATGCTGATCGGATTTTCCACTTCAATTAGGTCCTTTGGTTGATATTTAAAAATTTTTGCCTCCCTTTCACTAATAAAAGAATAATTATAGGTTTCGGTCAGTCCGACTTCTTTTAAAATATTTTTAATATTATCTTCCCAAAAAATTTCTAAATTTCTCTTCGGTGGAATCAAAGCTACGGTCGGAAAAACTGAAGGAATTTTCTGATAGCCATAGATTCTACCGATTTCTTCAATCAAATCCTCGGGTAAAGAAACATCCAATCTTCTGGTTGGCGCCTCCACCTCAATTAATCGAGATCCGATCTCGATTATTTTAAAACCCAATCTTTTTAAAATATTTTTTGCTTCATTTTTGGGAATTTTGACACCCAATAATCTCTCAACATAATTCAAATCTAATCTAATTTTCTTTGGGGAAATTTTTTTTGGGTAGACATCGATTAGACCCTGGACTACTTTTCCCTTAGCGATTTCTTGAATTAAATAGGCTGCTCGATTAATTGCCATTTTGGTTAAATTTGGGTCGATTCCGTGTTCAAATCTTAAGGAGGCATCGGTTTTTAAATCTAACTTTTTTGACCCTCGGCGAATGGTTCTTGGCTCAAAATTAGCTGACTCCAGTACAACAATTTTTGTTTTTTTATCAATTTCAGGAATCATTCCTCCTTTAATTCCGGCAATGGCCACTGGCTTTTTGGCATCAGCGATTACTAAAATATTTGAATCAGTGTTTTTACCTTGACGGGTGGTGGGTGGGTTGGAGTCTAAATCATATTTTTCTTCATCTAAAGTAACTATTCTTTCTCTATCTTTAGCAAATCTGACTATGATTTTGTTGCCTTCAAGTTTTTGACCGTCAAAAGCATGCAAGGGTTGGCCAGTCTCTAACATGATGTAATTAGCGATATCGACAATATTGTTAATTGGGCGTAGCCCACAAACTTTTAATCTTTCCTGTACCCATTTTGGCGAAGGACCTACTTTAACATCAGTAATTACTCTAGCCGTATAGCGAGGACATGCTTCTTTATTTTTAACTTCTATCGAAACATAATCTTTTGCTTTTAAAATTTTATCCTCCTTAACTATCGAGATC
>Ga0210049_1004184_pt1 | contig 12755 bp, 13 predicted proteins | sample CryGeyCG2014_300_2_FD_183964 | JGI IMG/M metagenome (GOLD analysis project Ga0210049, IMG submission 183964) | Groundwater microbial communities from aquifer - Crystal Geyser CG06_land_8/20/14_3.00 (SPAdes) (version 2) | ecosystem: Environmental > Aquatic > Deep subsurface > Groundwater | place...
TCCATAAATAATGAACAGGGTTCCCACTATAAGCCCCGTACCATCTATTACATCCAGAAGTACATCTTCCCCCAAATTCATAATGATTATGTGCTGGCATTTCATTAATAGTAAGGGTGTGGGTTTTTTCTCCGCCAGTTTTCTCTCTTGAATCAAAATCTCCATCGTTTGGTTCTAATCCTACAACCACCCTCCCTCTTGCAGAAGTATATTCACTCCAACCAGATGGACAATTTGCTAGATTAAAAGCCATAACTGCACCAGAAGGAATGCTACTAGGGGCCACACAAGTCCAAACCCCATTTTGAGTTATTAAACTCTCTTCATCAGAACAAGGTTGAAGTTGAGAAAGTGGATGCCCGGGATCTGGCGTTGTTCCTGCAACAGCATAAACCCCTGTTCCCACTACTAATATCAACGCAAAAAATACTAAAGTATAAAAAACTCTATTATTATATTAATATTCAGTTGTATTTTTTTCACCATTTTTATTAATAAAATAATAAAAAATAGTATTTAAATGTTCCCCAAAAAAAACTTTTTCACCCACAATGCAGAAGCAATCAAAAACTTTATATATCAATTGATATATTAATTAATATGCAAATTTTAAGAAAAAAACAAAATATTTTTACAAGAAGCCCCACACTTCAGACCGTTCTTATGATTGAGAAAACAATTGAAAAATATTCTGGAGAATTTAACAAAACACAAATTTGGAAAAAACTTCCAAAAAAAGTAATGTGGCAAACCTTCCTGATTGTTATTGACTATCTTGAAAATATAAATAAAATTGCTTTTGATAGAAACGGAACTATTGGATATATTTGGAGTCCTGAAGTCGCCAAAAGACTCTCTCATATGAAACCTATAAAACTACAATGATAAATAAAATCCTTGAAGTTATTTTTGCAAATAAGAAATTGGAAAAAAGTTTTCTAGATATTGATGAAGATGACGAAGTAAAAAAAGGAATTAAAAAAGCAATCAAGCAACTTAAAGAAAATCCCTTTGCAGGAATTCAAATTCCAAAAAAACTGATTCCTTATGAATATGTCAAAGAATATGGAATAAAAAATCTATGGAAATATGATTTACCCAACGGATGGCGACTGATTTATTCAATAACCACTCCCTCAAAAATAGAAATTATTTCTGTTATAATTGAATGGTTTAACCACAAAAATTATGAAAGAAAATTTAGATATTAATTATAAAATGACCCCCAAACAAAAATCCCAAATCCTCGCCCAAGGTGCAGAAGCGATAATTTATCTAGAAACTCAAAACCCGTCGACAAAATCAAAAAAATCTTCATTATCCAAATTTCCGTCGAGGGTGGGCGAGCGATTTCGTGGTAGAAGTATCGCTGGCACAAACCTTCGTGCGAGGTCGGGAGTAGGGTGGGAAAAAACCAATGCCAAAAATCTTGTAATAAAATCCCGCATTCAGAAATCTTATCGCATTCCAGAACTTGATAGAAAAATCCGCGAACGACGAACTCGCGCAGAAACAAAACTCCTTCTCAAAGCATCAAGAATAATTAACTGCCCTGTTCCATTAATTGCCATTTCTTCTGCGGACGGGAGGGCGGGAAAACTACAAAGCCACAAAATAAAAATTCCCTTCATCGACGGCAAAAAACTTTCAGAACATCTTGACAATTTTTCATTTCCAAAACAAAAATCAATCCTAAAACAAATTGGAAAAGACATTGCAAAACTCCATCAGGAAAATATAATTCACGGTGACTTGACGACGAGCAATATGATTTTAGTTGAAAAAGGTGTAAGTGAATTTGATAATTCAGTGCTTCATTCGGGCGGGCGGGAAAATTCAGCGTCGCAGAGGGGGATGGCGGCGGACTTTTCAAATTCACAAACCAAAAACCCTATTATCTATTTCATCGACTTCGGACTCGGTTACTTCAACGGAAAATACGAAGATAAAGCAGTTGACATTCATCTCCTCAAACAAGCACTTGAAGCAAAACATTTCAAAAACTGGAAAGAACTTTTTGAAGAGTTTAAAAAAGGATACAAACAAAAAAATCCAGGAGCAGAAAAAGTTTTCAATCAATTAATCAAAGTTGAAAAACGAGGAAGATATAAAGATTAAATATCCTGTAAAAATCAGGTCTCAATCAAATCCACATTCATTTCGCCAATTTCTTTCTTTAATAAACTAATTAATTCTTTTCTTGAGATTTCTAATTTATCTTTTCTTTTTTCTTCTTTAAAATTTTCTTTTTCTAAATTATCAATTTCATAATTAACATTTTTTGTTTTAAAAAATATTTCTTGTGTTTTATCTTCTTTAAAATTTTTCTCTAGATTTTTTATTTCACTTATTTTAGATTTAATTTGTTCTATTTTTTCTAAAATTATATTATTGTTTAACTTTGCTTCATCTAATAATTTGATTATGGTTTCTCCATCGTCTTTATTGAAGTTTATAATAAAATTTTCTTTATAATCTTTAACTATCTTCATTTGCTCAGCGTTTATATGAAAAAAACTAATTAAAGCCTTAAAATCAATAAGTTGTCTTAAATTCAAAATATCCTTTTTTAATTCTTCTCTAAGAACATTGATTTTTTCCTGTTTAGATAAATTCTCTAAATAAATAATACTTTTTTTAATCTCATCTAAATTTTGTTTTAAAATTTTCTTCTCTTTTTCCTTCTCTTTTATTTTTTTATCTAAATCAAATTTTTTCTTTCTAATATTTTCAAGATTTTTATTAATTGAATTGATTTCATTTAATTTTTTTTTAATCATTTGAAGATTCCTAAAAAAATCCAAAATAGATTTATTTTTATCAAATATTTTTAATAAATCCTTTGAAAAAAATTTAAGGTCTTCTTTTATGCTTGAGATTTCTTTTCCTATTAAAACTGTCGCTCGCTCATAAGTTTTAAAGGATTTTTTATTAAAATCAAAAAAAATCTTATTTATTTTATTCATAAATTCTTCTAATTTATTCTCTTCCAAAGCGTCTAATTTTTCAATTAATTCTTCAACAAATTCCACATACTTAATTCTACTTTCAATTACAATATCCTTAATATTATCTTTTTCTTTTATTGCACTTACATTAAAATTTTCTAAAATTATTATTTTATCTTTAAGTTCTTTAATGAGATTATCAATTTTTTCCTCAATTATAGAAAGTGCCTCTTCCTCTTTTAAATTATTTTCTCTTGTTTTTATTTCAATCCAATTTTCAATATCAGAAAAAGCAAGTTTTTCTAGAACAGTATTTTTTTCTTCAACCTTTTTCCTGAAAAAATCCAAAAAACCCATGTTCTATTTTAGAGTTCTCTTTTATATAAACTTAATTCAATAAAAAATAGCCCACCAGTGCTCACGACCTCGCACGAAAGTTCTTATGGATTATACTTTCTACCACGAAGTCGCTCGTCGAACCTCAGGTTCTCGTCATAGAAAAATAAAAATACTATTTCACTTAATTCAATAAAAAATAGCCCCACCAGGATTCGAACCTGGGTCCCAGCCTCTCTTTGCAAGTGCGAAGAGTGAAAGATGCTCGCATCTTACTCCAAAGGGCTGTATACTTGACCACTGTACTATGGGGCTCTAAAAATAATACAAAGAATTAATTTATAAGATTATTGATTATCAAATAAACTCCTGTAAAAAATCTCACGATTAATATCTTGTTTTCTCGGGTTAATCCATCTGAAAAATCTCCTAACCCTTACTGGCTTGTATTTTTCCCCAATTATCGTTGCTGCTAGTTTTTTAAATTCTTCAGAACCTTCTGAACGAGAGTATTTTGTATAAGGAACACATTTTGCAAGTGATTTTAAAAAACCAATATCATAAGGCACAACAGCCATGACAGGAACTTCTGTAGCATCTTCAATTTCTCTAAGAGGAATCTCAAAATTTTTCCTGTATACTCTGTTAATAATTAATCCAACTATTGGCACCTCCCTCTGTCTCGCTGTTTTAACTGCTTTCATAGTCGTCCCAAGGGTAGCATGATCTGGCGTAGTCACAACAATCAAGTCATCAGAAGCATTCATCACTGCAAGTGTTTCTTCATTCATCGACGGAGAAGAGTCAATAAGAATAATATCATAACTTCTTTTAAGATGCCTTAATCTATCCCGCAATTTTAAAGGATTAATATTAAAATTCCCAAATATAGAAGCAGGAAGAACATCAAAATTGTCAAACTTATAAACCGCCTCACTTGGATTAACTTCCCTGTTCAAAACATGATGAATTGTTTTTTCTGTATCAAAAAGGTCAAGATGAAGCCCCAAATTCGGAGCTGAAAAATTCCCGTCGACAAGCAACACTTTTTTCCCAAAATCAGCAAGAGCCGAACCAAGTGCAACAACAGCAGTTGTCTTCCCAACACCTCCTTTCAGAGAAATCACCCCAATTGTCTTTCCCATGTTTAAAAGAACATAATTTTATTTAAATAACTTTCCAGCCACAGCAAACTTTAAAAAACAATTTCCCGAAATATCTAAATGGAAAAAGACAAAGAAAAAACAGAAAAAATAACTCAGTCAGAATTTGAAAAAAAAGTAATCGAACTTTCAAAAAAAGGATTAACTTCAGAAAAGATAGGAGAAGAATTAAAAAAGGGAAATATTCATCCAAAAGACTTTGATAAAAAAATTTCAAGAATTCTAAAAGAAAAAAATCTTTACCAAAGCCCGGACTTAAAAAATATAGAATCAAAATTAGAAAGAATAAAAAAACATCAGGAAAAAAACAAGCAGGACAAAAGAGCAATGCGCGAAAAAGATCGCGTCTTTGCACAAATGAGAAAAATAAAAAAATATTTGAAAATTCCAATTAAATAATTCGTTCTCAAAAATGCTAGAAAAAGAGGTAAAAACAACAGTTGAAAAATTTTTAAAAGCCACAGAAGAAAAAGAAATTCTAATAATAAGTCACTTTGATACTGATGGGATAACTTCTGCAACAATAATGACTCAAACACTGAAAAAACTCGACAAAACATTTTCGCTAAAAATATTAAAAAATCTCGAAGATAAATTTATAGAACAGCTTCCAAAAAACAAGGTTATACTTTTCCTCGACCTCGCATCAGGAAGTTTGGAAAAAATCTCAGAACAAAAAATAAAAGATGTTTTCATTTTAGACCATCACGAAATAGATTCAGAAATACCTGAATCAATAAATATAATAAACCCTCATTTAAATGAGAATGAAATCATATCAGGTTCTGGGATTACATATTTATTCTGTAAAGAAATAAACAATGAAAATAAAGAATTCGCAAAACTTGCTGTTCTTGGAATGATTGGAGACCAGATGGAAAAGAATATAGACAAGCTCAACGACGGAATATTAAATGACAGCGAGGTCAAAAGAAAAAGAGGTTTATTGATTTATCCTTCAACACGCCCATTAAATAGAACCCTTGAATTTTGTTCAAAACCATATATTCCTGGAGTAACAGGAAACACAAAAGGTGTGCTTGAATTATTAAGAGAAATTGGGATGGTGCCAAAAGGAGGGAAATACAAAAGTTTAATTGAACTTGACGAAATAGAAATGGAAAAACTAACAACAGCAATTATGCTCAGAAATCCCCAGGCAAAAAATCGGGAAATTATCGGAGATATTTTTTTAATTAAAATTTTTAATAAACTTGAAGATGCAAGAGAAATCAGTGCAATGATAAATGCATGCTCCCGTCTTGATAGAAGTGACTTAGCACTACAACTTTGCATGGAAATTTCAAAAGCAAAAAAACAAGCAGAAGCAATACACGCAAAATATCGCCAGACAATAATTACCGGACTGAACACAATCTCTGAAATAAAAAAAATACAGGGAAAAAAATTCGTAATTATAAATACCCAGGACAAGATAAAAGACACAATGATTGGAACATTCGCAAGCATACTCTCTTATTCTGCAATGTATGAAGAAGGAACAATAATAATCACAATGGCTTATTACGACGACAAAATAAAAATTTCTGCACGAAATTCAGGAAATTGCGGACGAAATGCACGGGAAGTTTTAGCACAAGTTATCCAAACCACAGGAGGAAAAGTCGGCGGACACGAACACGCAGCAGGTTGCATGATTTCACAAGAAAAAGAACAGGAATTTATTGAATTATTGAAAAAAAATTTAGAAGTTGAAGTTGTGAAGGTTTAATTATGAAATAAAAGTTTTTTTAATTCAAAAAAAATAGGGTAAATATTTCGTATAACTTCTATTAAATAAAATTTTAAGTGCTTATTTATTTGCCCACCTAAACTAAGAGAGATTTTAGAAATATTAATAACTGAGAATTAAAAACTTGCTTCACACCACGCTGCACTCTCACTTCGTTAAATTCTGATGTTAACCCCAACCTTTAAAACCCTGTTCTTTCTTTAAATTTTATGGAACTTGAAGAAGGAGATATTGTTTTATGCACAGTGGACAGAATATTTGGAACAGTTGTTTTTGTAAATATTGAAAATGATGGTGAAGGAAGCATTATTCTTAGCGAAATCGCACCAGGAAGAATAAGGAATCTCCGTGATTATGTTGTTCCAAAAAAGAAAATTGTGTGTAAAATTATCAGAATAAAAGATGGTCAGATTAATCTTTCCCTTCGAAGAGTCACGCAAAAAGAACAAAAAGAAGTTCTGGAAAAATACAAACAAGAAAAAAGTTATTTTAATATTTTCAAGACAACACTCAAGGAAAAAACAGATAAAATAATTGAAGAAATAAAAAAAGATCAAACGCTTTATGAATTTGTGGAAGAGATAAAAGAAAACCCAAAAAAACTCAAGGAAATCATAGATAAAACAGAAGCAGAAAAAATTCTTGAAATAATTAATTCTCAAAAATCAAAAAAAGCAATTGTAAAAAAAACATTTAACTTAACATCAGCAGAACCAGAAGGAATTAACCAGATTAAAAAAATTCTTTCCCAGATAAAAGATGCAGAAATAAAATACATCTCAGCAGGAAAATATTCAATTAAAACAGAAGCAGAAAACATGAAAAAAGCAGACAATAAATTAAAAGAAATACTTTCTGGAATAGAGGCAAACTCTAAAAAAGAAAAAACAGATTTCAAGATTATTGACAGATAAATATAAATAATAAAGCCACTTTATAATAAATGGATAAATTTGAAGTAATTTTATTGGGAATAATTTTTGACCCTAAAAGAAAAAAAATACTAATTGGTAGAAGGGAAAAGGATCCTTTAATTCCCAAACTAACCTGGTGCTTTCCAGGAGGAAGGGCAAAAATCGGAGAAGATGTTGATAAAACCCTGAAAGAAAATATCAGGAAAAAAACAGGTTATATTATAAAAAACTTAGGGGCAATATTCTCAAAAACATATCCTGAAAAACAGGATTTGCTCTCTGTTTATTTTTTAACACAAGTATTTGAAGGAAAAGAAAAAGCAGGAAATGATATAAAGGAACTAAAATGGGTAAACCCAAAAGAACTTGAAAAATATTTTACAACTTCTTTACATAAAAAACTAAAAAAATTTTTAGTTGAATTAATTTAATGAAACTTAAATTTTTCATAAACAGCGACGGCGAGCGATTTCGTGGTAGAAGTATCGCTGGCACAAACCTTCGTGCGAGGTCGGGAGAAAGAAAACAATATACACTTAAAGAAAAAATTAACAACCAGAAAACAAAAGATGCACATTACAAGTTTGTGAAAATTCGCGATGCACCTAAATCATAATAATTTCTTTTTGTAAGGGGGTTGTTATAATTATTTCATCATTAGAATTAATATAAAAATTAATCTCGGTTCGAACACCAAATTTATTTTCAAAATATAAACCAGGTTCAATTGTATACCCTAAATTTTGTTTGATTAATTCTTCTTCACTTTTATAGTTCAATGGAGGGTGATCCCCGTGTGGATCATTTCTTCCAAGAGAATGCCCGGTTCCATGCTTAAATTTATTCAACACATTTTTCTTTTCAAAAAAATCACAGACATCTTTATGGGCGTCGATACATCTCGGAAAATTCCCCTTCTCTAAATTATTCTTGATAAAATTAACACAATTATCCCTCGCACCCACAACAAAATCAAAAACATCTGAAAATTTTTTGGGGATAGTTTTTCCCTTGTACGCCATCCAAGTAATATCAGCATAAGGTGCGTCAACTTCATTTAACCTTGCCCAAATATCTATGAGAATTAAACATTCGTCGCAAAGAGCAGAACAATTCTCCGTCGGGAAATAATGAACATGGGATGTATTTTTACCAAACGCCACAATAGGAACATCTCGCTCATTAATCAAATTTTTTTCTTTAAATTTTTCAAGAATAAACTTCTGAACTTCATACTCACTGCAATTTGAATTTTTCCGAAAATAATCAAAAACCAAATCTTTTATTTCAATCAAAATTTCCGCTGCTTTTTTATGCTGTTTAATTTGTTTATCTGTCCAAACCATTTAAAATAACCTCTTCTGCCCCTCTTCCTCTCCAACTCTCGCAACACCATAAACCCCGTCAAAACCAGGTTTTACATTTATATCTCCTTTTCTGTTTTTTAAAATCAAACCAATTAACTTTCCATCAACATTTTCTTTAATCATCTCCTCTCTTGAAACATGCAGCAAAATCTCAAATTCATTTTTAAAAATTTTTATTAAATTATTATAAACATCCCAGACCTTTTTACTCTGCATCCCTCCTCTACCATTCAAGAGAACAATTAATTCATGCAATGGTAATAATTTATAAAATTCTTTTTTATTAAAATGATTGCTATCCTTATCCTCTAATTCCTCAACACGATATTCAACACCACGGGTAAGATTTTTTTTGCAAACAGGACAAATTCCACCAAGTTCTTTTGTTTTTTCAGGCGAACAGGAAAAATTGCAAAGCCGATGCCCGTCCCAGTGATATTTCCCATAAGCTGGATTTGTCTCAATTGTCCCAATAAAATTATTTTCCCTGATTTGTTTAATTAACTCAGAATAAGAATCACAGCGTCGGAAAATCGTCGCCTCTCTTCCCAAACGAAACGGCCAAAAACTATGTGCATCTGAAAAACTGACAATAGCCCTGTTCTCTAATTCTTTTATTTTCCAGTTCATTTCAGGATCAGAATTCCCACACCAAACAGGAATCCCATTTCTTCTAACATAAATAACTTTATTAGGAACAGAGACACAATATACTTTTCCCTCAAAATCAATCCAAGATTCAATATAATTTTTATTTTTCTTAATTATAGAAGGCATTATAGTATGAATATTTTTTCTAATAAAATAAATTACCCAAGAATCATTTCTCTGAAAATATTCTCTTTGTCCAGTATAACCTGGACTACTAAAGGGTTTTCCTTTTTGATTATGTAATTTATAATAAGCAGATATCCCCAGCTTTAGTGCAATTTCCTGCAAATCATCCCTTAATTTAACAGACGTCGTCGTAGCAGAAAGCCCTTTTCTATTTCTTCCATAAACATGTCCATCACCTTTGATATAATATTCTAAAAAAAGATCAAGCAAATTTTTTGACAATTCCTTAATTTCAATAGGGACATATTTCTCCCAGCATTTTCCAAATTTCTTCAAATAAGAATACAATTGAAAATCAGTTACTCTAAGAACATAAATTCCTTTATTCTTATATTCATAAGGATTGTACCCAAAATTTCGCAAAATCTTTTTCATTTGTAAAATAATTTTTCTATCCTTATTACATAGATATACTCCGTATCTATTTCCTTTCTGTTCATAAGTCGTCCAACCCTCTGCAATAAAAAACCCGAAAAATTTCAGCCAGTTTTCAATAAGAATTTTTTTTTCTTTTTTATCTCTAAAACCAGTGTAGTATTTACTTCCATGCTTTATTTTGACCGCAGGCAGAGTAAAATATTTTTTATCTTTTCCTTCCCATAAACCATCTTTTTTTAACCGTTTAGATTTGCCAAAAATACTTTCAGCATCTTTCAAAGAAAAAACAGATTTTTTTCTAAAATCACAATGACTGACCAAAAAATTATGATTAGGTGTTGTTAATAAATCAACTCTTTTTGTTTTCAATCTATACATTTTTCCATTATAATCATATTCCTGAATCTCTATGGGGTTCTGGAATTCTATTTTATTTGATTCTATATTTAATGTGCAAATTTTACTAGAGTAATTAATTTCATTGAATTTTCTCCAACCACTTTCAGTTAAAACCTCTGTTTCTCTGTCATAACAACTCATTCCTGTTTCAATTGCATGAACATTTCCAAATTCTTTTCCAAATGCTTCTTTCAAAGAATCAAAACCAGACATGCTTCCAAAAACTCCAAACCACGGCGTCCAAATATGAGCAGGAATTATCTCAATCTCCGACGATATTTTTCTCATCTCTCTGACAAATTCTTCGCACGAGATTTTGAAAATCGGGCGTCCATCATAATCCCTCCTTCCTTTTGTATCAAAATAAGAATTAATTTTTTCAGCAATTTCAATTGAAGGAACTAAAACAACAAGATGAATTCTCCTTCCTTTCCCTTGTGTATAAATTAAACTAATCTCACCAGAAATAATAAAAGGAAAATCTCCGAGATAATAAAACCCTTTTTTATTGGAATTTAATTTTTTAATTTCTTCAAACCAAATTGGATGAGTAAAATCTCCAGTTCCCAACAAATTTAATCCTTTAATCTTCGCCCACTTTACAAGATTTTCAAAATTTATAGACGTGCTACACGCCCTCGAAAAACGCGAATGAATATGCAAATCGCCAATCATCCAATCGTTCGACGAAGCTTCGGCGGACGACGTAGAAAAATCTTTTTCTGCATTTTTTTTATCTTCCATTAAAAATAACCTCTATGAAATTTTTTAATGTTTGGAAAATTTTTAATTTTGCTTCCATTTTAGAAAAACAAAAACCAAATTTATAAACTCTCCCGTATTTTTCTGATATGTTTAAAAAAGAAATCAAAAGATTTCAAGGGTTTTTTTTAAATTTAATTTTAATCTGGCTGGTTTTTCTTTTTTACAAATCATTTTCATATTATCAAAATTTTCTAAAACAAGAAACATATTCGACGCTATTTTATCTCGCGGTCACTTACACAATTTTGGGGTTTATCTATTATTTCTTTATCTCGTTTGAAAAAATAAAAATAACAAAAGGAGAATTAGTTTTTAGATTAGTTTTCAAAACAATAAAATTAAAATTCAAGCAAATCACAAAACAGGAAAAAGTTGCTTTCTTATTCGTCGTCGTAAAAATATTTTTTATTCCAATAATGCTAAATTTCTTTTTTAATAATTATTTTTCTTTCAAGAATCAATTTTCTCAATTAAATATTTCATCTTTATTCTCAGTTTATGGTTTCAATAATTTAATATTCCCATTTGCATTAACAACAATTTTCCTCGTCGATACTTTATGGTTTTCGCTCGGCTATATGTTTGAAGCAGGAATTTTAAAAAACACAATCCGCTCAGTAGAACCAACATTTTTGGGCTGGGCAGTCACACTCGCCTGCTACCCTCCTTTTAACACTTTTCTCGTCGGTTATATTGACTGGTTTGCAAATGATTATGTAATCTTCTCAACACCAATAATCACGACAATAATCAGAATTATAATTATTTTTCTATTATTAATTTATGTCGGAGCATCACTCTCACTTGGAACACGATGCTCTAATCTCACAAATCGTGGAATTGTAACACGCTTTCCATATTCAATAATTCGTCATCCTGCATACATCTCAAAAAATCTCGCATGGTGGCTCACAATAATTCCAGTTGCATCAATTCCAGCAATATTAAGTATGTCTGCATGGAGTTTTATTTATCATCTCAGAACAATCACAGAAGAAAAACATCTATCTGCCGACGCTGATTACATTGAATACAAAAAGAAAGTTAAGTGGAAATATATTCCTGGGGTTTATTAAAATATTCTTTATTTTTTCTTTTTTTGGATATAACAAACCAAACAACAATTAAAACAATAATTATTCCAACAATCCAATAAATCCAATTATAACTTTTTGCTTCAACATTTCCCCCTTCTTTTGGAGTTACCTCTTCACCAGTTGTTGAAACTACACTTTCACCTTCTGGAATTTCTTCATTAATTTCTTTAATTGTAATCTCTGCCTTCCCTCCAGTAATTGAATTCAATAGAACATAAATATCATAATATCCGTCGTCAGTTACATCAAACTTTGCATCTTGTCCAATTTCTAACTTTACCTGAACTGGCTCACTCGTAATTTCAATAGTTGCAGATGTTTCTGTTAATTCTCTAACTCCAACATAATGATATTCATTATTCACACTAACTCTTATTCTTTCTGTTTTTGAAAGTTGTTTTGTATAACTATTTTGAAATTCCTCGTCGCTGATTGCATGTGTTGATTTCCAAAAACTTGTTGTTGAACTTCCACCACCAGAACTTACTGCATTAACAACATAGGTAGTAGGAGAACTCGCAGTATTTCCTGCATAATCAGTTACACTACAACTATAAGTAAATGTTCCTGAACTTGATGTCGACGGAGTTGAAGGGGCAGTAGTTAAAGCACTATTAATTCCAGAACCACCACCATCAGAACCACCACATGTGCAGGTAACAACATCATTAACATAAACAGAAGAAGGAATGCAAGAAGGCAAAGCAGTTGGGTTTGTTATATCTAAAGTTAGAGTTCTTGTTGATGTTGTGTTTGAATTTTCTGCAATATCTATAACTGTCACATTATAAGTATATG
>Ga0210049_1004191_pt1 | contig 12745 bp, 8 predicted proteins | sample CryGeyCG2014_300_2_FD_183964 | JGI IMG/M metagenome (GOLD analysis project Ga0210049, IMG submission 183964) | Groundwater microbial communities from aquifer - Crystal Geyser CG06_land_8/20/14_3.00 (SPAdes) (version 2) | ecosystem: Environmental > Aquatic > Deep subsurface > Groundwater | place...
CGAAACGAAGGTTTTGAAGTTGTTCTTATTAACTCCAATCCCGCCACAATTATGACTGACCCTGAAATGGCTCAGCATACATATATTGAACCAATCACGCCTCAGTTTGTTGAAAAAATCATTGTCAAGGAAAAACCCGACGCCCTGCTTCCAACCCTCGGAGGGCAAACTGCGCTCAACGTTGCCGTAAAAGCTGCCAAATCAGGAATTCTTGAAAAATACAATGTTAAAATGATAGGTGCAAACCTGCAGGCAATTAAAAAAGCCGAAGACAGGGGATTGTTCAAAAACGCAATGTTAAAGATAGGATTGGATTTACCCAGAAGCAAGCAGGCATATAATACAAAGGAATCGCTTTCCATTGCTCGGGAAATAGGATTCCCCCTGATAATACGGCCGAGCTTTACTCTCGGTGGGACAGGCGGAGGAATAGCCTATAATATCGAAGAATTTGAAACAATTGCATCCAAGGGACTGGAAGAAAGTATGGTCAGTGAAATATTAATTGAAGAATCCGTAATTGGATGGAAAGAATTTGAGCTAGAAGTGATGCGTGACATCAAAGATAATGTGGTCATTATTTGTTCAATTGAAAACTTTGACTCTATGGGAATTCATACCGGAGACAGCATCACAGTTGCGCCAATCCAAACATTAACGGATAAGGAATATCAGAAAATGCGCGATGCCGCAATTGCGGTAATCCGTGAAATAGGCGTGGAAACAGGCGGTTCAAATATCCAGTTTGCAGTAAATCCAGAAAATGGCAGAATGGTTATTATTGAGATGAATCCGCGAGTCTCGCGCAGTTCAGCACTTGCCAGCAAGGCAACCGGGTTTCCAATAGCAAAAATAGCTGCAAAACTCGCTGTAGGATGTACACTTGATGAAATTCCCAATGATATAACAAAAGAAACTCCTGCTTCATTTGAACCAGTGCTTGACTATTGTGTGGTAAAAATTCCGCGTTTTACATTTGAAAAATTCCCAGGTTCAGACCCTACCCTTACGATTTCTATGAAATCTGTAGGTGAAACCATGGCAATTGGCAGAACATTCAAAGAAGCACTGCAAAAAGGATTGCGCTCGCTGGAAATCGGAGCACAGGGACTGGATGATAAATTTATGCCTGTTCAATTAAAAATGCAAAATGGAAAATTAAAAATTGGCGAACAGACTCTGGAAGAAATAAAAGAAAGATTGAGGGTGCCGAATGCAAAAAGAGTTTTTTATATAAAATATGCTTTTCAGGCAGGTTTAGGTATTGAAGAAATTCATCATCTTACAAAGATTGACCCTTGGTTCTTGGACAATATAAAACAGATTGTGGAACTGGAAGGAGAAATTAGAAAAGAGTCAGAGAATCATAGAATCAGAGAGTCGGAGAGTCAAAAACCGAAAATTCCAGCTGAATTATTAAGAAAGGCCAAGGAATATGGTTTCAGCGACCTTCAGATTGCCCGCTTACTCGGTTGCGACGAACTCGCCGTAAGGAACCTGCGCAAAAAATACAGAATTGAACCCACTTTTAAACTCGTTGATACCTGCGCTGCCGAATTTGAGGCAAAAACACCTTATTATTATTCTACATACGAGTAGGAGAACCCCTGCAAGATTGATCAGGATAGAACATCGAAGTGTGCTCAAATTTCCTGCTGGCTACCCATATCAGAATTTACTTCATCAAGTGACCAGAAAAATTGAAAGTCTTAAAATTTGAAAAATTTGTCCAAATTCAAAAAGTTTGTACCGACAAGACAAGGTCAATCTCGGCGAAAGATTTGGCAAGATAGAAAAAAATGAAAAATGATTGAAGGGATTAATATGGATAAGCGACCCATAGGAATATTTGACTCAGGCATTGGTGGCTTGACTGTTGCAAAAGAAATTTTCGCTTGTTTACCTCGTGAAGATATTGTCTATTTCGGGGATACGGCGAGAGTCCCGTATGGGACAAAAAGTCCTCAGACCGTTAAAAAATTTTCATGCAGTAATACAAAATTTCTGATGAGCCAGAAAGTTAAAATTGTGATAGTTGCCTGCAATACTGCTTCTGCAACAAGCTTTGGTAAATTGCGGGCGGAATTTCCGTCTATCCCCATAATAGGAGTTATAGGTCCTGCCGTTAAACTTGCCCTGATGTGCACTAAAAATAAAAAAATCGGAGTTATAGGTACCGAAAGTACTATTTCAAGCAATGCATACTTAAAAGAAATAAGGAAGTTCAAATCAAATGTTTCTCTTTTTGGACAATCCTGCCCTTTGTTTGTGCCTCTCGTTGAAGAAGGATGGATTGACAGAAAAGAAACCCTTTTAATTGCAAAAAAATATTTAACACCGCTAAAAAGAAAGAAAATAGATGCTCTGATTCTTGGATGCACTCACTACCCCATGCTTAAAAGCGTAATTAAAAAAATTATGGGAAAGGGAGTAGCCGTGATTGATTCTGCAAGAGCAGTTGCAGAAAAGTGTAAAAAAGTGTTAGAAGAAAAGGGGTTATTTAACGGAAAAAAGAGGAATGGCTGGCATAAATTTTTTGTCAGTGACAATCCCCTGAGATTCAAGAGAGCAGGGCAGAAATTTCTGGGACGCAAAATAGATAAGGTTGCCCAAATTGATATAGGTTAAATTGTAGTGGCAGAGATTGCTCTGCAGATTTTTCGGCAGCTCATCGACTGCGGAAAAACAGAAAAAAGAATTCCTCCCACCTATGTTCCTTCAAGAAATACAATTTTTTTAAGCATTGCCCTTTCATATGCTGAAGCAATCAGAGCCCGGGCAATTTTCATCGGAGCAAATGCAATTGACTTCAGCGGTTATCCTGACTGCAGACCGAATTATTATACCGCTTTCAAAAAAATAGTACAACTTGGAACAAAGTGCGGAGTGGAAGGGAATCCGATTTCAATTCTCGCGCCATTATTAAAAAAGACAAAGGCACAAATTATAGAATTGGGAAGAAAACTTGGGAGTTCCACAAAAAATGCCGTGGGCTTGACAAAATTAATTTTTATGTTATACTATAAAAAATAATGGTTAAGATAAGGGAATAACACAATACAATGGCGTGTTGTGCACTAAGACGATGGTGTCCGAATTCCCGGAACACAGGGGTTATAAGGGCACTTTTTTTGTATGAAGTGTCTCTCAAGCCAAGGAGGGGGCAACATGGGTACAAAATCTCAAAGTAGAGTGAAGGAGGAATTAAATCCCTTTAAAATTGCGCAGAGTCAACTGGATAGGGCTGCGCAAAAATTAAAACTGGATCCAGGAGTGCATAGCATTTTACGGGAACCGATGCGTGAAATCCACATTTCTATTCCTGTGAAAATGGACGATGGCTCTGTAAAAGTATTCAAGGGCTTCAGGGTTCAATATAATGATGCCCGCGGTCCCTACAAGGGTGGAGTCCGATACCATCCTGATGAAACAATTGATACAGTGCGAGCTCTTGCCGCATGGATGACCTGGAAATGCGCTGTGATGGACATTCCCCTCGGAGGTGGAAAAGGAGGGGTGATTTGTAACCCAAAGGAAATGTCCTTAGGTGAATTAGAAAGGTTAAGCCGCGGTTATATTGATTTAATCTCACCGCTAATAGGTCCAGAAAAAGACATTCCTGCCCCTGATGTCTATACAACTCCACAAATAATGGGATGGATGATGGATGAATACAGTAAATTACAGGGACATTACTCTCCTGGAGTAATCACAGGTAAACCTGTTGAAGTTGGTGGTTCAGAAGGAAGGGACGATGCAACTGCAATGGGTGGAATTTATACTGTCAGAGAAGCAGCCAGGCATTTAAAAATTGACTTAAAGAGAGCAACGGTAGCAGTTCAGGGCTATGGTAACGCAGGCTCATTCGCAGCAATACTCTCAAGTGAAAAATTTAGTTCAAAAGTTATCGCTATTACTGATTCAAAAGGGGGAATTTATAATAAGGAGGGACTTGACCCCCAAAAAGTACTCCAGCATAAAAAGAAAACTGGCTCAGTGATTAATTTCCAAGGAACAAAAAAGATTTCAAATAAAGAAATTCTTGAACTGGATGTGGATGTATTATTTCCTTCAGCACTTGAAAACGTAATAACAAAAGAGAATGCTCCGATGATAAAAGCAAAAATTGTGTCTGAGCTTGCCAATGGTCCAACAACGCCGGATGCTGATGAAATTCTTTACAAAAATGGAGTTTTTGTCATCCCAGATTTCCTGTGTAATGCTGGAGGGGTTACAGTCTCCTATTTTGAATGGATTCAGAACGTAACAGGCAACTACTGGGATGAGGAAAAAATATATTCCCAACTTGATAAAAAAATGACAAAAGCATTCAAAGATGTCCTTGAAACATATCTGAAGGAAAAAGTTGATATGCGAACAGCAGCATATATGGTTGCTGTGCAGCGTGTAGCAAATGCAATGAAATTGCGCGGCTGGGTTTAAAGGAGAAACAATGTGTCAAAGCTTCCAGATATTAATAAAGTATTGATTATTGGCTCAGGACCTATTATCATCGGACAGGCCTGCGAATTTGATTATTCAGGGACACAGGCTTGTAAGGCGCTTCGCTCTATGGGTTACAAAATTGTTCTTGTCAATTCAAATCCCGCAACAATTATGACAGACCCGGGCATGGCTGATGTTACATACATAGAACCTCTCACAGTAGAATTCCTTGAGAAAGTCATAGAAAAGGAAAAGCCAGATGCACTTCTTCCTAATCTCGGCGGACAGACAGGACTTAACCTTGCTTCTGAACTACACAAAAAAGGCATTCTTCAAAAATACGGCACTCGAATCATAGGGGTTCAGGCAGATGCAATAGAAAGAGGAGAAGATAGGTTAGCATTTAAAGAGACTATGAAAAAACTCGGCATTCCTCTGCCCCAGAGTGACCTTGCATATTCTGTAGAAGAAGCACTGGAAATCGCCAGGAGAATTGGATACCCTGTTATTGTCCGACCTGCTTATACACTTGGTGGAACCGGAGGCGGCGCTGCATTTAACGAAGAAGAACTCAAGTTCATAACTAACCGTGGTATCAGAGCCAGCCTTATAGGGCAAGTGTTAATTGAAGAATCAGTTCTTGGCTGGGAAGAACTTGAACTTGAAGTTGTAAGGGATGCGAAAAATAATTTAATTACCGTCTGTTTTATTGAAAATATTGACCCGATGGGTGTGCATACAGGAGATTCATTTTGCTCAGCACCAATGCTTACAATCTCAGAAGAAATACAGAAAAAACTCCAGGAATACTCTTACAGAATTGTCGAAGCAATTGGAATAATCGGTGGAACAAATATTCAATTTGCACACAATCCTGACGATAACAGAATTGTGGTTATTGAAATAAACCCAAGAACTTCTCGTTCATCTGCTCTTGCGTCAAAAGCAACTGGCTTTCCCATTGCATGGGTATCCTCAAGGCTTGCCGGAGGAGATTTATTAAAGGATATTCCCTACTGGCGAGAAGGAACACTTGACAAATATATTCCCTGGGGTGACTATGTGGTTATTAAATTCGCCCGCTGGGCATTTGAAAAGTTTCCCGGCGCGCAGGATAAATTAGGCACAGAAATGAAAGCTGTGGGTGAAGTCATGAGCATAGGCAAAACATACAAGGAAGCATTTCAGAAATCAATCCGCGGACTTGAAAATAATCGCTACGGCCTGGGATTTGCAAAGAATTTTAATTCGCTTTCTTTGGAAGAACTTAAAGATATGCTCTCAGAACCCAGTTCAGAACGCCAGTTTGTAATGTATGAAGCGCTACGTAAGGGAATGAATATTGATGAACTTTATGAAAAAACAAAAATTAAAAGATGGTTTATAAAAGAAATGAAAGAACTTGTTGAATTTGAAGAAGAACTGATAAAACAGTCAACAAGTCAACAAGCAAACAAGTCAACTATCTCTCCTGAATTGTTACGCAAAGCGAAGGAATACGGATTCAGCGATAAATATCTTGGTAAAATACTGAATATTTCAGAAGATGAAATCCGCAACCAGCGCAAAAAAATAGGAAAAGCCGAGGCATGGGATAAGGTTCCTGTAAGCGGCGCTGATGCATTTTATTATTACTCAACGTACAATTCGCCAGATAAGGTTGAAACTTCTTCCAGGCAAAAGGTGATGATTCTGGGCGGTGGTCCAAACCGCATCGGGCAGGGAATTGAATTTGATTACTGCTGTGTACACTGTTCATTTGCGCTGAAGGAACTTGGTTACGAAACAATTATGGTAAACTCAAACCCGGAAACAGTTTCCACAGATTATGATACTTCTGACAAACTTTATTTTGAACCCCTTACGCTGGAAGATGTGCTAAGTATTATAGAAAAGGAAAAGCCAATCGGTGTAATTGTTCAACTTGGAGGACAAACACCGCTCAACCTCGCAGTTCCTTTACAGAAAGCAGGTGTAAATATACTGGGCACTTCTCCTGATAGTATTGACCGCGCTGAAGATAGGAAGCGCTTCACACAACTGCTTAATAAACTCGGCTTAAAACAGGCTGAAAACGGCACAGCATTTTCTTTCGAAGAAGCTAAAAAAATCGCTGCAGAAATTGGATATCCGGTAATGGTGCGTCCTTCTTATGTACTTGGCGGAAGAGCAATGAAAATTGTTTATGATGAAGCATCATTGGAAGAATTTATGTCAGCTGCAGTGGAGGCGTCCCCTGAACATCCAATCTTAATTGATAAATTCCTGGAGGATGCAATTGAAATTGATGTGGATGCAGTTGCTGATGGAGAAAAATGTGTGGTTTGCGGGATAATGGAACACATTGAAGAAGCAGGAATACATTCCGGAGATAGCGCCTGTGTAATTCCACCATTTTCCTTAAGTGATAAAATAATAAATGAGTTAAAGAAAAGTACATATATGCTTGCAAGAGAATTAAATGTTGTGGGCTTGATGAATGTGCAGTATGCAATCAAAAATGAAATAATTTATGTGTTAGAAGTAAATCCGAGGGCATCCAGAACCATACCATTTGTAAGCAAAGCGTGCGGTGTTCCCTGGGCAAAAATTGCATCCAAGGTGATGGTAGGAAAAAAACTGAAAGAACTTGGGATTGAAAAAGAGGCTGAATTCAATCATGTTGCCGTCAAGGAATCCGTATTTCCATTTAATCGATTTCCCGGCGTAGACCCCGTGCTTGGGCCGGAAATGAAATCAACAGGCGAAGTAATGGGCATCGACCAGGAATTCGGTCTTGCTTTTGCAAAATCACAGATTGCAGCCGGCACTATTTTGCCGCTGAAGGGAAATGTATTCATCAGTGTTAAGGATAAGGATAAGCGACCTGTTGTATTCATCGCCAAAAAACTTGCTGACTTAGGATTTAAGATTTTTGCAACAAAAGGAACTGCAAAAGTTCTTACAAAGAATGGGATTGATGTGACGCCAGTTTTAAAAGTTTCAGATGGTCGCCCAAATGTCGTAGATTTATTAATAAACAAGGAAATTCAGCTTTTAATTAACACGCCTTCAGGGAAAAAACCCAAAACCGACCAGGTGTCCATCCGCGCATTTGCAGTTATGAATAACATTCCAATCATAACCACCATCTCCGGTGCACAGGCAGCAGTCAACGGCATTGAATCCCTGATAAAACACCAACTCACCGTCCGCTCCTTGCAGGAATACCATCGTAGAGACCCCCGTTAGGTTTGAATAAACAAACCTGGGGGTCTAAAAAATAATTATTAGATGCACTGCATTTAAGGGGCGGGTAAAAGAGGAGGGCGCTCTTTCTTTTCTTCGGTGCGCTGCAATTCTACCTGTTCAACAAGAATGCTGGGACTGATTGACGAAACAGGTATCCATCCGGACCTTCCGCCGCAAAAGCTATTTGTAGCTTCATAATCTTTTCCTGTAGCTAAAATTTTGTTTACTGTAATAAGAGGAGTTCCTACCATTTCAACACCCCTGACCAGAGTTTCACTTCCATCCTCAACTGAAACAAGCCAGACCTCCTGGGGGGTGGTGCGAAATGCCTGATAGCCACCTTTTTTTGTCTGCGTATCCCCGGACTTCATCTTCTTGATTATTAACCCATAGGGTTTGTTCTGCTTTCTGCATTCTTCAATTAACATTTCTTTGAGTTTATTCAATTCATATTCCTTAGATGACTTAATGAAAAGGTTTGACATCCTGCCAGCCGGCTTAAATCCTTCCGAACCCCTTCCGTGTCCGTTTGAGCGGGCAAAACCCTTAACAGGTGCGCGTGAAAGCAGGTAATTCTTAAGGACACCATTTTCTACAAGTGCTACTTTTTCACCAGGTACGCCTTCATCATCAAATTTGTAATAACCATTTAAAAATTTTCCGTTGAATTCTTTTTGTAAAGGGTCATCAATAATGGTTAAGAAATCTGGAATTATCCTCTCGCCTATTTTACCTTTAAAAGTTTGCCCCTCTATTTCTTCTCTCTGCCCCTCTCCTTCAAGTCTGTGCCCGATTGCTTCGTGAAACAATACTCCTGCAGACTCAGGGTCAAATATTGCAGGCCCAATATAGGGGTTGCAAACCTCGGCGTTAACAAGCATCTCCATTTTTCCGCCCACTTCTTCCACAAGGTTTTTCATCGTCGACTCACCTGGAAATTTCTCGGGAGTCTCTTCCACGATTGTCCTCTGTAAGTCTAAAGGCATACCATCCTTTGCAAGTCCACTGCAAGACAGTGAGAAAAATGCTCTGCTTCCTTCTGTTACAACCTTCGTCCCTTCACTGTTTACCACAATTGTATAGAAATCATCAAAAGTAAGGCTCACTTCGCTATCCAGAATAGCAGGATATTTTGAAAATAAATTACTTATTCGCTTCAACCTTTCGCTCCAGAACTTCATGTCAAATTTCAGTTCCTTCGGGGGGTCAATAAATTCATGCGGTGGCTCTGGCCATAAATCATCTATCTCCTCTTTCATCTCTGATGCCCTCTCACCCTTCTTTTTTGCATATGAAATGAGTGCTTTTTTATATCCCTTATCTGTTAAAAGCCAGAGGATGTGGCGGATTGCAGCGGTGTCATCATCGAGTGGAAACAATGTACTGAACCAACTCCTATCCCAGAAATCTTCAGAACCCCGCGAACTATCAAGTTTATAATCTCCTACCCGGACTTCTACATAAATTGACCTTGTCGGCCAGAAATAAGACCTCAGCAGTGAACCATGTTTTGCACGCAGACTGTATCGCCTATCCGCATCTACTCTGTAGGCAATAAAATATGGCTTTTCAAAATCCTGATATCTCAGTTCATTCTTTGAACGGATAAGTTCTGTCTGCATTGCCTGAAGAGCACTCTGACGCAAATCTGCTCCAATACAAACACCTGGAACCAAAATGATAAAGATAAATATTCCTATAATTAAAAATTCCCCTGCATTTTTAATCTTCATTTAAACGCCCTCCTTTGAACCCTATTTTGGCTCATTACTTCCTCCAGTGAAGATTATACCACATTTTGAGAATTTTTCAAGAAAAAATGCTTTTTTCCCTTGACTTTTTTAAATTTTAATATATAATCTTTATAAAGAGGAAGTGGAAGCACATACGACTTATGTGACAAAATTAATAAAAGGGGGTGAGGCAAGAGGATGTAAAATGTAGTGGCAGAGTTTACTCTGCTATATGAAATAGATATAAAATGTAGTGGCAGAGTTTACTCTGCTAAGTTAACACAGGGCATTAAGCCCTGATAAAATAAAGGGGGAAGAATGAAAAAACTTTTGGTAGTGTCAGTTTTAGCGGCAAGTTTGGCTTTTGCTGGTATTGCAAATGCAGGAATTGCTGTTGGTGCTGGTTTTTCAAGTTGGGGCGGAATTTTCGGAGCAAACGTAGATATTGGTCTTGATGGCCCACTCAGTGTTCAAGCGCAAGTTGGACTTCTCCCAATGACTGTTGGTGGTGGAGTCGTTTATCGTTTCGCCCCCATAATGGAGGGTAAAATAACACCGTATGTGGGTGGTGAATTTGACTATTGGCTTAATTATCTCGGCCTTAGTATCAATTATATGGTATTTGGTGGAAAAGGTGGGGCTGAATATAAAATTTCAGACAATCTTATTGGATATGGTGGCGTTTTAGTTGGTTATGGAATGTGGCCTGGAACAACTTATCTTGGATCTCCAGGAGGGATGGCCTCTGGAGTTGAAGTCGGAGTTCGTTTCGTAATTGGTCAATAGTTTTATTTGAAAATTGGGGATGGGTTCTATTTTTCAACCTTGTCAAAAAAGTGAGCCTGTCCCCCTTTTTCCTATAAAAAATTCGGGACGGGTTCTATTTTCCATAATTACCTGTCTTTATTTTTTTTCTATTTTCGTTACCGCTAACGTTCAAATTAAAATGTCCGATTGAAACATCGGACCGCTACAATGAATATTTATCAGTTTGCTAAAATTTGCAGTGTCTCTTCAATGACAGTCTCAAGGGCATTCCACAATGCACCTGACATTTCATCCGCAACTCGCTCGAGGATTCTTGAAACTGCCAGGAAATACCATTATCGTCCAAACATTCTTGCAAGAAACCTTGCTACACAACGTTCTTATCTCATAGGCCTTGTAGTGCCAAATATTGTCCAAACCTTCTTTCCTTATATTATAAGAACAATCGAAAATTTGGTTCGAAAAGCAGGTTATAATATCATTCTGTGTGATTCTGAGGAAGATGGAAAACTGGAAAAAGAACAAATTCGCCTGCTAATTGACCAGCACGTAGGTGGCCTTATAATAATTCCTGCAGCAAAAAGAAAGGACCTTCACGCATTTAAAGAACTTGAACATAATGGTATCCCATTTGTAATTGTAGATAGAAAATTAGATGGGATACATTCAAGTTTTATTGGTACCAATGACCACAGAGGTGGTTTTATCGCTACACAACATTTAATTAAACTTGGCCATCAAAAAATATTGCACCTGCGCGGTCCAAAGGGTGTATCCACTGCCCGAGAACGAATGCTCGGTTATCGTAATGCCCTGGCTCATTATGCAATGTCTTTCAAATCAAATATGATAATTGATGCTGGTTTTGATGAGGAAGATGGGTATAAAACTATAAAGAGTTTCTTTAAAAGGGCTAAGAAACCAACTGCAATTTTCGCCGTGAATGACCCTGTTGCTATTGGAGCAATGAAGGCACTGGAGGAATTAAAAATAAAGATTCCAGACGATATAAGCATTGTGGGCTTTGCTGATATAAACTATGCCTCATTTTTAAAGGTGCCACTGACAACTGTTTCCCAACCAAAACAGGAAATAGGAGAATCCGCAGCAAAGATTATATTGAATGAAATTGAAGGAATAAATAATAAAGAAAAAGTAAAGCATAGAAATATAATTTTAGAACCAAAACTTGTGGTTAGAAATTCAACTGCAAAAAGGGGGGTAAATGTTGAAAAATAAAATCTTCTTGTTTTTAGTTAGTATGTTTGGATTAGGGATTTTAGCTTTTGGTGAGATTGGTTATGGTGCTACATTACCTTATGTTGCTGACACAATGACCTCAAGACTAATCAATGATACACCAGTAGTCCATCAAATTATATTTAGAACTGCAACCGCGGATACAATTAATACAGTAACAATGAAATTTTCTCCTGGTTTCAATTTTGCCAGCAATACACCAATACTTGGAAGTGTTTCCGGAATTGGCACGGGAACTATTTCAATTGATGATGATACAATTATCTACACAGTCAAATCAGAATCTCTCACCTTAGACAATACAACTACACCAAAAGTCATTACCTTAACTAACATAAAGAACGCTTTCCAGAGCGCAAATACATACACAGTCATAGTTACAACAAAATCTCCTTCAGATACAATCATTGATGGACCAACGCCTACTCCCAACTTTCTTTTATCGGATACCTTAACATTTTTTGCGTCCTCTTCTTATATTATCTTTTATCCTTATAAAATTAGTGCTAGCGGAGTATCTACCTGCACTGCAGTAGTATGTGTAAATGCTCTATCTGGCTATCCTATTTCTGAAAAAACTGTTACTCTTTATACCCGTGGGAACTCTGATACAATTTATGACAGTATTGGTACTCCAGATAATAAAACCCAGACTACTGATGCAAATGGAAAGTGCACTTTTACAATTGTTTCAAATTACACCGGTCTTGATACTATCACCGCTGTTGTTGACAATGAAACAATTACCAGGGGTGTAAACAAATATGGTGCAGTGGGTATCTGGAATTTTGATGACGGAAATTCCATTACCCGTGATGCTTCTGGATACAATAATGCAGGCACTCTTACTAATGGTCCAATCTATGTTTCAGGTAAATACGGCAGTGCCTTGCAATTTGATGGAGTAGACGATTATATTGATTGTGGAAATAACCAAAGTTTAAATTGCACATCCCAAATTACAATTGAGGCCTGGGTAAAAAGAGTAGACCCTGACCATAATGATTGCATTCTCTGCAAAAACAACGCCTATATGTTTGAACTTTATAAAAGTGGCTCTACTTATTACTTTCGTTTCCGTGTTTATGATAGTGGATGGAAATTTGCATGGTCAAGCAACATTAATAGCATCTCACAAACAGAATGGAATCATTATGCGGTTAGATTTAAACGACCTAATTGGCAAGTGCATATACATCGGTAACCCTAAATCAAAGAATTTTTGTTCATTGACAAATTAAAAAATATTCCTATAATATCTTTTAAAAAGGAGGATATTATGGGAAAAGAACAAAAAGAATTTCTAA
>Ga0210049_1004193_pt1 | contig 12743 bp, 14 predicted proteins | sample CryGeyCG2014_300_2_FD_183964 | JGI IMG/M metagenome (GOLD analysis project Ga0210049, IMG submission 183964) | Groundwater microbial communities from aquifer - Crystal Geyser CG06_land_8/20/14_3.00 (SPAdes) (version 2) | ecosystem: Environmental > Aquatic > Deep subsurface > Groundwater | place...
AATATTTGACACGCATAATTTGTTTGTGAGGACACAAACAAGGGCGATGATTTGTTGTAACACCGTGCATAATTTGCCCAAAAATTGTAGTTCGCACAGTTACTCACATCTTTTTTTTTATTTTTTTATGGTGTTCGTGAGGGCTAAAGCCATTCGTGGACAACCCACCGCAATGCTTCGATTAAAACTAATAGGGAAAATCAATCTTATTACAATAAATATATTATAAAAATATGCGCGGAGCAAGCTGTGAGATCGCTTCGCTAAGTTCTGAATCAAGCAAGATATTACAGACAGACACTAAATAGTGTCTGTCTATAAACTCAGTGTCTGATTCATAATGTTCGAATTCAAGGCATTCGAAGTATTAAAAATCAGGAGTTTACAGTAGTAAATGACTGTTTTTTAATACGAGAATAACGCAGAAATCGGACATTATGGACAGACACTAAATAGTCTATTAATTCCTAACACATCGCACAGAAAAACCAGTCGGTTTACCGTTATTGTTCCTGCCTGCATGGCTGTTATAGTAATGCACGAGACGGTACCATGCATCGCCTGTACCTTCCTCTGTAGAACTCCACCAATAAGCATCATAACCTTTATCATAGAACGAGCCGTTGATGCTACGATGACCACCGGGAAGGGCTGTAAAACCACTTTCGTTGGTTCCAATAATATTCCAATCAGTTGATAGTTTGCCACCAGCGACATTTTCGCCACCCAAATAGGTTGTTAGAGTTGTCCATTCGGCATCGGTAGGTATATGCCAGCCAGTAGGGCAAATATTATGTGCATCGGTAGCAGCATACCAATTATAAAGCCTTCCGTATGTAACAGAATTAGAAGGAGTATTGTTGTAATCGCAATATGCTCCTGTTGTAAGGATATTCCATACCGTGTCAACGGTTACATTTGGAATGTCTGTGCCATCGCGATATTTTGTGGTTTTTAAATTTTCAACCATCCATACTTGGGTGCCTATGGTTATAGTATTATAAACATTACTGTCAATATCAGTTACAGTTCCTGTGTATGTTTTAAAAATAAATTCATTACCATAACTTATTCCTGCAGAATTTGCAGCATAAGCTCTTACATAATAAGTTGTATTTACCGATAACCCAGTTATATTGCTTGGAAAACTACCTATTCCTGAACTGTCTGTAGTTTTATTGTCAGATATAGTAGGTAATGTATTTGTATTCCAACAAACTCCTCTAGATATTACAGTGTTTCCTCCGTCACTTGAAATATTACCTCCACAGGTTGCTGAGTTTGTTGTAATATCACTAATCTTATTTGTTGTTAGAACAGGTACAGGACCTGATGCAGTTATAAATGAAATAACACTTCCATATCCTGTTCCTATACTGTTGGTTGCATAAGCTCGCACATAATATGTAGTGCTTGTTGATAAGCCAGAAATAGTTATTGAAAAAATCCCGGTACCGGTTCCATCATCAATAAAATTATCTGATAAAGTTGGGGTTTGATTTGTACTCCAGCATAATCCTCTTACCGTTACTGTTGAGCCACCGTCAGAAGTAATATTACTTCTGCAATAAGCAGTAGCTTGTGTAATATTAATTATTTCTATAGATGATAGTACTGGAACATCTCCGGTAGGAGTTGGACTGTCGTCATCCTTCTTCTTGCAACTGTTTGTAAGCATTAATAACACTCCCATTACAACTAATGAGTAAATCAAAATTCTGTTTTTCTTTTTCATTATTTTCGATTTTTAAAGTTTAATAATCTGCTGAATTCAAGTTATAAAAACTATATGAAATTTTTTCACTTGCAAATTTAGCAAATATAATTATATTTGACTTAAAATTAATATTTTTTTTATTTATCAGTTAGTTAATTTATTGTTAGGGATAATTTTGTTTTGATGTGTTAGATATAAATAAATTGTAACTTTGACAAATTTTTATTTTAAGATGCTATAGAAAAATAGCTTTGCAAACTATTTTTTTTTGTTCCGTTAGGAACAATATATCGGTAGGAAATAAAACATTTTATTAACAAAAGTCCCGTATGGGACGAAATAAAAACGATGGCAAATACATATACACAAATTCACATTCAGGCGGTTTTTACAGTACAAAGCCGTGAATGTATAATAGGCAAACAATGGAAAAATGAACTGTACAAATACATTACAGGAATTGTTCAAAAAGGTTTTTAGTTTTTAGTTAGATATTTGTTTTTTTTGATTTCGTTGATTTTTTTGTATTTAAAATTAATAATTTGTATTTTTTTAAAAAAAGATAATATGACAACTACATACCGCTTAACAACGAGGGAATTAAATATAAAGTTTCTTACTGTTTTAAAAAAACTGTATAAAGGAAAAACTATTTCTATTACCGTTGAAGAAGAGTTGGATGAAACCGAATACCTTTTGCAAAGCGATACTAACCGGAAAATGTTAGAAGAGTCGCTACAAAATGTTAATGATGGTAAACTCATTGAAGTAGATATTGACAAATACCTAAAAAAATGAGAAAGGTATTTTTTGAACCTATTGCTCACAAGCAGTTTTTGGCTTGGTAACGCTTTGATAAAAAGCTCTTTCATAAAATTGTCGAATTGATTGCTGGAACCCGAGAAGAACCTTTTAAAGGAACAGGAAAACCCGAACCACTCAAACACAAATTCAGCGGTTATTGGAGCAAGCGAATAACAAAGGAACATCGGCTTGTTTACAAAGTTACTGATAAATCTATAATTATAATTTCCTGTAAGTATCATTATTAAGTTTTTATTTTTATCAGACAATTTATTAATTTTAATTTTTCCCCTACTCTTTAGTTTTTCTGCTTCTACTTTATTTTTTCAAATTTTATGCAATATTATTTATATATCTTTTATCTTCCAAAATGAAACGCAATTCCACCAATAATTCCTATACCCGAGAAATTAATTCTTTGTTGAGGTACAAAAATGTATTAATTGTGTGAACTAATAAATGTATAACTAACAGATATTCCCGAATCTAAAACAAAATAATTTTTAATAAAAAAAGAAAATGTTTTACTTAAATTAATATCAAACCTTACATAAGTTTCTATTCCGGGAAAGTCATTTTTTCTTTCATTTACTTCAAATGAATCAACTTGTTGAGCACGAATAGGATATTGGTAATTACCTGCTCCTGAAGTATCAAATACAGCAATACGAGTATGAACTTTTGCAGAACTAAAAATTAATGAGTTTCTAATCGCAATATCTATTCCTCTATTTTTGTTGCATTATAAACAAATATTTAAAACCTCGCAGATAAAAATTAAATTGTCTTGCTCTGTTGTGCCACAGCCCAGTATTTGATGTTTGGTTGTGACGGGTTACGCATATTGTATCTATTGTTATAAAATATTTTTCAAGCCTTTGGTAAAGTAAAAAACCAGTTGGTGTAAATTTCTTTTTGAGCCATTGGTCACCAATTAACCAAGCAACAACTTTGTCTTGTTTTAAAATTCTGTGTATTTCTTTTGCGACTTTTTCTAACTCATCATAAAATTCAGTCTTTTCGCAAGATATTTTTCCGATGCAGTTTTTATTATCGGAATATTTTATATTGTCGGAATATGGTGAGTCTATAAAAACAAAGTCCACGCAGTTGTCTGCAAGTGGGATTTTTCTTGCATCATTTTTTATTACATCAGGTCGCACAACATTTATATCGTAGCCAATAACTTTTCGGTTTAGTTCTTTTGCTACGTCAATAGTTGTTCCACTACCACACATTGGGTCAACTACTAAATCATTTTCTTTTGTATAGCGTTGCAATAAATTCCAGATTACAAAAGCAGGGGTTACTCCGTTGTATTTGTTGTTGCCATGTGGATTGTCTCCGTAATTTTGAGTAGGGAAGTCCCAAAGGGTAGTGGATTGTAAAATGAGTTCTTTATTTGTTTTCATTTACACTGAAACTTCTTGATTCATTTGTTCTTTGATATAATTTCTTTCCGTTAATTCTTGTATATGAAACCAAGTTCCGTTTGATAATTGGTAGGAAAAATCTTCTTCGTTTTTGAAATAATTTTCTAATTCAGAAAAAGATATAATTTTTTCTTCTTTAATATTTAATTCTTCTTCTTCAATTAACTGCTCAATGCTTTCGTGAAGAATGGAAAGGTTTTGATAAACAGCATTGTGTTTTAAACCTGAATTGAAATAAATAAATAATAAATACTTCATTGTAATAAAATTTAATCGTTAAATCTTACGCACAGATTGAGTTTAATATATGGATTATCGTTTTGTAAATATAAATCGCCCCACTTATATCTTGTTGTGCTTGTTTGATTGAGTTTTGTATTGTTTAATAAATAATCCTGAAAATCATTTCTATTATAGATATGATAACAGACCACTTCTCCATTTTCTTTTACTATAATTATTCCACCTGTTGCATCATAAATGCCTTTCCATATTTTTTCGGGTGTCATACCCAAAGCAGCATCAGCAAGAAAATTTTTTAATTTGTATTCATAGAATGGGTGGGAGTTGCTTAAATTAAAATTTAACGGATTTTTTTCCAAAAGAACTTTTAATAATTCATTGAAAGATGATTTAATGCCATAAGCATATTTGTAAAGTAAAAGATGTGCTAATATTTCGGGTAATTTAGTGTCAATTAATTCTAAATTCCATTTCAAATTTTCTGATTGAACACCTACAAAATTTATCTTAGCACCTCTATTTAATAAAGAATTTATTCGTAAAGTTATTTTCGATTCTTTTCCAGTTGGTTTAATAGCATTGATTAATTTTATTTCTTCTTCCGTATGTTTTACATCTGTAAATTTATAAATAAAATTGGTTCCATCTCCCCCGTTAAATAATGTTGCTTCTTTGCCTATCATTGATTTTATGCTAAAGCCAAGAGTTGGCTTTAAACCAGTGTGTAAGTCGTGAACAACAATTCTAATATCAGTTTTTTTAGAATGTTCACTCTTATCTTTAGCGTAATATATTGATTTTAAAAATTGCTCTAATGATGGGACTTCAAAGGAACGACCTTTTGCTTTTTTCAATTCTTGAAAAAGTTCATTTGCTTTTTTTATAAATTCTATTTTAGAAACTTTTAGCAATATTTCTTTTGTGTAACCATCAATGATAGTAATTTCACCATTAGTAAGATAATCTCTTTTGCTGCCAATTTCTGAACGAATAATTTTTATAATCGGATAAAATAAATCTGTAATTTTATTTAGATTTTGGTCAGCAGCATATAATTTACCATCTCCGAGTAATTTTAAAAAAACGTATGCTTCACTCCATTCTCCTTTATTTCCTGCCATTTTAATGTAATTTATTCTGTTTCAAAAAAGAATTTATTGTTTTCAAACTTTTGTCCATTATCATTGAAATAACTATTGAGCATATCTTTAATCCATTCATCATAATCGCTATAGCTTTACAACAAATCCTCCAATTACATCTTCATTAATTTTAGATTTATAAAAGCCACAATAATTAAAATAGTTTTCAATTTCTTTTTTCGCTTGTTTATTAGTACTCATCATAAGTTAAAATTTCTCCATTATTAAAATATATTCAGTTGGATAAGCCAGTTTCAAATTTTTATCATTTGCTTTTACAAATTGTCCCGTATCAGTGTCTCTTGTTGATGGTAGCATTTTAGAAGGAATTTCTCTGTGAATAATATCGTGTGTTTTGAAGCCAATATTTTCAAATTGTTCTTGGAAAACTTCAGCGTTCAAAATTTTAACACCGTGAAATTCTGTATTTCCAATTACTACACAGGCTCTTCCGCCATTCTTCAAAACTCTTTTCATTTCAATAAAAGTTTCCAGCATATCAGCAAAATAATTTTTAACTTCTCTGCCTTTTTTATTTTCTCCTAACTGTAAAACAATTTCTTCTGCCAGAGAACTTTTTAAATCAATTTTATCTCTGTCTTTATATGCGCTGCCAATAAATTTTTTTCTAAACTCGTGCAACTCACTCAAATAACCAAACCACAATGACGGCAACTGATGTAAGTCCGCATATTCGTAAGAAGTAACATAAGGTGGACTTGTAACTATTAAAGTTGCTTTATTTTTTTCACAGGGTAAATTTCGTGAGTCTCCACATTGCACAACTCTGTATTGAGCTATATTCTGTTTTATTTTGGGATTTAACATTATGTCAAATTCAGAATGTTTTTTAATCATTTTTTTAGATTGATTAAGAAATAAAGTCAGTGGCTCATAAACTTTTTTACTTTGGTCTCTTGTTGGTTTAACGCTTTTTTGCAACCAGATTGAGCAAGATTTTAAAATTTGTGCGAAAGCAATGAAGAAAAAATCTTTGATATTATTGTTTTTTATTTCAAGTATTCTTGCAAAAATAACAGATAGTTTTTCTCTTTGTTGAGGTAAAAACCAGTAATCAATTCTTTCATTTTTAGGAACAACTTTTAAAGATTTGTTTAAGAAAAAATTATATTGTCCGTTAAATCTGTTCTGTAAATCTAATTCAATTGTGCTGAATTCTTGTAAAAGTTCTGCTGTTTTAATTGGAGTTGTCTTAACTTTAGCTATTAAATGAGCGATTTCATTTATATCAGTGCCAATTCCAATTCTTTTATTAACTAATGCCTCAACAACAGTAGTTCCGCTGCCCATGAACGGGTCAATAACAATATCTCCCTCTTTACTGTTTTCTTTTATTAATCGTTTTGCAAGTTGAGGAATAAATTTAGCAGGATAAGTGTAGAAACCATGTGTAATATAAGAGGTGTCTTTTATAGTTTTATCGGCAAAAGACCAAGTATAATCAATAGGAATTTTTGTAAGTTTTGTTTTCTTTAAAAGTAACATATTTATAAATGGAATTTTACAAAATTAATAAAATTATAATAAATAGAAATTTTATAAAACCCTTTTCCAAAATTTTCTTTTATACAAACCCGAAAATAATATTGCTCCAACAATTACTCCAATTGAATTTGCAATAAAATCAAAAATATCCATTGAGCGTGCTACAAATAATGTTCCTTGCAAATATTCAATTAACGCACCATAACTAACACACATCAAGACAATTATAAAAAAGAAAATAAATTTAATTTTACCTAACCATTTGTCCGTTCCGGCTAAAACAAACATTGTTAAAACAAAGTACAATGTAAAATGAATTATTTTATCAAGTCCGGGAATGTTAATAAATTTAATTTCGTTAAGTGAGTTTCCTGAAATAGAGCTACCTATAAAAATTAATGTTGCCCAAATAATTGCTTTTATAAATGAAAAATTCATATCTTTCAATTTTTTATAAAGCAAAAGTATAATTTTACTCATTATGGCAGGCATTTATTTTCATATTCCTTTTTGCAAAACGCGATGTAGTTATTGCGATTTTTATTCTACTACCGATAAAAACAAAGTGCCTGAACTAATTAAAGCAGAACTCAAAGAAGTTGATTTAAGAAAAAATTATTTATCGAACGAAGTAATTAAAACAATATACTTTGGTGGTGGAACACCATCGTTAATTTCGCCTGGTAATATTGAAAAATTAATTAATACGGTTTATAAAAATTTTAAAATTGATGCGAATTTAGAAATTACTATTGAAGTTAATCCAGATGATATAAATTCAAATAAAATTAAATTATATAATAAAATTGGAGTTAACAGAATAAGTGTTGGATTACAATCATTTAACAACGAGATTTTAAGTTTCATAAATCGCCGTCACGATGCTGCAAAATCGTTAAAAGCAATAGAAATAATTAAAAATGCCGGTTATAAAAATATAAGTGTTGACTTAATTTATGGCATTCCAAACTTATCAATAAAAGATTGGGAAAACACAATAAACAAAACACTTGAACTGAATATTCAGCATATTTCGGCTTACCATTTAAGTTACGAAAAGGGAACAAAAATATCAACTCAATTAAAGAATAATGAAATACACCAAATTTCAGAAGAAAAAAGCGTGGCTCAATATATAACATTGTGTAAAATGTTAAGGAAAAATAATTTTGAGCATTACGAAATTTCAAATTTTGCATTAAATGGCTTTAAATCGCAACACAACAGTTCATACTGGCAAAATAAAAAATATTTAGGAATTGGACCTTCAGCACATTCGTTTGATGGCAATTCGCGACAATGGAATGTAAAAAGTCTAAATAAATATATTGAAAGTATAAATTCCGATAAAAAATATTTTTCGCAGGAATTACTTACCGAAAATCAAAAATATAATGAATTTATTTTAATTTCTTTACGAACTAACAAAGGATTAACAATTAATGATTTAAAAATATGTTTTAATAAAAATATTCAAAATCATTTTTTAAGTTCGGTAAACAAATATATAGATAATGGTAAAATTAAAATTAACAATAAAGGAAATTATATTATTCCTGAAAAGGATTGGTTTATTTCTGATGGAATAATTTCTGATTTATTTATAACAAATTGAATTATTATAAAATATTTTACCACTTTTTAAAAATAAAAACACTGACAACACTATAAAAACAAATCCCACAATATAATTCCATTTTAAGCTTTCGTTTAAATATAAAATAGCAAAAGCCGAAAACACTACCAAGCTAATAATTTCCTGAATAGTTTTAAGCTCAAATACATTAAATTGCCCATACCCTACTCTATTTGCAGGTACCTGAAAACAATATTCAGCAAAAGCAATTATCCACGAAATTAACACAACTTTCCAAAGCGAAACGTCTTTAAATTTTAAATGACCATATCAGGCAATAGTCATAAAAATATTTGATATAGTTAGTAAAATAATTGTCCACATAATTTATTTTATTCTCTAATTTTATCGAGCAATCTGTTTAATTCGATTACCTCATTTTCTGTAAGATTTTTCAGAAAAGTATCTACCTGATTTTCTATTTCGTACATTTCAGATAAAAGTTTAAGTCCTTTTTCGGTAATTGCAACATCTTTTTGACGCCTGTCAACCGCACCTTCTTTTCTGCTAATTAATGCTTTATCAAATAATTTATCTAAAATTCGACTTACATCTGAACTTTTATCGAGCATTCGCTCCTTTAAAAATCCAATTGATTTAGGTCCTTCTTTTCGAAAACCACGTAATACGCGTAAAATATTGTATTGTTGCTCTGTTAAATCGTGTTTTTTTAGAAATTGAAGAAACTGATAACTCAAGTGATTAACAGTATATTTTAAATTAATTATCCCTTTGTGATAATTGTTACGAAAACGACCTTTTATTTCATCTTCTATTTTCACTTCTAAATTATTTATTATCAGAAACTTTAAAACCGATTTTATTTCTTTCTTTTTTATACTCTTGTTTTTCAATGAGCTCATCTAAATAATTGAAAACAATTTCTATGTTTTTATCGTGATTTTGCAATTTCTTTTTTATTTCTTCAATTTCAAGTTTAACACTTAAATTATCAGTGAGCAATTTGCGAACTTTTGCAAATATTCTCATTATTTGTATGTTTACATTAATTGCTCTATCGCTATTTAAAACTCCAGACAACATAGCAACACCTTGTTCTGTAAATGCAAAGGGGAGACTTCTTGTACCACCCCAACTTGATGTTCCAAATTGGAATTTCAAGTTATCAAATTCTTTTATCGTCAGTTGAAACATAAAATCTAAAGGAAATCTTTTTATATTTCTTTTTACTGCTTTATTTAAATTTCCAGTTAAAACGCCGTAAAGTTCTGCCAAATCTTTATCTAACATAACTTTTTGGTCTTTAATAAAATAGATTTTATTTATTACAATTTCATCTGCCAATAATACTTTATCTTCTTTGTTCTTTTTCATTTAATAAAATCTATTTTAGCAAAGCAATAATAATTTTAATGATAAGACAATGACTCAAACAATCTTCTATTTTCACAATTTTATTTTTTACAAATATAAGTTAAAAATTACATGTTGCAACATGTTTAATTTTTTATTTACTTACTGATGTTACGCATAATTTTAATTTTTGACACGAATTACACGAATAACCACAAATTTTCATAATATAATTCTTTTATGAACTAAAAATCTTGCCCAAAATTAACCAATAATTTGGTATTGCTCTTCTCTGTAAACTAACTGGTCCATAGTATTATTATTTTTTCGTAAAAATTCGTGAACTTAAACATTGTTATGAAATATGCTAATCATTTATAATTAGCAACGTCATTTATGACGTTGAAATAAAACAACCAACAAATCGGCTTTAGCCAAAAACAAAGAACTGTGGCTAAAGCCGTTATTATAATTTCTATTTTACCGTAGCATAAATGCTACGGCTATTTATGCAAAGAACAAATAACCATGTTATTCCGTTACAATCACTTAGCGAAGCGATCTCATTCACCCTGTTAGATAATTGCTCTTTTATTGTTCGCTCTTTTTTTTAACTATCTAATAGGGCAAGCACAAATAAAAACTTGTAGTGAGCATGTCGAACTATAAAAAAATAGTGAGTAAATTCGTGTCAACTTTATTTTTGCGTAACATCAGTTACTTATTATCTTGAAAATTCGAGTGCTTTGCCCTTTTTTTGTTCATCAAAAAGTCCGTTATTATAAACAGGAATACCATTTACAAAAGTTGTAATAACTTTTGATTTAAAAGTTTGGTTTTCGAAAGGCGACCATTTACATTTGTACATTATGTTATTAGTTTCAACTTTCCAAGAATTATTTAAATCAACCAAAACTAAATCGGCCCAATAACCTGTACGGATGTATCCTCTATTTTTAATTTGAAAAACTTCTGCTGGAGAATGGCACATTTTATCAATTATTTTTTCGAGCGAAAAAATGTTCTGATGATACATTTCTAACATCGCAACCAATGAGTGCTGAACTAATGGTCCGCCAGCAGGTGCTTGAAAATAACTTGCTGATTTTTCTTCGATTGTATGAGGTGCATGGTCGGTTGCAACAATATCAAGCACGTTGTTATTTAATGCTTCACGTAAAATATTTCTATCGGCTTTTGTTTTAATAGCAGGATTCCATTTTATTTTGTTACCATATTTTTCGTAATCCTCATCGCTAAACCAAAGATGATGTACGCAAACCTCGGAAGTAATTCGCTTATCTTTTATCGGTTTATTTGAAAATAATCCCATTTCTTTTGCAGTTGATAAATGTAAAACATGCAAACGAGTATCGTATTTTTTTGCTAAATCAACAGCTTTTTTTGAAGAAGCATAACAAGCTTCAGCGGTGCGAATTAATGGATGATATTTTACAGTAATTATATCGCCAAATTCTTTTAAATAATGCGATGCATTTGCTCTTATAATACTTTCCTCTTCGCAATGAACAGCAATAAGTAATTTCGATTTTTTAAAAAGCTCTGAAAGTGTGCTATCGTTATCAACTAACATATTTCCAGTTGACGAACCCATAAAAACTTTAATGCCACAAATAGCATTTTTATCAGCCGATAACAATATGTCTAAATTATCGTTTGAGGCACCCAAATAAAAAGAATAATTTGCTAAAGATTTTTGCGAAGCAAGAGCAAATTTTTCTTGCAAAAGTTCGTGAGTAAGTGCAGGGGGTTTAGTGTTTGGCATTTCCATAAACGAAGTTATTCCACCAGCAACGGCAGCCTTAGCTTCGGTATAAATTTCAGCTTTATGAGTTAATCCTGGTTCGCGAAAATGTACCTGGTCATCAATAACACCAGGGAAAAGGTAAAGTCCTTCGGCATTAATTACTTTAAAATTATTTTGAGAAACACTTAAAATATTTTGTTCGGAAACCTCAATTATTTTACCATTAACAATAAGTACATTACCCTTAAAAATTTTGTTTTCGTTTACTATTGTGGCACCTTTGATATAATAATTGTGCATGATAAATACTAATTGGCGAGCTTGTAATTTCTAAAAAAACTTTTCCATTTCATTTTAATTACTCCCCAAACAGCTTCGCTAAAAATTCCACCACTCATTTTTGATGTTCCTTGTTTGCGGTCGGTAAAAATAATTGGAACTTCAATTATGTTAAATCCCATCTTATAGGTAGTAAATTTCATTTCAATTTGAAAACCATAACCTTTCATTTTAACTTTATCAAAAGGAATTGCTTCTAAAACTTTTCTATTGTAACAAACAAAGCCAGCAGTTGTATCGCGAATATCCATTCCAGTAATAAAACGAACATAAGCCGAAGCATAATACGACATTATTACTCTTCCAATAGGCCAATTTACAACATTTACACCCGATTTATATCTTGAACCAATTGTTAATGAAGGATTTTCAATGTTACAAGCATTATAAAGATTAATTAAATCATCAGGATTATGAGAGAAGTCGGCATCCATTTCAAAAATAAAATTGTAACTTCTTTCCAAACACCACTTAAAGCCTGCAATATATGCTGTACCTAAGCCAAGTTTTCCTTTTCTTTCAACTAAATGAAGACTCTTAGGATATTCTTTTTGCAACTCTTTAACAATTACGGCTGTTCCATCGGGTGAACCATCATCAATAATTAAAATATCGAAAGGTTTAGGTAATGAAAAAACCTTTCGAATTATTTTTTCGATATTCTCTTTTTCGTTATAGGTTGGTATAATTACTATTGAATCTGACATTTAATAGAATTGCATTGAAATTTATTATGCAAATATAATTTTTATTTTTAGTTTAATTAAACAGTTCATGTTAAAAAACAGTAAAATATTTTTTGTTCAATAAAAAAAATCATATTATATTTGTGCCCGATATG
>Ga0210049_1004194_pt1 | contig 12743 bp, 8 predicted proteins | sample CryGeyCG2014_300_2_FD_183964 | JGI IMG/M metagenome (GOLD analysis project Ga0210049, IMG submission 183964) | Groundwater microbial communities from aquifer - Crystal Geyser CG06_land_8/20/14_3.00 (SPAdes) (version 2) | ecosystem: Environmental > Aquatic > Deep subsurface > Groundwater | place...
TTCGTAGGTTCGAATCCTGCTCTCTCCACAAATCGGCGGGAGTAGCTCAGTTGGTAGAGCATCAGCCTTCCACGCTGAGGGTCGCGGGTCCGAGTCCCGTTTCCCGCTCTTTTGCCGATGTAGCTCAGTGGTAGAGCACTTCCTTGGTAAGGAAGGGGTCATGGGTTCAACTCCCATCATTGGCTCTAATTTGTTTTAAATTTTTTTTAATTAAATTGAATATTCAACAAAAACTTCATGTATTATGGCAAAAGAAAAATTTGATAGAAGTAAACCGCATGTTAATATTGGTACAATTGGACATATTGACCATGGAAAAACCACATTAACCTCTGCCATTACAAAAATTTTAGCAGAAAAAGGACTTTCAGAGTTTCGTTCATTCGAATCTATTGATAATGCTCCCGAAGAAAAAGCAAGAGGTATTACAATTAATACCGCTCATATCGAGTATCAAACAGCTACCCGTCATTATGCACATATTGACTGCCCGGGCCATGCCGATTATATTAAAAATATGGTTACCGGTGCTGCTCAAATGGATGGAGCCGTTCTTGTGGTTGCTGCTACCGATGGACCTATGCCTCAAACAAGAGAACACGTACTTTTAGCACGCCAGGTAAATGTTCCAAAAATATTGGTTTTTATTAATAAGGTAGATATGGTTGAAGATGAAGAAATGCTTGACCTTGTTGAAATGGAAGTCCGTGAACTTTTAAATTTTTATAAATTTGATGGCGATAAATGTCCTGTTATTCGTGGTTCAGCACTTGGCGGATTAAATGGCGAACCAAAATGGGTAGCAAAAATTATGGAATTGATGGATGCTATTGATACATACATTCCAATACCCGTTCGTGATATTGAAAAACCATTCCTTCTTCCTGTTGAAGACATCTTTTCTATTACAGGACGTGGAACTGTTGCTACAGGTAGGGTTGAAACAGGAGTTGTAAATACCGGCGAAGAAATGGAATTAGTTGGTATAAATCTTCAAAAAAGAAAAACTGTAATTACCGGAGTAGAAATGTTCCGCAAAATACTCGATAGGGGTGAAGCAGGCGATAACATTGGGCTTCTTTTACGTGGAGTTGACAAAAACGAAATTAAAAGAGGAATGGTTATAGCAAAACCCGGATCAATTACTCCTCATACTAAATTTAAGTCTGAAGTTTATATCCTTAAAAAAGAAGAAGGTGGACGTCATACACCATTCCATAATCATTATCGTCCACAATTTTACATCCGTACACTTGATATTACAGGAGAAGTAGTTCTTCCAGAAGGTATAGAAATGATTATGCCGGGTGATAATATTACTATTCAGGTTAACCTTATTTATCCCGTAGCTATTAATAAAGGATTGCGCTTTGCAATTCGCGAAGGTGGAAGAACAGTTGGCGCCGGACAAGTAATTGATATTATTGAATAATTAGAGTTTGTCCGTAATATATACATTTTTTGATCTCAGAACAAGGATTAACGATTTTAGATTTCAGATTTTCAACTACTTCGTAAATCAAAAATCGTTAATGGGTGTTCTTAAATCAAAAGAAACCGACATTACAGGCAAGCACTAATTAGAGTCTGTCCGTAAAGTCGAAAAATTTGAAAAATAATATCAGAATTTTAAAATTTGATATTTCAGGTATAAGGTATAAAGGTATAGGGTATAAAGGTATAGGGTATAAGGGGTTCGCTTTATTCCCTATTTCCTTATACCATATACCTTAAAATGAAAAAGATTGATATTACAGACAAACACTAATTAGAGTCTGTCTATAAAGTTGAGAAAACCTGTAAATTTATGTCATATTTTTAATTCTGAACTTATGAAGACAAGGTATAAAGGTATATGGTATAACGGTTTAGCCGTAATTGTAACTTTCCGAAAGTTTGCAAAGGCCATGGCGCCGTTAACTTTCGGAAAGTTCCCTATACCCTTATACCTTATAAATTAAAAATGCTGATATTATGGACAGATTCTAATTAATATTGCTTTAAAATCTGATACTTTTTAAGCAAAACACGGGTGTAGCTCAATTGGTAGAGTGGTAGTCTCCAAAACTATAGGCTGGGAGTTCGAGTCTCTCCACCCGTGCAAAAAGTTTTTTAATGAACAAAGTAAAACTATATTTACAAGAAGCTTATTTAGAACTAACACAGAAAGTTACATGGCCTACTTGGAAAGATCTTCAATCAAGTGCTGTAGTTGTAATGGTTGCATCATTTATTATAGCGATTATTATATCGTTAATGGACCTCGTTTTCAGTAATATTATGAAGATGATTTATAGTATGTTCTATTAATTTTTTTTTGAGAAGAGCATGACAGAAATTGTAAAACATTGGTATGTAGTTAGAGCCATCAGCGGAAAGGAAAAAAAAATAAAGGAGTACATTGAAGCTGAAATAGATCGCTTTAATATTAAGGAATTTGTTTTTCAAATTCTTGTGCCTGCCGAAAAAATTTACCAGATAAGAAATGGTAAAAAAATCAGTAAAGAACGTAATTTCTTCCCTGGATACATTTTAATTGAAGCTACTATGATTGAAGAAATTAAAAATATTATTAAAAATGTTACCGGCGTGTTGGGATTTCTTGCAACAAAAGAAGGTAATCCTATTCCTTTGAAATTATCGGAGGTTAACAGAATACTCGGAAAAGTAGATGAATTAGCCGAAAGCGATGAAGAAATTAACAGCCCCTTCCTTGTTAATGAACCTGTTAAGGTTGTAGATGGACCTTTTAATGGTTTTGCAGGTATTATAGAAGAAGTAAACGAAGAAAAAAAGAAACTTAAAGTGATGGTTAAAATTTTCGGAAGAAAAACTCCACTCGAACTAAGTTTCCTGCAAGTTGAAAAAGAATAAAAAAATTGAATATTGATTATTAAATATTGATTATTGAAATGAATAAAGAGAAATTAAACGCAAGAACAAAACTATTCGCACATCGATGTGTTAAACTTGCTATGTCTTTACCAGCCAAAGAGTTTACTTCAATTTTTATAGCATCTCGAAAAACCGCGACAAATAATAAATAATAAATAATAAATTTGGTATGGCAAAACAAGTTGAAACTTTTATTAAGTTACAAATTAAAGGTGGCGCTGCAAATCCATCTCCTCCGGTAGGTCCTGCATTAGGCTCTAAAGGAGTAAATATTATGGAATTTTGCAAGCAGTTTAACGCTAAAACTAAGGACAAAGCAGGAAAGGTTTTGCCCGTACTGATTACCGTATATGTTGATAAATCATTCGACTTTATTATAAAAACTCCTCCTGCATCTGTTCAAGTTTTAGAAGCAGCTAAACTTCAATCAGGTTCTTCCGAATCTAATAGAAATAAAGTTGGTTCTGTAACATGGGAACAGATAAAAACTATTGCACAGGATAAAATGCCCGACTTAAATTGTTTTACTGTCCAATCAGCTATGTCTATGATAGCTGGTACTGCAAGAAGTTTAGGTGTTACTGTTCAGGGTGAATCTCCTTTAAAGAAATAACAAAGAGAAGTAATGGGAAAAATAACAAAAAACCGTAAATTAGCTCTTTCCAAACTTGATGCCAATAAAGCATATAATCTTAACGATGCCGCTAAACTTGTGAAAACTTTTTCTTTTACAAAATTCGATGCTTCTGTTGACCTTGACATAAGACTTGGTGTTGACCCGCGAAAAGCTAATCAAATGGTTCGCGGAATAGTTACCCTGCCTTATGGTACCGGTAAAGTAACACGTGTTTTAGTACTTTGTTCGCCTGATAAAGTAAATGAAGCTACTGAAGCAGGTGCAGATTATGTTGGACTTGAAGATTATATCGAAAAAATTAAGGGCGGCTGGACCGATGCAGATGTCATTATTACAATGCCTTCTGTTATGTCTAAAATTGGAGCTCTTGGAAAAATTCTTGGACCGCGTGGACTTATGCCAAACCCAAAAAGCGGAACCGTTACTATGGATGTTGGAAAAGCAGTTAAAGAAGTTAAAATGGGTAAAATTGATTTTAAAGTTGATAAATATGGTATAATCCATTCTTCTATAGGAAAAGTATCTTTTAATGAAGAACAGTTAATTGATAATGCAAAAGAATTTATTCGTACCATTATCAAATTAAAACCATCTTCTGCAAAAGGTACTTATATGAAAAGTATTTATCTTTCAAGTACCATGAGTCCGGGAATTCAAATTGATTCTAAATCAGTTGATTAATTAAATTAAAGAAACATGATAAAAAAAGATAAAAATAAAATTATTAATGATTTGACTGTTCATTTACAAAATTTCAGTCATTTCTATCTTGCTGATATTTCCGATTTAAATGCATCCCTTACCAGCAACTTGCGTCGTAAATGTTTTGATAAAAACATTGAGTTGGTTGTGGTAAAAAACAACTTATTTCGCAAGGCGATGGAAAAATTTAATGGGAAATATAACGATTTGTTCAACTTGTTACAGGGTGGAACCTTTGTAATGTTCACAAATTTAGCAAATGAACCCGCAAAACTGATAAAAGAATTTCGCAAAGCAAATAAAAAACTTTTACTTAAAGGCGCTTTTGTAGAAGAATCAGTTTATATTGGCGACAACCAGCTTGATGTGCTTGTAGCAATTAAGAGCAAAGAAGAACTTATAGGTGATATTGTTGCATTATTGCAATCGCCTCTTCGTAATGTAATATCTTCTCTTGAATCGGGCAAACACATTATTACAGGGGTCGTAAAAACCCTTTCTGAAAAAAAATAATTTCAATAAGTTTTTAATCTTAATAATAGTAAAATGGCAGATTTGAAAGTTTTCGCAGAACAATTGGTAAACCTTACCGTAAAGGAAGTTAACGAGTTAGCACATATTCTTAAAGATGAATATGGCATTGAACCTTCTGCAGCAGCGGTTGCAGTCGCCCCTTCTTCAAGTGCCGTGGCTGCTCCAACAGAAAAAAGCCAGTTCGACGTGATATTAAAATCACCCGGTGGTGCTAAATTACATGTAGTAAAATTGGTAAAAGAACTAACAGGTCTTGGACTTAAAGAATCAAAAGACCTTGTTGATGCTGCACCAAAAGCAGTAAAAGAAAGTGTTTCTAAAGAAGAAGCCGAATCATTAAAAGCAAAACTCGAAGAAGCCGGAGCAGAAGTTGAACTTAAATAAAAAAAAAAGTTCAATCAAAAATTACAGGTTTAAAGCCTTTTAAGGCTTTAAACCTTTTTGTCGTTGTATTTATTGAATCTCATTTAATTTAGTTTTACATGTCTGCTACAAATAACAATAGAATTTTCTTTGGTTCAACAAAAAATCAGTATCCATATCCTGATTTTCTTGAAATTCAATTAAAATCGTTCGAGGAATTTTTTCAATTAAATTCCACACCCGAAAAAAGGAAAATGGAAGGCTTGCACAAAGTTTTTCAGGAAAACTTTCCGATTTCCGACACACGAAATAATTTTGTGCTGGAGTTTATGGATTATTTTATTGACCCTCCACGATATGTTATTAATGAGTGCATTGAAAGAGGATTAACTTATAGCGTAGCTCTTAAAGCTAAACTTAAACTATATTGTACCGACCCCGACCATGAGGATTTTGATACAGTAATTCAAAATGTTTACTTAGGAACAGTCCCTTATATGACACCCCGTGGCACCTTTGTTATTAATGGTGCTGAACGTGTAATTGTTTCGCAATTACACCGTTCACCTGGTGTGTTTTTTGGACAAAGCGTACATGCCAATGGTACAAAGCTTTATTCAGCAAGAATTATCCCTTTCAGGGGTTCGTGGATGGAATTTGCCACCGATATTAACAATGTAATGTATGCTTATATTGACCGTAAAAAGAAGTTGCCGGTTACTACATTATTACGTGCTATTGGCTACGAAAACGATAAAGATATTCTCGAAATATTCGGATTAGCCGAAGAAATTAAAGTATCAAAAGTAGCACTTAAAAAACTTATTGGTAGAAAATTAGCTGCTCGTGTTTTAAAAACATGGATTGAAGATTTTGTTGATGAAGATACAGGAGAAGTTGTATCTATCGAAAGAAATGAAATTATTATTGACCGCGAAACAATTATCGATAAAGACCATATTAATTTAATAGTTGATTCGGGTTCAAAAACCATATTACTTCATAAAGAAGACCAAAATCTTGCCGATTTTGCAATTATATATAATACTTTACAGAAAGACCCCTGTAACTCGGAGAAAGAAGCTGTAATATATATATACCGTCAGTTGCGTAATGCCGAACCGCCCGATGAAGCTACCGCCCACGATGTAATTGATAAATTATTTTTCTCTGTTAAAAGATATGATTTAGCCGAAGTAGGAAGATATCGTATTAACAAGAAACTTGGTTTAAAAATACCAATTGACGTAAAAACTCTTACTAAAGAAGATATTATTTCTATTATTAAATATCTTATAGAACTTATAAATTCTAAAGCCAATGTTGATGATATTGACCATTTAAGTAACAGAAGAGTACGTACTGTCGGTGAACAACTCTCGGCACACTTTGGTGTGGGGTTAGCACGTATGGCTCGTACAATTCGTGAAAAAATGAATGTTCGCGATAACGAAGTTTTTACACCAATTGATTTGATTAATGCAAAGAGTTTATCGTCAGTAATTAATACTTTTTTTGGCACAAACCCCCTTTCACAATTTATGGACCAAACCAATCCTTTATCCGAAATGACTCACAAACGGCGTTTGTCTGCTTTGGGCCCTGGTGGTTTAACCCGCGAACGCGCAGGCTTCGAAGTACGCGATGTTCATTATACTCATTACGGAAGGCTTTGCCCAATCGAAACTCCTGAAGGCCCAAACATTGGTCTTATTTCATCGCTTTGCGTTTTTGCAAAAATTAATACTCTTGGATTTATCGAAACTCCTTATCGTCAAGTTCATGAGGGTACCGTAGATATGCACGATGAAAACGTAGTTTATTATAGCGCCGAAGATGAAGAAGAAAAAATAATTGCACAGGCTAATGCTGAAGTTGACAAAAACGGAAATATTTTAAGTTCTAAAGTTAAAGCACATTTTCGTGGCGATTTTCCCGTTTTGGGAAAAGAACAAGTTCAGTTAATGGATGTCGCTCCAAACCAAATCGCCTCTATTGCTGCCAGTCTTATTCCATTTCTTGAACACGATGATGCGAACCGTGCACTTATGGGGTCAAACATGATGCGACAGGCTGTACCTATACTTTCACCAGAGGCTCCAATTGTTGGAACCGGCCTTGAAGAAAAAGTGGTATTAGATTCACGAGCAATGTTAATAGCTGAAGCCGACGGAGTTGTAGAATATGTTGACGGTGAAGAAATGATTATTCGTTATAAACGAACAAGCGAAGAAAAATTTATAAGTTTTAACGATGATGTAGTTAAATATAATATACTAAAATTTCATAAAACAAATCAAAATACAACAATTACTTTACGACCGATAGTTAAAAAGAAACAAAAAATTGTAAAAGGACAGGTACTTACCGAAGGTTATGCAACAAAAGGGGGTGAACTTGCACTTGGCAGAAACCTTATGGTTGCATTTATGCCATGGAAAGGTTACAATTTTGAGGATGCTATTGTAATTAGCGAAAAATTAGTTAAAGAAGATGCTTTTACATCACTGCATATTGATGAGTTTATTTTAGAGGTTCGTGATACTAAACGCGGTATAGAAGAATTAACTTCTGATATTCCTAATGTTAGCGAAGAAGCTACTCGTAATCTTGATGAAAACGGGATAATACGCATAGGAGCTTATGTTCAGCCCGGTGATATTTTAATCGGAAAAATTACTCCAAAAGGTGAAACAGACCCTTCGCCCGAAGAAAAACTCCTGAGAGCTATTTTTGGCGATAAAGCCGGAGATGTAAAAGATGCATCGTTAAAAGTTCCACCATCAGTGAATGGAGTTGTTATTGATAGAAGACTTTTTTCACGTCTGGTTAAAGACAAAAAAGTTAAAGTTTCTGAAAAAACATTGCTCGCCAAAATTGATGATGAGGTAAATAAAAGATATATTGAATTAAAACAACAACAGATTGAAAAATTATTTGCCCTTGTTAATGGTAAAGCCTCACAGGGTGTTAAAGATTATTACAATGTAGCTATAATTCCTAAAGGTGATAAGTTTACTTTTAAATTACTTCAAACTATTGATTTTACCAATGTTAATCCAAATAAATGGACTACTGATAAAACTAAAAATGAATTAATTAGAAATTTGTTTAATAATTTTATTATAAAATATAAAGAGATAGAAGCTGAAGCAAAACGTAAAAAATATAATCTTACTATCGGTGATGAGTTGCCTGTCGGAATTGTAAAACTTGCAAAAGTTTATGTCGCTAAAAAACGTGTAATTAAAGTTGGCGATAAAATGGCAGGTCGTCACGGAAATAAAGGTATCGTTTCAAAAATAGTTCGTGAAGAAGATATGCCTTTTCTTGAAGATGGAACACCTGTTGATATTGTTCTTAACCCTCTTGGTGTACCTTCGCGTATGAACCTCGGACAAATTTATGAAACTGTTCTGGGATGGGCGGGTAAAGAACTCGGATTAACTTTTGCAACTCCAATTTTTGACGGAGCCAAACCTGATGAAATTAACGAGTACACTGATAAAGCTAAACTACCAAGATATGGACGTGTTTATTTATATGACGGCGGTACCGGTGAAAAATTTGACCAACCGGCTACAGTTGGCATCATCTATATGCTTAAACTTGGGCACATGGTTGACGACAAAATGCACGCACGTTCAATTGGTCCGTATTCATTAATTACTCAGCAACCTCTTGGTGGTAAAGCACAATTTGGTGGTCAACGTTTTGGCGAAATGGAGGTTTGGGCGCTCGAAGCATTTGGAGCAGCAAATATATTGCAGGAAATATTAACTATTAAATCTGATGATGTTGTTGGACGTGCAAAATCTTACGAGGCAATTGTAAAAGGCGAACCTATGCCCATCCCCGGAATACCCGAATCGCTTAATGTACTCATTCATGAGTTACATGGCTTGGGTTTAAGTATTAATTTAGAATAGCATTGTTTTCCGAAGCAAGATGCTCCGGAGTTTCACTTTAAAAGAATTACAGCTATGGCTTTTAGAAGAGACAACAAAGTAAAGAGCAATTTTTCAAAAATTACTATCGGTTTAGCATCTCCCGAAGAAATTCTTGAATATTCCAGTGGAGAAGTAATTAAACCCGAAACAATTAATTACCGCACATATAAACCCGAACGCGACGGATTATTCTGCGAAAGAATTTTCGGTCCGGTTAAAGATTATGAATGCCATTGCGGTAAATATAAAAGAATAAGATATAAAGGTATAGTTTGCGACCGCTGTGGAGTAGAAGTTACCGAAAAAAAAGTTCGCAGAGAACGTGTAGGACATATTGAATTAGTTGTTCCCGTTGCTCACATCTGGTACTTCAAATCTTTACCTAATAAAGTTGGTGCATTATTGGGCTTGCCTTCAAAAAAACTTGATTCCATTATTTATTACGAACGTTATGTCGTTATTAATCCTGGTATTAAGGCTTCAGATGAGATTAAAAAAATGAGCTTTCTTTCAGAAGAAGAATATGTGGCAATAATTGATTCTTTACCAAAAGAAAACCAATACCTTGAAGATGATGACCCAAATAAATTTGTTGCTAAAATGGGCGCTGAAGCGATTTACGAACTTCTTTCAAATATCAATCTTGACGAACTTTCGTACAGTTTGCGTAATCAGGCTAAAAATGAAACATCACAACAACGCAAAAATGATGCACTAAAACGCCTTCAGGTTGTTGAAGCCTTTCGCGAATCAAAAGATACTAATCGCCCGCAATGGATGATTTTAAAAATTATTCCGGTTATACCTCCGGAACTCCGTCCACTTGTTCCACTTGATGGAGGAAGGTTTGCTACAAGCGATTTAAATGATTTATACAGAAGAGTTATTATTCGCAATAATCGCTTAAAACGATTAATTGATATTAAAGCTCCTGAAGTTATTTTACGAAATGAAAAACGTATGCTTCAGGAAGCGGTTGACAGTTTACTTGACAATTCACGTAAATCCAACTCAGTAAAAACTGAAGCAAATCGTCCACTTAAATCGTTAAGCGATAGCTTAAAAGGTAAACAAGGACGCTTCCGTCAAAATTTACTTGGAAAACGCGTCGATTATTCCGCTCGTTCAGTTATTGTTGTTGGCCCCGATCTTCATTTGCATGAATGTGGATTACCAAAAGATATGGCAGCCGAACTTTATAAACCTTTTGTAATTCGTAAACTTATTGAACGAGGTATAGTTAAAACTGTTAAATCTGCTAAAAAAATTGTTGACCGTCGCGACCCGGTAATTTGGGATATCCTCGAAAATGTAATAAAAGGACACCCTGTTTTACTTAACCGTGCTCCAACATTGCACCGCTTGGGTATCCAGGCATTTCAACCAAAACTTATCGAAGGTAAGGCAATCCAGTTGCATCCTTTGGCATGTACAGCTTTCAATGCTGACTTTGACGGCGACCAAATGGCTGTTCATCTTCCGTTAGGAAATGCAGCTATATTAGAAGCTCAAATATTGATGCTCGCTTCTCATAATATTCTTAATCCTGCAAATGGTGCACCTATTACAGTACCTTCGCAAGACATGGTTTTAGGTTTATATTATATAACAAAAGCAAGAAAAAGCACCCCCGAAAGGAAAATTAAAGGTGAAGGATTTATTTTTTATTCACCCGAAGAAGTAATTATTGCATATAACGAAAAAGTAATTGAACTTCATGCAATTATTAAAGTTAGAGTTCCCGATATTATTAATGGAAAACACGTTGTTAAACTTGTAGAAACTACCGTTGGCAGAGTTATTTTTAATGAAGTAGTCCCTAAAGAAGTTGGATATATTAATGAACTGCTTACTAAAAAATCGTTAAGAGATATTATTTCTAACGTTTTAAAAGTTACCGGAATAGCAAGTACTGCAAAATTTCTGGACGACATTAAAAATATGGGTTACCTTATGGCTTTTAAAGGCGGATTATCATTTAACTTAAACGATGTTATTATTCCGCCCGAAAAACAAACTTTGGTTAATGACGGATATAAACAGATTGAAGAAGTGATGTCTAATTATAATATGGGTTTTATTACTAATAATGAGCGATATAACCAGATTATTGATATTTGGACACATACAAATGCCAAACTTACAAATTTGGTTATTAAACATATTTCAGAAGATAACCAGGGGTTTAACCCTATTTTTATGATGCTCGATTCGGGTGCTCGCGGCTCGAAAGAACAAATACGCCAGTTATGCGGAATGAGAGGTCTTATGGCTAAACCGCAAAAATCCGTATCAAGCGGCTCAGAAATTATTGAAAACCCTATTTTAGCTAATTTTAAAGAAGGATTATCCGTTCTTGAGTATTTTATTTCTACTCACGGTGCACGTAAAGGATTAGCCGATACTGCTTTAAAAACTGCCGATGCCGGTTATTTAACCCGCAGGCTTGTAGATGTATCGCAAAATGTTATTGTTTCGATGAACGACTGTGGTACTTTAAGAGGTTTAGTTGCAACAACCCTTAGAAAAGGAGAAGAAATAGTAGAAACTCTATATGAAAGAATTTTAGGAAGAGTTTCGGTACACGATATTTATCATCCAAATACAGGTAAATTAATTGTTTCATCGGGCGAAGAAATAACCGAAGATATTGCTAAAGCGATTGAAGATTCACCTGTTGAACAAGTAGAAATTCGTTCAGTATTAACATGCGAATCTAAAAAAGGTGTATGTGTAAAATGTTACGGAAGAAACTTAGCTACAGGCAAAATGATAGAAATGGGCGAGGCTGTTGGAGTAATTGCTGCACAATCCATTGGCGAACCTGGCACTCAGCTTACTTTGCGTACATTCCACGTGGGTGGTGTTGCCGCAAATATTACTGCAGAATCAAAAATCACTGCCCGCTATGATGGAATTATTGAAATTGAAGAACTAAGAACAGTTATGAATAATGAAAGAAAAGAAGCTGAATCGGAAGTAGTTGTTAGCCGTTTAGCCGAAATGCGAATTGTTGATAAAAAAACAGGCATTGTACTTACGACTCATAACTTACCTTATGGCTCCAAACTCTTTGTTAAGAATAATACTGCTGTTAAAAAAGGAGAACTTATTTGCAAATGGGACCCTTATAATGCAGTAATTATTTCTGAAGCTTCCGGAAAAATTGATTTCGAGAATGTTATTGAAAATACTACTTTTCGTGAAGAGTCTGATGAACAAACAGGATTTAAAGAAAAAGTAATTATAGAAACACGCGATAAAACAAAGAATCCAACCATCAGAATATTATCAACTTCTAATGAAATTTTAAAAAGTTATAGTATTCCGGTTGGTTCACATGTCTCTGTAAATCAGGGCGATAAAATCAATGTGGGTAATGTACTTGTTAAAATTCCAAGAGCTGTTGGCAAATCCGGTGATATTACCGGAGGACTACCACGTGTTACTGAACTTTTTGAAGCTCGTAATCCATCCAATCCGGCTGTTGTAGTAGAAATTGACGGTGAAGTTACTTATGGAAAAATTAAAAGAGGCAATCGGGAAATAGTGATTACTTCAAAAACCGGCGAAGTAAAAAAATATCTTGTGCCTCTGTCAAAACAAATTCTTGTTCAGGAAAGTGATTACGTTCGTGCAGGAACTCCTTTATCTGACGGAGC
>Ga0210049_1004198_pt1 | contig 12727 bp, 13 predicted proteins | sample CryGeyCG2014_300_2_FD_183964 | JGI IMG/M metagenome (GOLD analysis project Ga0210049, IMG submission 183964) | Groundwater microbial communities from aquifer - Crystal Geyser CG06_land_8/20/14_3.00 (SPAdes) (version 2) | ecosystem: Environmental > Aquatic > Deep subsurface > Groundwater | place...
ATTTAGATTAGCTTCCTTGATTGCCGTAATTTTACTCATTGTTTCATTAGTGACCCGAGCTACTTGTTCGTCTATCCAATCACCAGCCCGAGCAATGCTAAAGGAAAAAATGGGAACGGCCATCACTGCAAAACAAACATTGGTCATTCCTCCGCCCAAAGAAATTCCCAGCCCAGTAAAATTATTTCTGGCTAATTCTGAATAAATTACGGCCAATCCCTCGTTTAGAGGTTTAGCCTGATATCCCAAATTTTCCAAAAACATTCTGATTATATTTTGATGGTAAACGATATCAAAGGTCGTATCTATTGGATTAGCCGGAACTGAATAACAAACAACTTCCTTATTTGTTCGATGAACTTCGTTCATCTCTCCTCTTCGCTGACGCTCGAGTGAGCGAGGCGAGCCCAAAATATCTTTAATTAGCAATTCAATTACCGGCAGGGATTCTTCCTCTTCAGGACTAATTACTCCATTTCTCAATGGTCTCCGGGTATTTTTGCCAAAAACATTGGCAAATTTCATTGCCTCTTCTCCAACGATATAAATTCTCTCCCCCTTCAAGGCATATCTGACATTGGATTTCTTTAATATCTCTTCGATGAAATCTGACCTCTCGATATCAAAAAAGCAATCCCTAAGGGTTTTAAAGGAAACTTCTGGCCCAACCTTTTGAGCAGAATAAATAAAAGCCGTCCCCATATCTAAGCCTTTAACTAAAGAAATTTGTGAACCCATTTTTTTAACTTTTTTAGCCATAGTTTATATTAATTTACCCTCCTTTACGACCTTTAACCTTTCAATTTTTCTAGAAAGAAGGCTGCTTTTTCAATCCTTCTACCTAATTTTAATTTTTTCTCTTTTAAACTGCCGAAGTTGGAAGTTAATTTAATTTTTGGTGAAGATTTTGTTTTGGGAAATTCTCTGAATTTTAGAGGTGGCGAAACTAATTTTTTAAGCCTTTTTAACCTTTTTTTTCTTAATTCAATCAAACCTCTTAATTTCAATTGTCTTTTTCCTTTTTGGCTAAGTTGATACCAATCCCTTTGAGAAGAAATCAATAAGTCTTTTTCGATTAACCTCCGGCAAATGAAACGAAGATAATCCCGGCCAAATCCCACATAATCGGAAATCGATTTAATATGAGCTCTTCCCTTTTCATCAAAAATTTTCTTTAAAACTTTTAGCTCGGTATTCATGATTTTTCCTTGTATTTCCCCAATTCTTCATTTATTTTTTTTCTTTCATCTAAAAATCGGCGAATTCGATTTTCCAAATTTAATACCTTAGATAACCTTTCTTGGATTTTCTTTCGATCTTCTTCCAACCTCTTTCTCTTTTTAACAATTTCTGAAAGGTGATTTTCTAAATCTTGACTAATTTTTTCAGACGACACCCGCTCGCCACCTTCCTCGACGGGCTTTTCTTTGGGAATTTCAGTAACTGGTGGTCGCTGAGACTTCGTCTCATCTCCCACCTCGCTCGGCTTCGCCTCGCTCGGCGGCTGAATTTCTTCAGTCCCCTCTATTTCCTGGCTTACCTTTTTTAATTCCTCTAAAAAGTCTGAATTTTCAGGATTAGTTGGCTCTTCCATATTTTTGCCTCTGACTAAATCCTACAACAAAACCAGAGCTACGTCAAATCCTATTAATTTTATTAATTGTTTATTTTATTCTAACAAAAAACTGCCTCTTGGCAATTTTTATTAGTTTCTAAAATAAGTTTATTTAACAAATTCAGTTTTTAGATTTCTTTTTCACGGATTGATAAAATTTTCTTTGTTTTTTCTAAAAATTCTTTGGCTTTATCTAGCATATCTTGAGCCCCGGTTTGCGAGAAATCTCCGTAATAATCCGCATTTTCCCGGAGAGTTTTACCGAGCTGCAAAGCTTCTACTAAAGTATGGCTGAGCAAATTTTTGTTTACATATAATTCCCGAATTCCTAATACTAAACAATAATGGCTTCTTTCCCGATAACCTTGATTGTAAAGTAATGCTCTGGCAGCGTGAAACATCGAATAATATGATTGAATGGTGCTCCATTTATAATTCTTCTTAGTTAGGCTTTCTTTCGCGGTTTTCCAGTCTTCTCTGGCAATTTCTAATTCTTTGGAAACTAATGTTTTGCCTTTAGAGAAAGGTTTTATCTTTTTATTCTCTAAACATTTTTGGAATTCAAGGCTATTCATTTACCTTCCCAGAGAATAATGCCTCTTTCTATCTCCTGATAAAAAAGAGGTTTTTTCTTATCAAAGCCTATAAACTCAGCCGGTTTTTTAATTACCGGCTGAATTTTCTCTGCTAAAGAAGACTTTTGAATAATCCTTTGAACGATATCTGGCTGATTGCTTAAAACAAACAGATCAATATCACTTTCTTCGATATTAGTTCCTTCGGCAAAACTGCCAAAAAGAATAATTTTTTGGCTAATTTTCTTAAGCTGTTCTACTAATGGCTTCAATAAAGAAACATTCTCGGTGCATTTTAAACGTCTAATAACTGGATCATTGAGGTCAACGGAGTAAAAAGACATTCTTCCTTTTTTTTCTTGCAAGACCAGTTTATCTTTAGCTAATTCTTTTAGGGCTTCATTAACAGCTGATTTACTCACTTTAGTAGCCTTTACTATTTCTTTCTCCATATAGGACCGGGAAGGATGATTTAGCAAAAAGCTTAAAACTTTCTGATGGCTAGTAACAGTTAAGTATTTTTTAATCTGGTTCATAATTGTGGATTTAATTCCGATTTTTTGGATTCAATTCCATTATAATGGAATAAGAAACATTGTCAAGGGAAATGATATGGACAAGGGAAAACCTGTCTTATTATAGCAGGCTTTATTAATTAAATAAAAATTGCCCAGCGCGGGCTTTTTACCGAAACCGGTGTACGAATTTACGGTTTCGGATACGAATTTTTTATATTCGTAATTCGTAGGGCTATTAAAAAATCTCCATTTTTAAATATTGAATGCCGAACCAGAGCACTAAAATTCTTTAGTGCTCGATCGAGCATATAAAATATTATTTTATGTGCTCTGATTTTTTACCTCTTCATTGTTTAGCATCCAGGTGTCAAATTGAAATATCTAAACTGTAGCCTCCTTATCACCCAAACAAACTTGATTAAGCATATCCCAATATAAATATCTTATCGCATTATAATCTTCAGCCGAAGGACCCTTAATTAATAATTTTTCTATATTTTGCCTAAATAACGCCTTTGATTTATTATTGGCGTAACCTGTTGGATGCCCTTTTAATAAAGCAATAACAAGATAATTCGATGGTTCTAAAAACAACGCTGCGGTCTGGTCCTCAAGAGGTCTGGAAATTTTCATTACATTATATCTGAACCAGAAATCTTCCTTATATCCTAAATAAGCAGTTGCTCCTTGAGAGAGATCGATCACGCTTTTCCCTTTGTTCTTCGCTTCCTTAATGATTTTTTCACTCCATTTAGATAAATAGTGAGTAGTCACATCATGCTCTGGCCTTGTAATTAAGAGCGTGCTTCCCATAATATTACTCTTCGGAAGTTAACACCTCTTCAAGTAAAGTGCCTTCCTTTAGGGCTCTTAAAAAAGTTAATTCCACTTCAATAACTTTTTTACCAATGTCAGTTTCTTTTCTTACTTCTTCAATAAGTTCATCTCTGGTGAATTCTTTTTCGTATGACCCAATAGAAAATTTCTTGTCCGGTGAAAGCATTTCCAATCTGTAAATTACGAGTTCCTTAATATCTTCAGAAATTTCTTCTTCTAGTCTTTTTAATTCCTTTTCTTTTGGTTCTTCTACCATTAAATTAATTTTAGTTCATCTAATTTTTCAAGGATTTTTTCACTTCTCGGTGTATTATTTCTTACCTCTAAATAGGCGACTTCCCAAGTAATAGGTTGCTTAATAACTTCTCCTCTTTCACTCTTTTCTTCCAACATCAGAATAACCTCTTTACGAGTATTCAAAGGTAAATTTGCGTAAGCCCTTAAAAACCTCTCCCTCCGATTATTTTTTGTTTCATTAGCCATAATTAAAAACCATTTCTCTAATTTTATTTTACACTAAACCGAAAACAAAGAAAGTCACGCCCCACTATTTACTATTTCATAAAAATTGCCTAGCGCTGGGCTTTTTGTTTGGCTTTAGCTAAAAGCTGGTTAAAAATAAGAACTAACTTGATCTTATGAAGTTACCGACCATTTTTAAGAGGATATTTCTTGAATCTCAACATAGTTAATTGTGCTTTTTTTTATATCCTTCTTCAAAGCATCTTTAACTTCGCCTTTTGCAGAAAAGTATATCACCTGCCATTCTAACTCAGAGATTTTTTTCAGCATTTCAATCTGTCTCTGTAATCTATCAGGATCAGCTTTTATGAACGGATCATCCATAATGAAGAATCCTTTTTCCCCTTTCAAGAGCTTTTCTCCAAGCGAAAGCCGGATAGAAAGATATAATTGATCATAAGCGCCGCCAGATAGTTTTTCCGCCCCTAATATTACCTCATTTTTACGTCTAACTTCAATTTTCTTTGTTTCCTGATTAAGCATTACTTCTTTATAAAGCCCCCCTGTTATTTCCTTAAAATACTCCGAAACAGAACTATCTTCACCAAAAAGCTCAGAGATCTTTTCTTCCTCTTCTGCCTCTATCTGTTCAAAAATTTTCATGACTTCTAAAATGTTTTCTTTATTGTTTTCATTTTCGCTTATAAACTCTTGTAATCTCTCCTTGATTGCATCTAAATCCACAGATGTTTTGCAATATAAGTAATCTCCTTCTAATCGTAGAATTTCATTCGCTTTTCTCTCTATTTCTCTTAACTTTTCATGGAAATTATACAGTTTCTCCTTTATTCTTTGTTTTTCTTCTTCAAGCGACTCTTTTCTATCAGCTAATTCCGAAACGGTTTTTTTATTATATTCTATCTCCTTAGCTTTGTCCTTATATTCTTCGAGGTCTTTAATTTCTCCGTTCCAGTACTCAATTTTCTCCTCTAATGTTTCCTTTTTTGATCTAAAATGACTCTCTAATATACTTTTTTGTTCCATTTTTGATTTCTCATGCTTCTGTTTTAATTCAAGCTTTTTATCGTATTCTTGAAGAGTTTCCACACCTGATTTTCTTCTTATCTCCTCTATTTTACTTTCAGCATCCTCAATTTTCTTTTCGACCCCTGGAATTCTTTCTTCTTTAAGTCCTCTAATTTCTTCTTTCAAGAGACTTACCTCTTTTTCAATATCTCTTACTTCACTTTCCTTTTTAGGATATTCTTCATCAAATTTCCAAATGTTTGAGAGGATCCGTTCAATACTTTCTGCGTCTAATTCAAATTTCGAGGTAACTAATTTGATTCTTTCAAACGCTCCTGCAAGCCACGCCTTGCCTCTTATGAATTGAAACTTAAATACCCCGGAGATTACGGCTGAAATTGAAAATAATATAGCTAATACATAGAACATCAATGATGGTCTGAGAATAATTCCAAGTAAAGATATGCCAAGTAATATCGCAGAGATTATTGTTATAGAAGTAAAAAATTTATTTTTTGTTTCTTGAAGTATTAACTCTTCGCTTTTCTTCTCATAGTTCTTTACATCTGGTTTAATTTCTTCGTCTAATTTTTTCTTTCTCTCTTTGAGTATTCGGAACTCTCTCTCCTTTCCGTACAGTTCTTCACCCTTTTTCTCAATCTGGTTTTCCTTTTTATTAAGTTCGGAAATTAACTTCTCTTTATCTTCTTTAAAAGTTTTAATATCTCTTTCATAATCTCTCCATGATTGTTTATCTTCCTCGCTATAGCTTTTAAAAGCGTCAATTTCTTTGAGGTCACTTTTTAAGGTTTCTAAAGCCATTATCCCTTTTTCATATTTCTCTCTATTTTGGGCATCATTAAATCTATTAAGCTCTTGTTGAATTTCGTCTATCTCCTCTGTAATCTTCTGACTGTTTTGGTCTAACTCATCAAATTTTTCTTCTTTAATTTCCTCGTGTAACTTCTTTATGTTCTCAATTAAAACTTTTGTACTCTCTACCCTAGATTTTATCTTTTCAGGACCTGCGTTAGAAATAGAACCACTACTGTCTGGTCTGGTTAGTTTTCCCAATTCTTGAAGTTTTTTCTTTATATCAGAAATTTCTTTGGTTCTTAGACCGGTAAGGCGGTCTGTTATATTTCCATAAAAACTGCTCTCTTGTAAAATTGAAAGGTCACTATCCCTAATGATGAATATGTTTCGAAATTCGTGAGCATTAAGATCTGTAATTCTTGACAGATCGCCTTTTTCTGGAAATTTTACCTCCTTATCTCCTTTTTGTAGAATTAGATAACCTCCTGGCTCCTCCTCTACTCTATCAATTTTGTCAAAAACTTTTCTCTCTCTCTTAAAAAGCATTTTTACTAGCGCATCTATAGTAAGTGTTTTGCCGACTTCTTGTTTACCGAAAAATAAATTGAAATTACTCAATGAAATTCGATCTGTATTTAACAAAGGGCCGTACCGTATTATTGAAAATTCTTTTACTCTCATAATTTTACCTCTGTTATCGCTTTAATTGCTACATCACGCATTTGCCTCTTTTTTTCTTTTTCGTAATCAGTTTGCGCAAGTTTATTCATAAAGTTTTTAAACAGGCTATCGTCTAATATTGTCTGTATATCTTTAACTTCGCAATGCTCTTCAATACATTTCCCCGTAGTAATTTCTTTTATCCGTTTTATGAGTTCCGTTTCGCTCATCCCAATGATTTTACCGTTAATAAATCCTTTGATTGTTAGAATAATACTTGCCTCTGGACGAAGATTACTAATTCGCTTTTCTATAATCTCCAGGGGGTCTTTGTCTTGAATAGGATCAAATTCTATAGCCACCTCTTCGAAATGCGGAGTATCGAGAAGATATTCCTTGGGTGACTTTCCAACTTGAAAGATATTTACTTTTCTCGGCCCTATTTCTCTTTTAGTTATTGAAATAGGAGACCCTGGGTAAACAAAATATCCCCCATTTTCTAACTTCTGAACATCAAATCTTGAGTGGAAATGACCTGCAAGGACATAATCAATGTTTAAATCTTTAAAATACGAAAGTTTAACCGGCATGTACCTGCCTTCGCCTTCGTCGCCAAAATCTCTCCTCGAAAAGAAAGTATCGAGAAGTTCTCCGTGGTATAGTAAAACATTGGTTTTGTCACCTATTAATACATCCTTTTTGAGAAATCGTATCTTATTGATAAGCTTTGCTCCTTCCATCTGCTCGAAGGGTATCCCGACAATTCTTATATTTTCACGTTCAAAAGGCTTTAAAGGATTATTTAAAACAACGGTGTCTTCACCAAAATACATATCACTTCTGTACGATTCTTTGTCGTGGTTTCCAGGAATTATTAAGACTTTAAAATTATTATTTGAGAAAATCTCACGTACCTGGCCGCGTAAATTTTCAGCATTGACACCGCTATTAAAGAGATCTCCGCTTATCACAAAAATATCAATTTTCTCGCGTTTCCCGATCTCAATTAGTTTTTGTAGGGCTTTCCATCTTTCATCCCCATATTGCTTTATATGTAAATCTGCTGTATGTAAAATTTTTATCATAAAATTCTCATTCTCACTTTTATTCTTATTTTAATTCCTTATTTAATTCTCTATGAGAGTATCTTTATAATGTCATCAAATATCAGTTTGCGCTCAAACTTTTCATCAAGCCAATCTGAGTATTTTATCCTATAAAATTCCCAACCGGCTGCTTCTAATATTCGCTGTCTTCCTTCATCATCTTCGACATAAATTCCGAGCTCTTCCTCAACTTCATTTTGAAAATGAGTAGGCCCATCACACTCAACAGCAATTTTCTCCCCCGTTTTAATATTGGTAATAACAAAATCAATTTTAAATCCGCAACTCTTAACTTGATTTTGAACGCGATATTCTTTTTGAGATAGATTTGAGCTAATGAATTTATAAAATTCTTCTTCAAATTCAGAATCAAAAGGCTTTAACTCTACGGAGAAAAAGTCAATTTTGTCATTATCCTTTATATACTCAAGATATTTCTTAATCCAAATTCCATTCGGAATTTCTTCAATTGGCATACTTACAAAACAGTGAGTTTGTAATCGCGCTCGGGAGAAAGCAACATTGACCCTACCTTTATTTATGCCAGCCATAATGTCTCCTCCTTCGCCTGTAAGGGGGACATATCTATTTTTTTGATCCGGAGAACGAATAACAAACGAATAGATAATAATATCTTTCTCATCGCCCTGAATTCCTTCAATAATCCCAATTTTGTAATTATCAACTTCTTCTTTATATCCTTCTTTTTCAAATAGCTCACGAATACAACGAGCTTGTTCATTAAAAAATGAAAGAATCCCAATGGATTTATCTTGATAACGCTTATCTGATTTTAGTTCGCGGAAAAATTCTAATATATTTTCAGCCTCTGAAACATTTATCCTTTCTGAGATTTCTTTATTCCAATCAACATCAACTGGGTGGGTGACCATTATGTGGTTGGTATTTTTATACGATAAATAATTACTATTTTGAATTATCAATTCTTTACCTTTTGGTTTATAGAAGTATTTATTACTAAAACCGATTAATTCTCTCGGTGAGCGATAATGATTCCTTAATGGTACTTCTTCAAATCCTCTTAATCGAGCTACATCTAAAATTGACTGTACTGCTTCTCCAGTAGCTTTAATTTGACGATCTTCGGGAATTTGATATTTTTTAGCCAATTCATCGAAAGAGCGATTTGATTTAAAGATAATCGTGTTATCTCGCATCTGTTCACTATCTCCTACGAAAAGAGCTTTTTTAGCTCGGTACATTGCCGGAATTCCATAGGCGATATTACATTGAGAAGATTCGTCAAAAATAACGTAATCGAAAATCCCTGGCTCTAAAGGAATGAGTCGACTCGCATCATTAAGTTCCATTATCCAAACTGGAATGAAATCCATAATAGTGAGAAAATTGTTAGGGTCATCTTTAAGTCGATCAAAAGTCTTGTATGCTTTTTTAGATTTAGCAAGGTCCTTGGCAAGTTTTCTAATTATCGCCCTCACCGAAGCTCCTTCTTTATATTTATCTAAGATCTTCTTATTAATAATATTTTGAAGATATTTTGCTATACGTTGCTGTCGAGTCTTTTCTGTCCTCTCAAGAGATAAACTAATACCATTTGAGTTCTCGGTTTTAATCTCATTTAATTGTCTATGGATTTCTGAAGCCCTGAGAATTTTTTCTTTAACTTCATTGAAGTTAGCCTTAGATATAAGTTTTTCTATCCGAAGAAATTCTTTATTAGATAACCCACAACTATTTAATGAATCCTCTAAGTCCTTTTCCATTTCTTCTAGCTCTTGTTGTCGCTCGTAATAAAGACAATAATTCAATAATTCCTCTATTGTTTTAATGGCTTGAGTTCTTGAAATATCTTGTCCTAGTTGCTCATCGATATAATCAAGTAATTCTCTAGGTAAACCAGCACGAACATTCTTTAAGCGCCACCTTTGTAAAGTATTTTTCAAACTACGCAAAATTTTACTATGTCCATCGTAGCCACCTCTATCAATATCAGTAATAATTTCTCGAATAAGTTCTGAGTAGTGATTGTTTTTTAATTCAAGAATAGAAAATAGTTTATCAAACTCAGCCTTCATTTTATTTCTTTCATAGTTTTGAATTTCTTTAACTAACTTTTCTATACCATCCTTTAACTCTATAATTTTTTTCTGCAACTCATCAGAAAATGTTTTTTGAAACCGTATGGGGTTAGAAATCTCAAAATCGTATTCCTTTAAATTCTCTAATTCTTGGTAAAGCTTATAAAATAATCTTTGTGCCTCAATTGATTGATTAAATAATTGTTTTAATTCTGCCTTCTTTTCGGTAATATTTTTAATACTCTGAGTTGTGATTGTGCTTCCCCTCTCCTCTTTATATACAATAAGAGGGTATTTTCTTCTTGGATAAATTTTATAACCTAATTCATCTATGTGAGATTCTAGGGCAGCAAGCTGGGGAGCAATCCCATCTAACCTATCTTTTTCATTTAATTGAATAGAACCAATATCTGGCATATATCCGAATAAATACTTTGTGTCTAATTTTTTCAACATATCTTTTACCACTTTTAAAGCTTGCTCTTTTTGACTTACAAAGAGAACCTTTTCCCCTTTTGCGGTAAGATGACAAAGAAGATTTGCGATAGTTTGGGATTTCCCTGTTCCGGGAGGACCTTGAACAATACTTGCGTTATTATTGATATTTGATAGAACCCTCAATTGATATTCGTCATAAAGAAACGGAAAATACAGCTCTCCTTCTTCTGAGATTTCATCTTTTAAGGAAAGATTCTCATCCTCGATCCAACTAATTAGTGATGTATTTTTAAAATCATCCTCTTCATATTTGGAAAGTTTCTGTAGATCATCTGCTATATAATAATTTGCCCTTGGACTAATACCTACTCGCATTTCATTAAAAACAAAAGAATCCTCTCCAAATTTAACATCCGTTAATTTCAATTGCGCTCTAATCTTATCCCATATTTCATCAAAAATTACCATATTTGTTATTGGTAAAGATAAATCGCCTTTTACCTCGTATCCACCAAATTTTTCTATCAGTTCGTAATAACGGTCTTCACCTAAAATATCTGCGAGAATACCAATGTTTACTTGAACCTCGGTATCAAGTGGTTTAATGAAATATTTTTTAGCGCCCTTTCCAAGTGTTGTTTCAATACTAATTGGAAGAGAAAATAAAGGATAACGGTCAATCTTTGTCGCTGGTTTTTCATCCTCGTTTTCTTCTCCTAAATAATCCAATCTTAATTCAATTTCTTCTTCCTCCAGAGGAATTTCAATTTCGTAATACCCAAAACTAAAGACAATTTGCTTAGTATAAGGATCGTTCCTACCTTTGTTATAAATTTCATCTATCTTTTTAGCTAGGGACTGCTCTTCGTTATATTGTTTTTGAGTTTCCTTTGTTATTGTTTTTGGATCAAGAGAATAAAAAGTTTCTAAATTTATCAGTTTTCCGGTATTATCGTCTATATTGCTTTCCAGTAGTTCTGTAAGATTAAAAGAATGCTCGGGTAACTTAATTGCGAGCTTACTTTGGAGTATAAAAGAGCTCTGGCGAGTCAGCTTTATATATCCAAGACAATACTTTATGAAATTTAATAATGAAACTTGCTTCATAATCTTACTTCTTAGTGTTTTTAGTTTTACTTAAAAACTCCTCCAAGTCTTTTTGGGATATTCTCCACTGACCAATTTTGGAGGCTTTAAGCCGGTCGGATTCAATGTAACGATTGACTGTTCGGGTACTAACCCGTAAGATTTTAGCTACTTCTTCAATTGTCAGAAGTTTGTCTATCATTTCTTTAATCTAACTTAATTTTTCTTCCTTGTCAAAAGTTTCTATTTTTGTCCGAACCGAAATTTAAAAAAGCAAAACCGATGAGATTTCGTCTGAAAAAATAACAACAGGAATGTTGACCCTGCTTTTGGTTTTATGTTTATCTTCTGGGACGGTTACTAAAAAATTTCCATTTTTAGATATTGAATGCCAAATTTTTTTGCTTTTTCTTGATTTGACATCCAAATATCGACTTGGAGGCCGTATTTTTCGTGCATGCGGTCTTCTACCACAAAAATCTTTTCTCCAAACTTATCCGGAAAACGAACTACCGTTCCGACTGGTAAAAAATTTGCTGCCACTATTCCATCACGGACCGGGGTGCCAAGGCCGGTCAGATAAGGATCCCCATCGGTTTGATCCTTTGTACTAGAATAGGCAGTGACCGTTACATACATTGTCTTTTTTGGAGTTTTGGTAGTAAAATACTCTCTCAAATAGGCATCGAGGTCAATTGGTTGTGATTCTACTATATATACTGGTCGCTGAATAACTTCTTGTTTTGTTAAACCTCTAAATTGGAAAAAAATTTGGACTGATTCAAGGATTAAAAGAATAGCCAGTAAAATAACAATCGAAATTAAAAAGTTTCTAACTAATTTATTGTTAAATTCAGTAGTTGGCAATTTTCGCTTCCCTTTCTTACTCCTTTTAGAGAGGTTTTTTTGACTCTCCTTCTTTTCCATAGCTTATTTTCTTTTTGGCAAGGAATTGTAAAAAATATTTGGCATTGGGATCGTCAGAATTGATAATATGAACGCCTTTGGTGGCTTTGAAAAGTTTAGCTTTAGTTTCCCTATATTTCTCGAAAGTGCCGTGGGCTTCAATGTATTCTGGCGCCAAATTGGCAGGCTTTGTACTATCGTTTTGAATAACCTTAACCTATTTTTTGTAAGTTTACTTTTCTCTTTTTAAAAAATCAGTTAGTTTTTTTAGTGAACCTTTCAGTTCTTCTCTGAGCTTCTCTATTTTTTTAATTCCTTGCTCTAATTTTTCTTTAGTCTCCTTTTTCATTTCTTTAGCCTTTTGCATTTCTTTAAGTTCTTTAAGTTTTTTTTCAGTCTCTTCCAATAATGTTTCCAGATTTTTAAGAGACTTTTTGGGATCAGTGTTTAAGGCCATGATTTTTTATTAAAAATTAAAATAACCTTCTAATATTCGACCTAGAGTTTGCTAAGGAAATTGTCGAGAAAAAATACCAACCTCCCAAAAGATAAAACAAAAAGGTATTCAAATTGCTCAAAAATAAAATGCCCATTCGCTGGGCAATTTTAATTTTTAAGGAGT
>Ga0210049_1004201_pt1 | contig 12720 bp, 10 predicted proteins | sample CryGeyCG2014_300_2_FD_183964 | JGI IMG/M metagenome (GOLD analysis project Ga0210049, IMG submission 183964) | Groundwater microbial communities from aquifer - Crystal Geyser CG06_land_8/20/14_3.00 (SPAdes) (version 2) | ecosystem: Environmental > Aquatic > Deep subsurface > Groundwater | place...
CCGGCTTGCCAAAATCCTGTTTTTTGCTTGCATTCGCGGGGGGGGGATACTACTCGCCAGTCAATTGTGGCTCCATGGTGGGGCTACCTGAGCAGTTACTCGCGATTTTCCATGTGGGCGACAATCTTATCGGCATCCAGACTCCCTACGGCTTCGATGGAGGGGACCAGACCGTAGCTAATGGCGGAATAGGTGTCGGCCGTGTAGGTGGGGACCTCGCCAAAGCGTTTGATATAGGTCTCCACAAACGGTTTGGTCATCTCATTTACTTCGATCCCCCGGGCATAGGTGTTCATCGTAAAGACATAATTCCCCATCCCTTTGGTCGCCTCCCAGAATCCGTCTTTTTGGGCCTCCACGTTGATGCCCACCTGGGCGGCCGGGATTTTGAGCTCTCCGGCTTGCCGGGCAAAGGTAATCCCCACCGAGGAAGAAAAAATGGTAAAGATCAGATTGGCCCCGCTCTTCTGAATGGCCGAAAGCTCCGCCGTGACGTCCGTGGCCACAGCAGAAGGCCGCCAGACTCCGACCAGTTCAAAGCCCATTTTGGGGATCGTGGCTTCGGCTGCCTTGATCATGCCCTCTACCCAGGTAGCTTTTTCTCCCACAATGGCGCATTTAACGGGAACATTCAATTCTTTCTTGATCGTCGCTCCTGCCAGACCCAGATGGGCAAAACTGGTCGCGACCAGATAACGTTCATTGAAAGGAGTGCCCCGGAACCAGTATTTGTAACGGCTGTAATTCTCAGCCACCCGATCGCAGATGGATTTCGTGGCAGCCCCGCAGCCGATAAAGATTTTCTTGTAGTCCATGGCAATGTCCTGCATGGGCAGAACGGCCTCGGTTCGGAACCCGCCGACGACAAAATCCACCTTGTCCTGGGTCATTAACCGTTCCATCGCATTGGTGGCGTCGGTCATGCTCAGGAATTCATTGGAGTCGGCCTTGACCAGTTCGATATTCATCTTCTCCTTGCCGACCTGAACGCCCCCCCTGGCATTGATCTCCTCGGCGGCCATGATGGCGCCGTTCCAATGCCCCTTGCCCTGGACAAAATTCATCGGGCCGATGACGCCGATCTTGATCGTCCGTCCCCAGACGGGAACACTCATGAATATCACCAGGCACAAGGTAACGAAAAAACTCCATCCAAAGGTCACTCTCTTCATAGTCCTTTACTCCTTTCCATGCTGTGGTTGGTGTGGGACATGCCATAAAACACATTTTCGGGGAAACAACCGATCCGCTGAAAAAAGACGGCCTTCCCCATGTATGTTTATACCTATGGTTGATGAGTAATAATACCAGTGAATGACGAGTGTGCTTAGCAAACATTTTTTGTTTTTAAAAGTCAACATATTTTTCCGGGTGTGAGACAATATTTCTTGACGGGGATAAAATGATAACGTACAGTTACAATCAATAATCCAATAGATTCAATTTATTAATGACGTTCTTTCCTGTATTTTGGTCAATATTCCGCCACCATTCTTAGGAGGTAAACCATGTTTGAATCGGCAGAACTGGGGCACAGGATCGACAAGGAGACATATGATCGCGAGGTTCCAAAGTTGCGGGAGGATCTCCTCAACGCCCAGTATGACCTTTCGCAGCAGAGTCGTTTTCCCGTGATTATCGTGGTCGGCGGGGTCGATGGGGCCGGCAAGAGCGAGACGGTCCATCTGCTCAACGAATGGATGGATCCCCGTCATATCCAGACGCACGCATTTCCCGACCCCTCGGACGAAGAGCGTGAGCGGCCCTACATGTGGCGTTTCTGGCGCGCGCTGCCGCCCCGCGGCAAGATCGGCATTCTGTTCGGGGCCTGGCATTCGGCGCCGATTGTCGAACGGGTTCTGAGCCGATCAAAATCCGCAAAGCTCGACCAGTCTATTGAGGAGATCATCCGCTTTGAGAAAATGCTGACCGAGGAAGGGGCGCTGATCCTCAAATTCTGGTTTCATCTCTCCAAAGAGCAGCAGAAGAAACGTCTGAAAGCACTTGAGAAGGATCCCAAGACGCGTTGGCGGATCACCGAGACGGATTGGGAGCATTTTAAAAGCTATGACCGATTCCGGAAGGTATCCGAGTACTTTATACGACAGACCAGTTCGGCGGCGGCGCCCTGGATCGTTGTCGAAGGCGTTGACCATCGCTACCGAAGCCTGACCGTCGGCAGGTTGCTGCTGAACGCCATGCGTGAACGTCTCGCCGAAAAGCCGGCCGCCCGGCTGCCGGAAAAGAAGTCTCCGATGCTGCCCCGCCTCGACGGCAAAGACGTGCTGACATCGCTCGTTCTCACGACCAAGGCCGTCAGCAAGGAAAAGTACAACCGGGAGATGGAAGCCTGGCAGGGACGTCTCAATCTGCTGACGCGCCATCCGAAGTTTAAAGAGATATCGGTTGTCTTTGTTTTCGAGGGCCAAGACGCCGCGGGGAAGGGCGGTGCAATCCGGCGGGTGATGCAGGCGCTCGATGCGCGGGTCTATCAGGGCATTCCGATTGCTGCGCCCACCGAAGAAGAACGCGCCCAGCCTTACCTGTGGCGATTTTGGAGAAACCTGCCGCGGCGCGGCCGGTTCACGATCTTCGACCGTTCCTGGTACGGTCGCGTACTGGTCGAACGTGTCGAAGGCTTCTGTTCCGAGAACGATTGGATGCGCGCCTACTCCGAGATCAACGACTTCGAAAGTCAGCTCGTGCGCAACGGGACGGTCCTTGTGAAGTTCTGGCTGCAAATCAGCAGGGAGGAGCAGCTCAAACGTTTCCGGGAGCGGGAGAAGACCTCTTTCAAACGCTTCAAGATCACCGCCGAGGACTGGCGAAACCGCCAGAAGTGGAAGCCGTATCACCAGGCGGTCTGTGATATGATCGATCGAACTTCCACCGAGATCGCGCCCTGGACTCTGGTAGGGGCGAACAATAAATACGACGCGCGGATCAAGGTTCTTCGAACGATTGTCGGCAGCCTCGAATCGGCGTTGTAAAGACCGCTCTTGCTTCCGCCATCCATTCAGACCGCGCAGATTCCGTTCCGGCTGAGTGCGGTGGCAAGGGTTTTTCGCAAGGCGTCTGGATCGAAGTGCTTCCAGATTTGATGGAATTCGGTCTGCTTGGCGCGCGCGATCTCGCCCTGAAGTTCGTACAGCTCGCCAAGCATGAAGAGCAGCCGCGGATCCAGCACGTTTCCTTTCCATTGCTTCAGCAGGCGATCGATGAGCGCTCGAGTGAAGACGGTGTCCTGCAGGTCGCCAAGACAGTCCTGGATTTTCACCGCCTCCTCGATAAGGGGGAGCAGCGAATCGCCATAAGCCGGGCTGACAAATTCCAGGGCATAGCGCAGCTTCTTGAACCGGATGCGCAGCTTGTGGAAATTCTTGGGGTCCGGTTTTGCAAGCAGACGACTCCCCTGCGCGATCACGGCGTCGAAACGCGCGGTGATGATGGGAGGCGCGGCCCCGTTCATGGGGACCGGCGCGAGAGGCGCCGATGGATTTTTCGCCGGCGGCCTTCCGGTAAAGGCCAGGATCCTGGAGTGGAGCAGACGCCAGCGCACGGAGGCGAGTCCCGCCTTGAGCTCCGCGAAGAGGGCGAGCCGCTCTTCCGTGATATGCTGAATGAGGGTATGGATGCTGCGTCGCGGCGCGATCCCGAGGGTCTGTTGGAAACGGGGGAGGTTGAGCAGGAATACGTCGAGATCGCGGACGCCGCCGAAGAGCGAGCCAAGCCAGAGAAGCTCTTCCGCAAAATAGGAACCGGTCTTCTCCGGGATTGCCCCGCCGAACAGTCGGATCAGGGATCGCATTCGACGGGTCGCGACACGGGCCTGGTGTACGAATTCGGTGTCGATGTCCGTAAGGACGCCCGGAATGTTCTCATCGAGGCGGTGAATCTGAAACGCGATAATTTTCTGCACCGTCCGGTCGAACCGGTCGTCGATTTTCACCTGGAGGTGCGGAGGGGGATTCTTTGCGGGGAAGACGACGCCGAGGCGCTCGATGGCCGTCTCGAGCTTCGATTGACCGGAGGGGGTGAAATCAATGGCGCCGGTCAGGCGCCCTTTGAGCGTGTCGAGTTCCGCCGGGGATCCTTTGCAAAGTTCCGCTTCCATCTCGAAAAGGCGGCGGGCCCTCCGGGGCTTGTTGAGACCGCGCGCCAGGAAACCTGTGGAGTCAAAAACAAGTTCGATCCGCGCGTTACCCGGGCATGTGACCATGTAAGGTTGCCGTTCGGTGCGCACGGTAAGCTGGCCGATCAGCCGCCGCGGGTAGATGATCCCGGCGATTTCCAGTTGGATCTCTTTGACCGGCGCCGCCGTCGGATCGACGACGCTGCCCTTCACCTCGATCTCGATCTCCCGCCGTTCCGCCCGTCCCCCTTCGATTTTCCCAATGCTCTTGAGCGTATATAATACCTTCTCATTTGCACGTCGAAAACGCAGCGAGAGTCCATGCCGGAAAAGCCTCCAGTCGAAGGTGTCTAAATAGAGGTCCTCCTGATGGATCGTCCGTTGCCGGCGGACCCGATAACCTTTCGACCCGAGCAGGTCCAGGACGGCGGCGTTCGCCCCCGGCGCCGACAATAGAAATTTGTATTCGATTTCCTTCGTTTCGGTTGGGCTCTTCATGGCATTTCCCTTTTTTTGTTCCCTTCACTGAAATCTGCAGACAAACTCCGGGGAAGAGAGGATCGTTCAATCGCCCCAAAGAGCCCTTCTTTCGGATAGTCGAAACGGATGATCCGCGCTGAAGGCGGCTTTCCCTGCTGCATCTTCAGCAGTGCATACGCCGGTCGCGGATCGCCGTCAACCGGGTGTCCTGCGGATCCGCAGTTCACGACGAGGGCGCCTGCCACACGCCTCACAAAGGGAATATGCGTATGGCCGCAGACGAGGATGTGCACTCTTGTTCCGGCAAGCTTCTTTTTCAGGCCGTACGGCGTAATGCTGGGGTAAATGGCGTCTTCCGCCGACACCGGGCTCCCATGCACCATGAGGAGCTCAAATCGGCCCGCCAGCGTCTCGCGATGGAGGGGGGGAAGAGAAGAGAGAAACCTCTCTGCGTTGCCATCGATATGCCGGCATGTCCACTCTAAGATTTTCCATTTGCCCGGCTTCATGCTCCCCTTCAAATCGGCCGAGCGATGGAGAGCGGCGATCACTTTGGCATCGTAATTGCCGATAATCGTTGTAATTTGCTGTCCGGCAAGTATGCGGCAAACCTCGCCGGGAAAAGGGCCGTATCCGGTCAGATCGCCGGCGCAGTAGATCTTCTCCGCCCCGCGGACGCGGGCATCGGTCAGGGCCGCCTCGAGGGCGGGCAGGTTCCCGTGGATGTCGGAAATGAACGCTACGAGCATAATTGGAAGACCAGCTCGCGATCGGCCATCCGTCCAAGAAGCCCTGATTTTTTCTCCGCGCCGCTGATCTCCCCGGCGCATTCGCCTCGGGCTGCAAGCGAGATTGTCAGGCGCTTTCGACCGAGTTCACACCCCCCAATGCGGACCGCGCATCGGTGTGTGCAGTCGAGGCCATCGGCGACACGCAGGATCGCAGCAAGCCAGGAGACGAGGGCGCGCTCTTTCTTTTTAAGGGCGGCAAAGCCTTTGTGCCGTTTGGCGTCCGGTTCCGCCTTGTTGTGATAGCGGGCGATCAGCGCGCAAAGCGTGCGCTCATCCTCCGTGAGACCCGGCAGCTCGGCCTCCAGGATCATGTCCCGGCTGTGCTTGTGGTGACCTCCATCCGTTGTTCGCGACCAGCCGATATCGTGGAGCATGGCCGTAATCTCGAGAAGAAGCCGCTCCCGAGCTCCCAGGCCGTGGAGGTCCATAAGTTTGTCGAAGAGCGCCAGCGCCAGTTTTGTCACCTGCGCCATGTGATGCTGGTCGGAGTTGGTCGCATTGGCCAGTCGCTTCGCGCTTGCGAGGGGCTCGCCGATCTTTTGGGCCGGCTTCGTCACGGGATTCTTCACTGCTGTTTTTGCCTTCGTCTTGGGGATCATTTCTTCTTTCCTTTCTTCTTGCCGATCTGACGGACGAGTTGAGAGTACGGCGGCGATTTCACGCCGCCCTTTCGCGCAATCGCAATGAGGGCGCTCTGGCTTCGAACCGGTTTGTCGTTCGGATCGCGTCTGACGCGCTGGTAACTGCCGTCAGGTTGCATCAGTCGCGCCTTCACATTGTCGGTCAGGTAGGTCATCAAAATTTCATCGATGATCCTTGTCTTCAACGCCTGGTCCTGGATCGGGTAGAGAATTTCGGCCCGCTTCTTGAAGTTGCGCGGCATCCAGTCCGCGCTTCCCGAATAGATCTCCGGTTCGCCGCCGTTGTGGAAATAGTAGATGCGGGAATGCTCCAGGAAGCGGTCGAGGATGCTCCGAACGCGGATGTTGTCGCTGACGCCGGGGATGCCCGGGCGCAGACAGCAGATGCCGCGGACGATGAGATCGATCCGCACGCCTGCCTGGGAGGCCCGGTAGAGGGCGCGAATGGTGCGCTCGTCAATGAGGGCGTTCATTTTCGCGATGATCCGGCCCGGTTTCTTCGGGGATGATTTTTTGATCTCCCTTTCGATGAGGGCGATGACGCGATCCTGGATGTTGACGGGGGCAAGGAATATCTTCTTGAAGCGCGATTCAATGTTTTCCGGCTTCAGCATGTCGCCGCCCGTCCAGGAGTTGAAGCCGGTGATGACATTGAAGAGTGAGGAGACATCGTCGCCGATGCCGGGATCGGCGGTCATGAGCCCGATATCCGTGTAGATCTGGGCGGTCAGGGAGTTGTAATTTCCCGTGGAGAGGTGGACGTAACGGCGCAGTTGCTTCCCCTCCCGCCGGACAATTAGAGTCGCCTTGCAGTGGATTTTCCACTTTACAAAGCCATATACGGGGTTGATTCCCGCCTTCACCATCTGGTGCGCAAAATCGATGTTCTTCTCCTCGTCGAAGCGCGCCTTGATTTCGACGACGGCGGTCACCTGTTTGCCGTTCTCGGCCGCCCGGCAGAGGGCCTCGACGATCGGCGAATCCCGGTCAATCCGGTAAAGCGTCTGCTTGATGGCCAGAACATCCGGATCCTCCGCGGCGCTGTTGATGAAGTCAACAACGACGGCGAACGAATCATAGGGGTGGTGAATCAGGACGTCGCCCCCCCGGATGACACTGAAGATATCGCTTTTGCCGGCGAGGCGCTTCGGGATGCGCGGGTTGAACGGCTCGTCCCGGTGAATCGGGGAAACGGGCAGATCGTACAGCGGCAACAGACCGCAAAGGTTCAGCGGACCGGGGATATGATAGACATTCGTCTCATCCATTTCTAAGTGTTTGCAGAGGATTTGCAGCATCTTTTTCGGGATGCCTTCCTTGACCTCGAGGCGGACGGCGATTTTATTGGAACGATCCTTGAGCTCCGCCTCGACGGATTTCAGCAGATCCAGCACCGAATCTTCATGGAGATCGTAGTCCTGATTGCGGGTCACGCGGAAGGGAACGCAGTTCGTAATTTTCATCCCGGGGAAAAGGCTGCCGATGCTCGACCGGATCAGATCCTCGAGCAGAACGAAATGGTGCTCTTTTTTCCCCTTCTCATCCATGATCCGGATAAGGCGCTGGAGCACCGAAGGCACATCGACAAAAGCGTACGGCTGTGCGTCCATATTTGTCGGCGATTCCTTGAACATGACCATCAGGTTGAGCCGCAGGTTGCCCAGAAACGGAAAAGGGTGGCCGGCATCGACCGCAAGCGGCGTCAGGATAGGGAAGACCTGGCTTTCAAAGTAGGCGTTAAGCTTATGGATCTCCTTTTTGTCTAACGAATCGACCGCATGGATTTCGATTCCGGCCTGCTTGAGGAGGGGGAGGACCTTGTCATGGAAACATCGGTACTGCTGGGCAACGTATATGCGGGCTTTTCCGGCGATGGCGTCGATCTGTTCCTTGGGGAGCATACCGCTTGGATCGGGATCGATTACGCCGGCCTGGACCAGTCGCGCGAGGGCGCCGACGCGGACCTGGAAGAATTCGTCGAGGTTCGAGCTGAAAATCGAGATGAATTTCAGTTTCTCGAGGGCGGGCGTTTCCGGGTCCTCGGCCTCTTCGACCACCCGGCGATTAAACTCGATCCAGGAAAGTTCGCGGTTCAACAGCAGGGAAGGACCCTTCAGGTTGCTCTCTATTGTTGCTTTCGCCTTGTTGGGGGATACGGTTGTTTTCACGTTCAATTGCCGATGGCCTCGCCGATTTTCCGGATGATAACTCCCTTTCCGGGAACAAACTATAAAGATACGGCCACTTTGTGTCAAGGGCTATCTGATCCGCTGTCGGATCGACTATTCCGACAGCGTCATCTTCAGGGTTCCCCCCCGGCCCAGGATGTCATGGAGGTGGACATACCCCTTGATGCGGTTCTCATCGTCGGTGACCACGAGCGTGGTGATCTCCATTCGCTGCATCATTTCGACGGTCCAGGCTACGGAGATGTTTTCTCGAATGGACTTGGGGGAGCGGGTCATGAGGGTATCGATCCGTTGGTTTCGGAAATCGATGCCGGTGCGGACGAGACGGCGGACATCGCCGTCGGTCAGGATCCCGAGAAGCTTCTCCGTGACGTTGGTGACGAGAACGAACCCCTTGTTCGTTTCATCCATCACCCGGATGGCGTCGAGGACGGTCGAACTGATATCGACGCGGGGGATCTGGCTGCCGCAGATCATGACGTCTCGAATTTTGGCCCGGAGTCGGGAGCCGAGGCTGCCGCCGGGATGAAATTTGAAAAAATCCTTCTCCTGGAAATTCCGGCGATGGATCAGCGCAACGGCCAGTGCGTCGCCCATGGCCAGGGCGGCCGTGGAACTGGATGTCGGCGCGAGACCGAAAGGGCAGGCCTCTCGGGCCACCCCGACATCGATCACGATGTCGCAGGAGCGGGCCAGGGTCGAGGAGAGGTTGCCGGTAAAGGCGATGCGCGGCACGCCAATGGCCCGGATGCTGTCAACGATCATGTTCAGTTCGTCGGTTTCACCGCTGTGGGAAATGGCAACCAGGATATCGTCTTTGGTAACGATCCCCAGGTCCCCGTGGAGACCCTCGACGGGATGGAGGAAGAGGGCCTGCGTCCCGGTACTGGTCAGCGTCGCCACAATCTTTCTGCCGATCAGCCCCGATTTGCCGATCCCGGCGACGATCACCCGCCCCGTGCAGCGGTAGATCATTTCGACCGCCCGCGAGAAATCCTCTCCCACCCGATCGATCAGTTGAAGAATGCTATCCGCCTCAAGCTGGAGCACCTCCTTCGCCTGTCGGATAGACTGGTCTGTCTCCATGAATAACCTTTCCGCCGATTAGAACCGGCAATACCTTTATGAATGCATTCAACTTTTAACCGGGCGTGACGCTATCAGAAATTCGCGCTCCTGACAAGGCGGATTTTGACGTCGCCGGTATTGACACCCCGTCGGCCATTCCCTATAATCCGTCCGGGAATGCGGATCATTTTAAATGAAATCCTTCCCCCTCGATGGGAGAGGAAGGGGTGGGGGTGATTTTCATCCTTACGTTGTGCCCGATCCAAAGCATCGGGGTTAGTGGAAGTGGTTTTCCCGGGGGCGGAAGATGGGAAAAATCAGAAACCGTTGGCACTGGTATGCGGGAGGGTGCGTGATATTGATCTTCACGCTTCTGCTGGCCGTCCGCCTCGTCGGTCTGCCTAAACCATTTTCCAAAGCGGCGGAGACCCTTTCCCGTCAGCCGGGAGTTATCCCCGTCGGCGAGTTCTGGATGAATATCACCCAGGTCGGGAGGAAGATCGGCTATGCGCAGCGCAACTACTCCCGGGCGGAAGACGGGTTTCGCTTCTCCGAGAATATCTTCATGCGGATCAATACGATGGGGATTGTACAGCCCTTGACGGTCCGGACGGCGGCGGAGCTGAAACCCGACCGGACGCTCTCTAACTTTCAATTCGATCTCGGGTCGAACCTTTTCAAGTTCACGGCCCGGGGAGCGGTTGCGGGGAAGAAGCTGACCGTTCGCATCGGCGGACCGGCCGAGGAAAAGATCAGCGTCATCGCCTTGGCGGCGCCGCCCTATCTGGGCAGCGGCATTTTAGAGTCCGCCGGGGCAGGGGGGCTCCGGCCGGGGGAGGGGAGGACATTCCCGGTCTTCGATCCGGCGTCGCTTGGGCAGAGGCCGGTCCGGATTACCCTTCTCGGCGAAGAGGGGCTGACGATCATGGGAAAAAGCCGGCGGGCCCGAAAACTTTCCGTCGATTTTATGGGGATTAAGCAGATCGCCTGGGTTGACCCGGACGGATCGGTGCTCCGGGAGGAGGGCATCCTGGGGATTGCGCTGGAGCGGGTCACGCGCGAGGAAGCTTTGGCGGGGCTTGAAGGCGCGGTCAGCGCGGATCTGACGGAGATCGCCTCCATCCCCGCGTCGAAACCCATAGAGGGCGCTGCGGCCCTGAAAGTCCTGAAGATCCGCCTGGATGGTCTCCCGAAGGGCTCTTTTTTTCTCGACGGCGACCGTCAGATCTATCGGAACGGTGTGCTCACCATCCGGCGCGAATCCCCTTTTGATCCTTCCGCCCGCTCCGGCGGCGCTGTCGGCGACCTGTGGGCTTTTCTCAAACCCACGCCATTTATTCAGTCGGATCACCCGAAGATCCGAAAAAAATTGGCCGAAATCGTCGGTCCGGGCGATCCGGACGGCATGAAGGCCGACAAACTTGTGGCCTGGGTCCACAAGAACTTAGAGAAGCGTCCGGTCCTGTCGGTCCCGAACGCGCTGGAGACGCTGGAAAACCGGGTCGGAGACTGCAACGAGCACGCCGTCCTGCTGGCAGCCTTGGCGCGGGCCGCCGGGATCCCTGCCGAGGTGGAGGCGGGGGTCGTGTATCTGCGCGGCCGTTTCTTTTATCACGCCTGGAACGTCCTCTACCTCCGGGAGCGGGGCGGCTGGGTGACGGCCGACGCCGTCCTGGGACAGATGCCGGCGGATGTGACCCACATCCGTTTTGTCCGCGGCGAGGCTGACCGGCAGCTCGATCTGGTGGGGCTGATCGGCCGCTTGAAGTTAGAGATCCTGGAGATGCAGCGATGATCGAATTGACCGACCTGACCAAGCAGTATGGAAGCACCCTCGCGGTGGACCACCTGAACCTCCGCGTGGCGAAGGGGGAGATCTTCGGTTTCATCGGACCCAATGGGGCCGGAAAGACGACGACGATCCGGATGATGGCGGGCGTCCTGGGGCCTACGGAGGGAGCGGTCCGGATCGCCGGGATTCCGATGGCCGAGGAGCCGGAGGCGGCCAAGCGGATCATCGGTTTCATCCCCGACCGGCCCTTTCTTTACGAGAAGTTGACCGGCATGGAGTTCATGCGGTTTGTCGCCGACCTGTACGGCTGTGGAGACGGGTTCTTCCACCCGAAGGCCGAGAGGCTCCTGATCCAGTTTTCCCTCTACGACTGGGCCGATCACCTGATCGAGGCTTACTCCCACGGGATGAAACAGCGGTTGATCATCGCCTCGGCCCTGCTGCACGAACCCCGGGTGATCATCGTCGATGAGCCGATGGTCGGTCTCGATCCGGCCGGGATCCGGATGGTCAAGGACCTCCTCCGGGAGCTGGCCAAAAGCGGAACGACGATCTTCATGTCCACCCATACGCTGGAGATCGCCGAAGACCTCTGCGACCGGATCGGGGTCATCCACAGCGGGCGGCTGGTGGCGCTGGGAACCACCGGCGACCTGCGGGGAACGGCCCTTCTTCAGGAGGGCGATCTGGAGGAGGTATTCCTCCGGCTGACCGGGAAGGAGGCCCCTTGAGAGAACTCATCGCGCTGCTGCGGCCCCGATTCCTCTCTTTCAAGAACGCCGGCGACTCCCAAAGCGCCGGCAACCGCCGGATCCGCTATCTGCTCTTCGCCGCGATCGGTGTATCCTTCTGGATCGGCGCCTTCCTGGTCTTCTACCGGGTTCTGACCTATTTTCAGGGGATCGAGGAGTTCGGCGACGTCCTCGCCCGGAAGCTCCTCTCGATGGTTCTGCTGACCTTTTTCTCGCTCCTCGTCTTCAGCGGCATCGTCGCCTCGCTCTCGAAGCTCTACTTGAGCCGGGATCTGCTGCTGGTTCATTCGCTGCCGGTCTCGGGAGGGAAGATCTTTCTGGCCCGCTGGTTAGAAAGCACAATTGACAGCTCCTGGATGGTGATCCTCTTCAGCCTGCCCGTCTTTCTCTCCTATGGGATCGTCTACAAGGCGGGGCCTTTTTTCTACATGACGGCGGGGATGGCGCTCATCCCGCTCTGTCTGACCGCCTCGGCGATGAGCGCGCTCGCGGTCGTCATCGCGGCCGTCCTTCTACCGGCAGGGCGGATCCGAACGGTCTTCGTCTTCTTTGGTCTGCTGCTGATCATCGCGCTGATCATGGCCTTCCGTCTGATGCGGCCGGAGAGGCTGGTCAATCCGGAGACCTTTGCCACGCTGCTTCTCTATCTGCGGGAGATGGGGACGCCCGGCTCGCCGTTTCTTCCGACGACCTGGGCCTGCGACAGCCTCAATGCGGCGCTTGCGGGTCAGAAGGGCGAGGCCCTCTTCCATCTCTCCCTCGCCTGGAGCTGCGCGGCGGCGCTCGCCTTCGTCGCAACCTGGATGGCGGGGGCGTTCTATTTCAAGGGCTACACGAAGGCGCAGACCACGGCGGAGAAGCTCTTTCCCCACAAG
>Ga0210049_1004203_pt1 | contig 12710 bp, 16 predicted proteins | sample CryGeyCG2014_300_2_FD_183964 | JGI IMG/M metagenome (GOLD analysis project Ga0210049, IMG submission 183964) | Groundwater microbial communities from aquifer - Crystal Geyser CG06_land_8/20/14_3.00 (SPAdes) (version 2) | ecosystem: Environmental > Aquatic > Deep subsurface > Groundwater | place...
GAGCGGGACATTCCCCAACTGGGCATCACGATCCCGGCCGAAACCTTGCGACGCTTCTGGACGATGGTGGCCCACTACCACGGACGGGTCTGGAATGCGGCCGAGTTCGCCCGTTCGTTAGGCGCATCCGAAGTCACCGCGCGCCGCTACCTGGACATCCTCGCCGGCGCCTACATGGTGCGCATCCTGCCGCCCTGGTTCGAGAACCTCAGCAAGCGCCAGGTCAAGTCGCCCAAGATTTACATCCGCGACAGCGGCATCCTGCACGGGCTGCTGCAACTGGGCGCATTGCCGGAATTGCAGTCCCATCCTAAATTGGGCGCTTCGTGGGAGGGGTTCGCCATCGAACAGATCGTCCGTTTGCTGGATACGCGCGATGCCTACTTCTGGGCAACCCATGGCGGCGCAGAACTCGACCTGCTGGTGCGCGTCCGCGGCAAACACTACGGGTTCGAGATCAAGTACGCGGACGCGCCTGGGCCGAGTCGCTCGATGCAGGTCGCCCTGCACGATCTCGCCCTCGAACACCTCTGGGTCGTCTATCCGGGGCAGCACGAATACGCGCTCGACGAGAGGATCACCGCCCTGCCGCTGGATGCGCTCTCTCGGTTGGCGGCAGCTTTGCGCTGATTGTTCCAGGTCATGCGCTTCCCGCGTCGAAATCACGATAGATGTTCAGATCATCTTCTGGAATCGAGGCTTCAGCCGGTTACTCTGGCCAGCAGCAGAAACCGGCTAAAGCCTCTAAGGACTGAGAAGTAAATAACTTGCGCAAGTTCCTCCTTCATTTGCCGGAACAGATGAGTAAGTTATTTAGTCCTTAGCCCTAATCCAGGCGATGAAGCCCAAGTCTTGGTCTGACTCACTATGATCTCATTCGCAATGCGCGCTGCCAGACCCTTTCGGTGAGCTATCCATGGCGTCACCCCTTCATCTGTGCTTGCTCGGCTCGTTTCGCTTACTCCACCGCAACGAGGTGGTCAAAGGCTTCGACCAGGCGCGCCTCCAGGAATTGCTGGCGTACCTCCTCTTGCATCGCGGCAGCCCCATTCCCCGGCAGCAGCTCGCCTTCTTCTTCTGGCTGGATTCCACCGAGGAGCAGGCCCGCACCAACCTGCGCAACCTCTGGCATCGGCTGCGCCGGGCCTTGCCGGACGCGGATCAGTTGCTCATCACGGACGAGCTGACGGTGCAGTGGCGCGGCGAAGACGCCTGCTGGTCGGACGTGGCCGCGTTCGAGGCGGGCTTGCAGCAGGCCAGGGCGAAGGCGGACATAGATGGGCAGATAGCGGCCCTGGAGGAGGCGGTGGCGACCTATGGCGGCGAACTGTTGCCGGGCTGTTACAGCGATTGGCTGCTGGCCGAGCGGGATCGGCTGGCGCAGGCGTATGGCGTGGCGCGAGAGCAGTTGGCGGCCCTGCACGAGGCGCGCCGCGACTACCGGCAGGCCATCGGCCATGCGCAGGCGCTGCTGCGCCACGATCCGCTGCACGAGCCGGCCTACGCCCAGTTGATGCGCCTCCATGCGCTCAACGACGACCGCGCGGCCGCACTCCACACGTATCACACCTGCGTCACCGTGTTGCGCCGCGAGCTGGACGTGGCGCCGAGCGGGGCCACGCGCGAGCTTTACGAACGGCTGCTAAACGTCAAACCCCAACCGGTCGCGCCGGCACAGACTGAAGCTGCCATTCCCCTGATGGGCCGTGAGGCCGAGTGGGCGCAGCTCCTCCGGGCGTGGCGCGAGGCCAGGGGCCGGCCGGGCCTGGCCCTGATCGCCGGCGAAGCGGGCATCGGCAAGACGCGGCTGGCCGAGGCGCTGGTCGAGTGGGTGGGCCGGCAGGGCATCCCCCGCATTGGCAAGCTTTGATGTGGACAAGAGCCTGTTGGCCGCGCTCATGGGAAGCGCGGCCGCTCTGTCTGAAGGGCGAATCCCGTTGATCAGCGAGGCTCCGCATCCCTATGTCTGTCGCACGTGCGGCCATCTGACGCTCGCCGAACCAGCGGCGCCATGTCCCACGTGCGGCGCGTGGCCCGATACCTATCAACGGTTTATGCCCAATTACTGGTTCGATGCGCTGGAACCCTTCGCCGCCCTGGAGAAGCTCCGGCAAACGCCCGTGGCGGTGGCTGCGCTTCTGGCAGGGCTGCCGGAGGGGATGTCATGGCTCAACCGCCGCCGGATGGCGGCTGGACCATCCGAAACGTCGTGGCGCACTTGCGCGACGCGCAGGGCGTGCTCGATTACCGGCTCGATCTCTTCCTGAAAGAAGCGCATCCCATCCTGGAGGCGAAAGCGGGGTAGTGTTCATGGAAGCGCCTTTGTTCGCCATCTTAGGCAGCAGCTGACTGGACACTCTGCACCGGGACGAAGGCCTGGGAAGCAGGTGGAAAGCCCAAGCTGGTGTAAGGGTCATCTGTACCGAAGAGTTTTTTGACGTCCGTGTGGGCTGCCGCAAGGAGTGAATGGCCAGCCCGTTTACCAGCTCGTAAGGTGTGGACATCGTGATAGAAGGCGAAAAGGTCAAAGAAGCGTTGCGTCGCTGCGGGAGTGCCAAAGTGGTCCATCTGGTGGGTGTAGCGGCGGAGGCAGCGAAACACATGTTCGGCTGCATTGGAAGTGATGGGGACCGCCCAACGCTTGGTCAAAGGCACCCACTTTTGTTGCGAACGCGATATCCGTTTCAGTGTATGCCGACTGCTCTCCAGGCAGGCGTAGAACACCAACAAGCCAGCTCGGTGGTCCGCCAGGAAGGCGCCCATCTCGTTGACGTACGGGTTCTTGACCTGGGCCGCAACGCGAATGAGCCGGTCCAGCCGGGCCGTGGCCAAGTCGAGGGTGGGCAACCACAGGGTACCCATCAGCATGCGCTGGAAACGTTGTGCGCCTTGCCCAGTAGCGTTGAGCTTGATCTTGGGCCGCTACGAGCGCTTGGCGTTGCTTCTGGTCTGCCGGGGACAGCGCGTTGGGGTGCTGCTTGTCAAAGACAGCCAAGGCTTTGACCGCCTTCTCGTAGGTACGCGTGGCCCGATGCACCCGCGCACCGATGTGGAAACAGTTGATGTGAAACCAGCAGAACTGATGAACAGCTTTGGGCAGGTGCGTCTTCACCGGCTGCAAGTAGCCGGTGTACATATCGGTCAAGTACAGCTTGATCCGCTCCTGGAAACCCGCCGCGGCGAACTGCTGGAGTACCTCGCCGATGGCCTCCTTGCTGCGCTCGCTGCAGCGTTGCAGACGCAGAATCAGCCCGCTAAGCGGATCCACAATCACCACACCCAACATCTGCCGCCCCACCTCTTTGAAGAAGACTTCGTCCACGCAGATGGCCCCCGACAAGGTAATGACCTCCAACAGCCGCCCCAGCGCCGTGTGGGCACTCAGCTCGGCCTGGGTGATGACCCCTTGCACGTATCCCACCGAGACGTGGATCCCCAGCCCGGATTCCAGGACTTCGACGATGCTGCGCACCGTGCAGCGCCCCGCCAGCTTCAACACCACGATCAAGCGGTCCTGCATCACCGTCCACTGCGCCTGCAGGTGAGCAACCTGGGTTTCCAGGGAAACCACCTTGTTCTGGGCCTCGGCCAAGGTGTGCGTCAGGCTTTAAGCTTTCTCTTGCGCAACCGCGTAGGCTTGTTCCACTCGCGCCAAGCGCTCCTGCACATCCCCAAGCCGGTCGTTCAAGGCCTCGACCGACTCCTTGCGCCGATGAACCCACATCAGCGCCCTGATCGCCAGGCGCAACATCGCATAGAACGTCGTAGGCGAGACCCCCAGGGTGTCCGCCAGCGTCCGTACCGGTTGGCCTTCGTCCCAAACGAAGGCCCTCAAGCCTGTCCTGAGCTTGTCGAAGGGATGGCGCGGGCGATCGTCACCAACCCGGTGGTGTCATCAGCGGTCAAGCTTTGCTCGTCCTGCAAGCGCCGTCCTATCTCGCGCATTTGATCCATTGTTGTCCTCCGATACCCGCAAGTCGGAGAGCAACTTTACCGCCAATTCACAAAAGTGTCCAGCCCAAGGGTATAGCACCCCTCTTCGGCTTGAACACTACCCCATTCCGGCTTTCGGCCTATTCGTTATACTCATGAATACCCCGATCAGTTCAGCCTTCGATGCGCTGATCGCGGCAGGGACCTTCGCTGTGTGCGCCGGGCCGTTTGCACTGGTGGTGGGCGTCCTGCCGGGCGTTCTTCTTGGCGCACTGGGCGGCCTGCTGATCGGCGCATTGGTGACGCCCTTTCGCCACACCATCTCGGCCGGGCGCGCGGCGTTGATCGGCCTGTCCGTAAGCGCTGTGATCGTGATCGCTGGCAACCTGTTGCTCGGTCCGGGGCTGATCGAGCCGCATAGAGCTGGCTTTGGCCGTTATTTTGCCTATCTGTTCTGGGTAGCAGGCCCTGGCCTGCTCGTCTTAGCCGGAGGAACCGGCGTCGGCTGGGTGCTGGCACGAAGGGAAAGGGATCTCAATGGCGATGATCGTGAACAGAGGGTAGTTTTGGTATCCAAAGTCAGCGAGACGCCGGATGCCCCGGTTGCTGGGGAACGGTTTGTGATGAACACGGTAATGGACAAAATCGCACACCGGACATGGTCCAGTCCTGGCTGAGCGAAATGCAGGCGCGCCTGGCCAGTCCGGAGGCCCCTGCCCAGATAGAGGCGTTAGATAAGGAGATCGTCCGGCTGAAGCGCGCCATTGACCGCCTCCTGGATATGATCGAGACTGGTGACAACAGCCGCGAGGTGCGCGAGCGCCAGCGCCAGGCTGAACTGGGGACTGCCGAAATGGAACGGGACGCCTTGGCGCAACATCATCTTGTTACGACGATCAAACTGGGTGACGCCGACCTGCGCCGCGTGGTGATCCCCTTTGCCTGCGGGGATTCCTTCTTGGTCCCAATAGAAGGGTGCTTCATACCTGGCTGACCGCACAAATGCGGCATACTGGGCGTTAGTCACCGGATACTTGCCGATGTAGAACTCAGCCAGGTAGACCCGGTGCTGGGGCTGCTCACTCTTGGACGCTTCCCTGTCCTTCGCCAGGTCACTACCCATCAGGAACTCCCCGGCTGGGACACGCACGCATTCCATGCGGATGGGCGAGGTGACTGCGAGAATATCAATGAAGACGTCCCACTCCATGGCCCTTACTCCGCTGGAGGTCTATCATGCGGCAGGCGTCCGGCTCATGAGCTGTAGTCGAACTCCGCGGTCAGAATTGCGTTTCGGATATCAGTGCCAAACGACTGCCTTGTTTTCGCGAGATCTTCGGTGCAATCGCGTACCGCTTTCACGCGATCAGCTTGGCGATCCCGAAAGCCGCGGCAGCCGCCAAGCCACCGATCAGCAGCGTCTGCAAGCCGCTGCGCAGGGGCGCTGTGCCCGTGAAGCGGCCCTTGAAAGCGCCGAAGACGAGCAGGGCTGCCAGGGTGACGATGACGAAGAACAGCAAGGCACTTTGGGTGCCGGGTAGAAAGATGTAGGGCGACAACGGGATCGCTCCGCCCACGATGTAGGCTCCGCCGATGGTCAGTGCGCTGATCAGGGCGCGCTTGGGATCGGGTTTCTCCAGGCCCAGCTCCATGCGCATCATCAGATCGACCCAACGCGCTGGGCGCTGGCGCAGCGCCGCGATCACGGGCGCGCTCTCCTGAGCCGTGACGCCATAGGCCTCGAAGATCTCCACGACTTCTCGGGCCTCCGCCTCGGGGATGGCGACAACCTCCCGTTCTTCGCGCGCCCGCTCGCTGGCATAGTGCTCGGCATCGCTCTTGGCCGCCTAGCCGCCCAGACCCATGGCGATCGAACCCCGGCGGCGATCTCGGCCAGGCCGGCCGCGACCACGATGTGACTGTTGGCGACGGCTCCGGAGAGTCCGGCGGCCAGCGCAAAGGGCGCCGTCAGGCCATCCGACATGCCGATGACGAGATCCCGGATGGTCTGGCTACCCGTGAAGTGTTTCTCTACGTGCGGTGTCTGCGGCATGTATTCCTCGTCTTATCACGTGGCAGGCGCGGCATGAATCGGCTCATGCCCATTGCCAGAACCCGCCTTCTCGACCGGGGCAGCATCCAGTATGCCGATTTCGTGCCACAGATTAGGACGTTGGCCGAAGCCAGCGTGGTCCGTGCCGGTGTCCTGCGCTGCAGCGTCTTCCGCCAGCATGGCCGTCACTTCGCTGCCATTTACCGTCTCGTGCTCGGCCAAGCGCTCGGCCAGCCGGTCGAGGGTCACCCGGTGCTCACGCAACAATGTCGAGGCCTGATCAAGCGCCTCCTCGACAAGACGCCGCGTTTCGGCATCCACCTGACCGGCGGTCTCCTGGCTGACCCGGCTGTCCAATCCGAATTGTGGTCCCAGGTAAACAGCCTGCGGGTCGCCGGCCAGTCGCACCGGCCCCAGCGCCGGGCTCATGCCAAACTCGGTGATCATGCGCCGCGCCAGGTCGGTCGCGCGTGCCAGGTCGTCAGTGGCGCCCGTCGAAACCTCGGCAAAGGTCAGCGCCTCGGCCGCGCGGCCGCCCAGCATCACCGCCAGCCGTGCCCGCAGCTCGCTTTGGCTCAACAGGTAGCGGTCCTCGATGGGCCGTTGGATCGTGTAGCCTAGCGCCCGCCCGCGCGGCACGATGGTGACCTTGTGCACCGGGTCGGTGCCGGGCAGCAGGCTCGCCACCAAGGCGTGACCCGCTTCATGGACCGCCACCGTCTGCTTCTCCCACGGGTTCATGGCCCGCGTGCGCCGTTCCGAGCCGGCGACGACACGCTCGATGGCCTCGTCGAAGTCAGCTATTTCCACGGCATCCTTGCCGTCCCGGGCGGCGGCCAGCGCGGCCTGGTTGACCACGTTCTCCAGGTCAGCGCCCGAGAAGCCCGGCGTGATGCGGGCCACGGCCTTCAGATCCATCTCCGGCGCCAGGGTGACCGGTTGAGCATGGATGCGCAAGATCTCTTCCCTGCCCACCACATCGGGCAGGTCCACGGTGATCTGGCGGTCGAAGCGGCCAGGCCGCAGCAGCGCGGGGTCGAGCACTTCGGGCCGGTTGGTGGCGGCCATCACGATCACGCCCCGTTGCGACTCGAAACCGTCCATCTCGGCCAGCAGTTGGTTGAGGGTCTGTTCCCGTTCCTCGTGCGCGCCCATGGCGCCTGCGCCGGCACGCCGGCCACCGATGGCGTCGAGTTCGTCGATGAAAATGATGCTGGGCGCGGCTTTCTTAGCCTGCTCGAACAAATCACGCACCCGAGAAGCGCCGACCCCCACGAACATCTCGATGAACTCCGATGCGCTGACTGAGAAGAACGGCGCGCCCGCCTCGCCGGCCGTGGCCTTGGCCAGCAGCGTCTTGCCGGTGCCCGGCGCGCCGACCAAGATCACGCCCTTGGTCATCCTGCCCCCCAGCCGCTGGAAGCGGGCCGGGTCCTTGAGGTACTCGGTGATTTCCCGCAGCTCATCCACCGCTTCCCCGGCCCCACCCACATTCTCGAAGGTGACACCCGTCTGCTCGCCCTGGATGACGCGCGCTTTGCTCTTGCCGAAGGAGAAGATGCCGCCGGGCCCCCCGACGCCTCCCGCGGCGCCCCGCATGCTCTTGAGCGCGAAGTACCCGAAGGCGCCAAACAGAACCAGGGGCAATATCCAGCCCAGCAAAGTCAGGATGCCCCCATCACTGGCTGCCTGGCCGGTAGTATTGACCTGACTGGCCTCCAGGTCTCGGAGCAAGTCCGGGTCATCTACCCGCACGGTCTGGTAGGGCTTGCCGTCGGCCAGCTTGCCCGAGATCTGGTCGACGCCAATCGTGGCGGTCTCGATCTGCCCGGCCCGCAGCGCGGCCTTGAACTCGGTGTAGGTCATTGCGGTGTTGGGCGCCCGCAGTGACCCGCCAAACAGCATCTGGAGCAGCAGCACCGCCACAATCAACGGCAGCAGCAGCCCGAGGGCCGACCTAAGCCCCCGGCCGGTAGGCTTCCTAAGCATGGTTACCTCTTCGCGCGTCGGCCGAGCCCACGCGCTGAGCCACGGCACGGCGCCCAGAAATCAGCGAACCGCCACCAGTTCCGCTTTCGCCAGGCAGTCCCGCAGATCTTGCCAGTTCGGTTTCAGCGCCTTCGTTTCCCCCAGTCCATAAACCTCAATACCCGACGGCGCAGGCTTTCCAAACAGAGACTTCTTAGTGGCTAACAGGACAGTCACTTCCTTGTACCTGTTGCTGACAATGCGCCAGCGATAGCTCGAACCTTCCTGTACCGGCCCTTGCACTTCCAGAACCTGAGCGGAGAATTTCGTGCCGGCAAACTCGGTCAGAATCCGTGTAATCTCTTGTAGAAGGCTCATATCCATGGTCTTTTTCTCTTTTTCTCCTTGCGAGAAGCGTCCTGCCGGTCAGCTTTGGCCGAGTCAGGGCAGGTCCCTGAATCCGATCCTAGCCAAGGCCCGTCGGCCCTCCGGGCATCACTGCGTCCAACAACTCTCTCGTCGGACAGCCCTTGAGTAGAAAGGCGTCTGCCCCGGCGGCCAGGGCAGACGAACGATCTGTGGCATACATCGTCAGCACCACGATCCTGATGGCCGGCCACCTGCTCTTGATCATCTGGATCGTCGCCATGCCATCCAGCCTCGGCTCAGGAGCGGACACCGTGTGCGGCTGCAGATCCATCAGCACGACATCCGGGTGGAGCGCCCACACCTGCTCGACCGCCTGTGGGCCATTCTCTGCTTCGCCGACGACCTCCACAGGAAAGAGGCCGGCAGGTGTCGGCTGCTCGGCGTGGCTGGGAGTGCGCCAACGCATAGCCGTGAGCAGGGCCTTCAAGCTGCGCCTGGCTCTCGGCTGGTCATCGGCGATGAGCACTCGTATGCCCACAGTATTCTCTCCTCCGGCGCCGTTCATGGGGTCATCCCCTCGATAGAATGGCCTGGCGAGGGCCCACCAGCGCTCTTCCGCCACAGTTGAGGGCCACTTGGGGATAGCTGTCGGAGGCACTTATTGTGCGGCTGCCGGGGCGTCCTGGTGGTCGTGCATCCATCGGTTGCTCTGTGACTCAGCGTGCTGCCTGGTGTAGCCGTATTTCTCCTGCAGCGCGTCCGCGAGCCGCCCGGCCTTACCCCCGATCCTTTCCAGATCGTCATCGGTCAACTTGCCCCACCATTTTCGCGTCTGTTCTCGCACCTGCTGCCATCGGACTTCTAAAATGTCGTTATTCATCGCGTAGTCCTTTGAATTCTCATAAGGTGCGTCGCAAGGGTCGGCTCGCTGCGAGCGGTGCCTGCCTTGTGAGCAGCCATTTCGTCTTGCCTGGGGGGTGCCTTGCCTGCCACCCGGTTTACTCTTAGTTACGCATTTTCGGGAAGTACTGGCGAGCTTTCGCCGCAATCTGGCGATCCGTCATCTTAGTTAGTTCCAGAAAAATACTCATCCCAGAATCTCCTGAGATTCCCAGGGAAACCGGCGATCTTGGGACATTTATTTTTCTGGAACGGCCTTGGCCCGTGTCTTTTTCCCCGATTGCGGCGCCAGCAACAGCAACGCCAACGCGCCCGCCAGGCCGCCGATCAGCAATCCGGCCAGCAGGCCGACCCAAAAGCCCCCCGGCTCACTTGCGTCGTTATCTTGTTCGTAGTTGTGGCTGATCATTCTGGCTTCTCCTGTACGAGAGTTTGCGCGTCTTTGCCTCGGTTCCCTGCAGCGCGACAGCGTAACGTCAGCTCGGCTCAAGCGGTCGGCGCGTTCCCGATGTCTGCCATCGCCGCCGACCCTATCACCGCGGCAGCGGCGACAACGATCACGTCTTCCCCGATGGTGAGCACCTTATCACCAGGGATGGTCATAGACTGGCCCAAGATGTTCATGCCTGGGGGGACAAACAGGTTGGTTAGCGCAAAAGTGTCTGGGTTGAATTCGTAATCACCCACCTCGCCCACGCGCTCCCCGTTCTCGGTGATCACCTTGGCGCCGATGATTCCGCGCCTGGCTTTGACCAGAGTATCGGCTTCCGGCGCGTCGGCAGGCGCTCGAACATCGGCTTCCGCATTGATCGTAACGGCATGCTCACCGAAGCCGTGCACCGCAGCGACCGAGACCCACATCCGCTCGCCCCCCAGCAACCCCCCGGTGTGCAGGCGTAGCCAGCTCACTGCCTTGCGATCGGGATCGACGACCAAGTCGTCAACCTTGCCAACTTGCTTCCCCTCCGCCATCGTGATGACGGGCAAACCCTTGATGCGTTCGTAGCGTGCCATGTTTCAGCCTCCTTTGTGAGATCGTTACAGGTTTTCCAAAAGGTTGCCCAACGCCAGGAGGACGAAGCCCGCAACGACGAGCCACAACGCGTATTCCACCAGCGATGCGATGGGCGCCACTACCGCGATCACGCCGATGAGCGCCAGCAGGACCGCAATCCAGAAAGTGACCACCTTGGGTGCACTGAGCCTCGTAGCTCTACTTCTTCTTGCCATGATCCACCTCCGTAAAGTGAATTTAGAACAGCCTGCGGCGACCGGAAATGGCCCGCAGGAGCGCGATCAGGATCACCGCGCCGACGAAGGCCACCAGGATGCTGGTGAGATTGATGCCGTTGACGGCATCCGGCATCTTGAGCAGCGTCGAGGCCAGGAAGCCGCCCAACAGAGCGCCCACGACGCCCAGGACGAGGTCGCCGACCAGGCCGGAGCCGCGCCCCTTCATCACTCTGCTGGCCAACCAGCCAGCGACTAACCCGACGACGATCCATGCGAGAAGACCCATTTTTCACCCCTTCTTTTTGAGACGGCTTCTTCACCGACAACTTGGAAGATCGCTTTTTCTTCCATTTACAGCATAGCAGAAGGGCCCGCCCTGTCATCAGCGAAAACGATAGGTTTTTCGTAGCAAAAAGGCCGCCTTTTGAAGCGGCCCCTACACCTTTTGTTGTACGATGTTTGGGAGCGGGGGAGGAAAAGGAACGCGCCGGTCATTACCGACATGACCGGCGCGTGATGGAACAACCGCCGAGGAGGCTACTTCACCACAAACTGGATCTTGAGACTCGTCGCAGCACCGACTCAATTAGTCATGCTCCTGTGGCCTCAATTGTCTCCCCGTTGTGCTCGGTTCCAGTCCAACCCGATAGGGTCTGTTGGCTCCGAGAAGACCCGAGACCCGGTCGTTGTGAAAGTAACAAGACGGTAGTAGTACGAAACACCGTAGCTGTCATCTCCCTGCCATACCTCCACATACCACCCGTATTGTTTGCCGGTCATGACCCCTTCCGGGAGGGTCGTCAGGGTCAGGCGGTCCGTGTTGCCCAGGCTGTTGGTCGTCCAGGTATCGTTGTTTTCGGGGTCGAACAAGACGAGACGGTAAGTGTCCGCAGGCACACTGCGCTTCTGCCACACAAACGTAATCGGCAGCGGGGTGGTCGCACCGTGCGCCGGCGCACTCAGGCTGACGTTTGCCAGGTCGAAATCGCCGCCGGGCACGCTGGCGCCTGCCGTGTAGGACGTGAGCGATGGCCCATACCAGGCGTTCAGGTACTCCGGGTCGCTGCTGTTTGGCCCGTAACGAACGTAGGTGAACTGCCCCGCCCCCAGCGACGGCACGTCGGCAAAACGGTAGCGGCCCTGGCCGTCGGTTTGGGTCGTAGAGGCCGTGCTGTAGGTCGAGCCATCGTAGAACCTCAGCCTAAGCTCGATCCCCGCGGCCGGCGCGGCGTTGTAGGTCATGCGACCCTGGATGCCCGACTCGGCGGGAGGCGTGGCGGTGCGGGTTGGCGTGGGCGTCGCGGTCCGAGTCGGCGTGGGCGTGGGGGCCGGGGGCAGCGGGCGCAGCACCAGGGGGAGATAGACTTGCTGCTCGACCACGAAGGTGTGGCTGTCAATCACCCCCTCGCTGTCCGCCGGCGCGTTCCACGCGAAGTCGTTGCGGAGTGTGAATGGCTCCGCATCATAGCCGGCTGGCCGGATCGAGATCGTCGCCGGGTATTGCGCATCTGCGGTCAAGACGAAGAGCTTGCCATCCAGCGGCCGGCCTTCGAAGCTGAAGTCGTAGTTCTCGAACGGCGCGTCGAAACGCACGTCCACCGTGTAGCTGCTGACAGCGACGGCGTTGCCTGCCCGGTTGCGGGCGTCGAGGCGGACCCACCCTTCGGGCGCGAGCGGCGGCGAAGCGCGCACTGGCTGGGCCGGGACGACGATCTGGCTGGCGCCCGTACCCACAGTCACCGTCAGGTGGCCGCTGCTGCCCACCGCTTCGCCCGCATCGTAGTAGAACTGGTGTGGCCCCGTGTCGGTGAAAAAGCCGTGCGCGACGAAGAGCTCGTCCAGCGCCGTCATCCCGCCGGGGCCGAGCGGTTCCTGGCCAACGCCGCGGGCTTTGAGCACGTCATAAAGCTGCTTGATCGTGAGGATGTGGTGGTAGGCGCCGGCGACCTGGGCGGTCAGGTCTGACCATAGGGAGGGCAGGTCCACCTGGACGTGATCGCGAACCATGCCGATGATGGGGAGTCCATTAGAGCCGGCGGCCGTTAGCACGGTCATATCCCGTTCATCAACCGGGTCCAGCAGATCCCAGAGCAGGCTGGCGACCGCCCACTCCTCCCAGCTCGTTTCTCGAAACCGCCAACTGAGGACGTTGGCTTCCAGGTTCGTGGCGCCGCCGCTCCAGTGGTAGACCTGCGGCAGGGTGCCGTCTTGCGCCACCTCGCGGTTGACGAGCATGGCGTAGAACTCGGCGAAC
>Ga0210049_1004217_pt1 | contig 12672 bp, 17 predicted proteins | sample CryGeyCG2014_300_2_FD_183964 | JGI IMG/M metagenome (GOLD analysis project Ga0210049, IMG submission 183964) | Groundwater microbial communities from aquifer - Crystal Geyser CG06_land_8/20/14_3.00 (SPAdes) (version 2) | ecosystem: Environmental > Aquatic > Deep subsurface > Groundwater | place...
TTTCTCCTCCGCACTGTTCCAATTTTTCTTGGTTTACTATCTCAGCCTTACCATCTTTTCCCATTTTAGTTGCCCCAGGACAATTAACAATACAAACCTGACAACCAACACATTTTTCTTTATTTACCCGCCAAAGTTTTTTAGCCATATTTTTATATTTAAATAATAAAATTTAATAATTGACCTTTTGAATAAGCTTCAACGAGCTTTTTTGAATAAGGGATTTCTTTTTCGATTTTTATTTTATATTTTTTAACGATTGGGAAAATTTTTCTTTTATCTCCTAAATCAGCCTGATTTAAAATTACTTTTGTCGGTACTTTCAATTTTTTGCACAAATCTAAAATCAAATTTAAATCATGGGCTCCCATTGGAGTAGGTTCAGTAACGCAGTAAGCTAAATCACAATCTAAAAGAGCTGATACTACCGGACAGTGAATTCCTGGAGCAGTATCGAATAAAACATATTCTGCCTTTACTTTTTTGGCAAAATCCAAGGCAAAATTTTTAACTTCGGTCACTACCGGTCCGGTTTCCTCCAGTCCCGCCTTGGATAGACCGGTTATTAACCAAAAATTATTTTTTATTTTGCTTGCCCCGTTAGAAATCGAAGATTTTCTAATGGGGTTGATAAAAATTTTCCCAGTTTCTTCTTTTTTCGGTTTAATCGCTCCAAAGGGACAAACTGCCCAGCAGGCTCCGCAACCCGAACATAGCTCTCTGATAAATACCGGGTATTGACCCGGAGCTTGAAAAATGGCGTTTGACCTGCAGGTTTTAGCACACAAACCACATTTAGTACATTTTTTCTTAATCAACTTGGGAAACTCACCGTATACTTTTTTTCTCGGTTTTCTTAAACTCTCCCCTATTAATAAATGGTCATTGGGGCACTCTACATCACAGTCACAAAGAATAACTTTTTCCCCCTGTCTGACAAATTTATTAGCCATTAAAATGGCCACTGTGCTCTTTCCCGCTCCGCCCTTTCCACCGCTTATGGCAATTTTTTTCAATTTATCATTACCCATTCATCACTTTTCTCTAGTTGGCACTATTAGGAGTTTAAGTTTTTCTTTCAAAAACTTCTCTAAAAGTTCTCTTACGTTTCCATCTACACCTTGATAAACATCTACTACATTATCCCTCAAAGTATGTAAAGAAATCGGCCCCATTTCTTTGGTGATAATTGAATCAATTTTTTCTTTTACTACAAATCCGGAAGCTTCCAGGCCAGCCCTTACTTCCTTTTCTAAAAAGGGATTATCTTTAAAATAAAAATTCTTAATTTCTCTTTTTTCCAGCTCAATAAACATAAATTTTTTAGCCCGGCCAAAATGAGTCGAAATTTTGGAATTCAGTCCTTCCTCTTCTTCCACCGGAATACATAGCTTTCGACTCTCCGCTACTTCCGGAGCCACCCCCACCGTCAGAGAATCCACTGACTTTACTTTTCTCCTTATCTCTCTTTCAATATTATTTGAAATTTCTCTGGCCCGGCTGACGTTCACACTTCGCCCCAACTTGACCTGAACTTCTCCAAAAATAAAGGGGCCAGATTTCCGCAATCTCAAATTCTCAAACCCCTTCACTCCAGGAATACTTTCCAAAATTTTTTCTATTTTCTCTTCTATTTCTTTACTGGGAGAAACATCTATTAAAGCAAAAATGGAATCCCTCCCAGACTCAATTCCTATCTTAAAAATAAAAAGAGAAATTAAAATTCCCATCACTCCTTCTAAATACATGATTCCAAACCATTTAGCAAATAAACCTATCAAAACAATTCCTGAGGAAAACAAATGCATCTTGGATTCTTTTCCGTCTGTGGTTAAACTTTGAGAGTTAATCAACTTTCCCACCTTCATTTCATGACACCCAACAGAAAACATCACTATGGCATCTAAGACTGCTACTCCCATCGCTAGCAAAGGAATATTTAATTCCCCTACAACAAGAATTTTATCAATAGCTTCTTTGATTATCTCAAATCCAGCGAACAAAACTAAACCAGAAATAATTAAAGCAGTAATATTTTCAACTTTGTAAAATCCGTAAGGAAATTTTTCCGTAGGTCTCTTTTGAGCAATTTTCAAACCAAACCAGGCAAAGAACGTAGAAAAAGAGTCAGCAGCGCTATGAATAGCATCTGCCAATAAAACAATGCTGCCTGAAATAAAACCCACTATAGCTTTAGCTATAGCAAATAAGATGGTAGCGGAACCTGCTATCAACGCTGCTTTTTGGCCTTTTTTAAAAATATCTGGCATTTTACCTTCCTCATTTCTTTTTCTGCCAAATCAAAATCCAAATCCTCCAATACTTTTTCTTTCCCCAACTCAACATTTAAATTTTTTACTTTTAGAATAGGTTCTGCCATAAGCTTACCCCGTTAGAAGTTTTTTAGATTAAAACTTTAGAGAAAATTATTTAGTATTATTCTTATCAATTTGAGCTTCTAACGGGGTTTATTTGAATTTTTCTAAAATCTCAAAATCTTTCGCAAGAATCCCCTTCATGTTTGGATTATAAGTAGCTACGGCTGGATGATAAAAGGGTATTATAGCAATACTTTGGAAAAGATTCTTACTTTCAAATAATCTGCCGTGAATTTTGCTAATTCCTTCTATTTGGTTCACCAATCCGAATTTTTCCATTAAAAATTTCATCGAATATCTTCCTAAAGGGCAAATTACTTTCGGCTTAATAATCTCAATTTGTCTTTCTAAATAAGAAGAGCAATCTTTAATCTCTTCCGGTTGGGGATCGCGATTTTCTGGAGGCCGACATTTTAATAAATTCGCAATATAAACATCTTCTCTTTTAATCTTAACCGATTCTAAAAGCTCGTTCAAGATTTTCCCCGCCGCTCCACAAAAGGGCCTGCCGGTTTTAGCTTCCTGCAATCCCGGCGCTTCCCCCACAAACATTATTTTCGCTTGATGATTCCCTTCTCCGATTACCGGATAAAATCTGCTTCCAATTCTTTCTTTGTATAAAGAACATTTTTTGCAATTTAAAACCTCTTCTTTAACTTTTGTAAATTCTTTTTCTGTCTCTTCCATATTAACTTATTTTTTCTTCTAATTTTTTAATACAAAACGCCACTTTCTTTTTGACCAATAAGAGCCGGCTTTGCCCTTTTTTCTGACAATATATTTTCCTAAAAGATTTTTAGCTACCTCTAATGTTGGCTGATTATAAAAACTTCTATCTTTTTAATGGGTCATTCATTCTTTTAATTTAACTCATTTTTGGCTTTTTATCAATTTTGGCGATTTTTTTTGCCGCTAGGCTTCCACGCTCGACCTAGAACCTGGTTTTAATAAAAAAATCCCTTTTTTTAGGGATTTTTTCAAATTTCTTACCATGCAGTTAAATCCACCTTATCTAGGAGCTCTTGGCTCCATAGGATGAGCTTCGTTTACTGTAACATTTCTGCCATCAATCTCCTTGCCATTAAACATCTCAATAGCTTTTTGTGTCTCTTCATCGGTTGACATTTCTACAAAACCGAATCCTTTTGAACGGTTGCTCATTCTATCCATAATGACGATTGCCGATTCAACTGTTCCAGCTGCGGAAAAAACTTCTCTTAAAGTGGCATCAGTGGTGTTATAAGATAATCCACCGACAAATAATTTTTTTGCCATAATATATAATTATTCCTTGCGCTATTTATTTATGAGTAAGCCGACCACTGTTTTTATCTTTTTCTAATTCATCTTCGCTACGTAAGGAAAGAAATATTAACAGAAACTTACTTTGTTACAATAGCTTACTGCTAATAAAAAGTCAAGGAATTCTTGACGACAAAGAAACCGATAAGGTGGATAACTAATATTCTATCCCCTTTCTCGCTTTTACTTTTTCCTGATAAGGATGTTTTATCTCTTTCATTTCAGTAACCAAATCAGCAATTCTAATTATTTCTTCGGAGCAATACCTTCCTGTTAAAACAATATCCAATTTTTCTCCATATCTTTCCAAAAAATCCATAATTTCCTTCTTTTTTATTAATCCGAATTTTAAGCCAATTATAATTTCGTCTAAAATTAGAAGTTGATATTTTCCAGAGTTTGCTGCCTTTTTCGCCAAGTCAAATCCTTTCTGAAAAAGTTTTAAATCCTTTTCGGAAAGAGGTTTTATTCCTTTTTCTTTTAGTTCTGGTTTCTTTCCTAACTTAGATTGAGGAAGAAAAAATCCTTCTCTGCCAAAGGATTTAATATCGAAATTTTTAGTTTTCTTAATTGTTTTGTTTTCCGAACTTCCGGTTTTTAAAAACTGGAGCATTAAAACCTTCTTCCCCGCTCCAGCAGCCCTCATTCCCATTCCAATCGCGGAAGTTGTCTTTCCTTTTCCATTGCCAGTAAAAACAAAAATCATAGTTAAATGCCACAAGTAAGACACTCTCCCGAAGTATTTTCGTTGCCTGTTTTTAATACTTCTTCTTCTCTGGAGCCTGAACGATACACAGTAAATGCTTTACATTTTGATTCCCATGCCAAATTAATTGCTTTTGTAACATCAAATCTAGTAGAATTATTAGGAAGATTAATAGTTTTTGAAATACTATTATCCACATATTTTTGAAAAGCTGCATCCATCTTAATATGGTCTTCCGGAGAAACATCCATAGCACCCACGAAAATTCTTTTAATTTCCTCGGGGACTTCCTCTACTTTTTGAATAGAACCGGCCCTATAAATCTTGTCAATCATTTCCGGAGAGTATAATCCTTCTTCTCTTAACTTTTCCTTTAGATAAGGGTTGACATAATAAAACTCTTGATTACCCATTACTTGTTGCTTAGTAAAAGCGAGAGCAAAGTAGGGCTCAATCCCGGAAGAAACTTCAGGAATCATAGAAATAGTCCCGGTTGGAGCAATGCAGGTACAGGCTGCATTTCTCATCTTAATTCCTTTTTTCTTCCATATACTTAAGTCATAATTTTCAAAAACGCCTTTTTGTTCTGCTAATTTCTGGGATGTTTCATGGCTTGTTTTGTTTATGAATTTCATTACCTTCTCCCCGGTCTTAAAGCCTTCTTCTAAATTATAAGGAATTTCCAACTGGAAAAGAAAATCGGCGAAACCCATAACCCCTAAGCCAATTCTTCTGTTTTTTCTAAAAACATTATTAACTCTATCTACCGGGAATTCAGTTATATCTACTACGTTATCCAGTATTCGAGTCCCAATCTCAACTACTTCTCTTAGCCTTTCCCAGTTAATTTTTCCTTCTTTAACAAATTTCGCTAAGTTGATAGAACCAAGATTGCACACATCCCCGTCATGCAAAAATTGCTCGCCGCATGGATTTGAGGCTTCGATTTCCCCCAAGCCGGGCAGAGGATTGGTTCGATTAACTTCATCAATAAAGATTATCCCCGGCTCTCCATTGGACCAACTGGTGCTAGCAATTTCAGACATAATTTCAGAAGGAGTCATTTTAACCTCTTGAATTTGAGATACCTTTCCGTGTTTATCCCTTATTATTTTTCGGGGCAAAGTTTCTTTTCCTCCAAATTTACATTTCCAAGGCTCCGTAGAACGGCTTTTTACTTTCTCCATAAACTCATCCGTAAGGGCCACGGAGATATTAAAATTGGTAATTTCCCCTTCTTTCTCTTTGGCGTGAATGAAATCTAAGATGTCGGGATGGTCCACTCTCATCACTCCCATATTGGCTCCATGCCTTCCTTGCTGTTTTATTACTCCGAAGGCTTCGTCATAAACACGAAGAAAAGATATCGGTCCGGAAGCTCTGCCAGCAGTCTTTTTGGCTAAAAAACCTGCGGGTCTTAAAGTATGAAAAGGAAATCCGATACCTGATCCCACCTGCTGCAAGAGAGTAGCATCATGCAAGGTGGTAAAAATTCCGCCCATACTATCTTCTATGCCCAAAACGATACAATTGGAAACAATGGAGGTAGAAGTTCCGGAATTGATTAGTGTTCTCCCGGCTGGTAAAAATTCGAAATTAATCATTACTTCCAAAAATTTATCTTTATACTCTTTTATTTTTGAAGCCGAGGCGCCATATTCTTTTTCTACATTAGATAGAGTAATAGCAACTCTCTCAAACATCTCTTCAGGAGTTTCAATTACTTTTTGGGTCTTCGAATCTCTTCTAAGATATCTTCCCGCTAAAATTTTCAAAGAGTTTAAACTTAAAGGTAGCTGAGTAGTTTTGCCATTTAAAATTTTTTTCTTTTCTTCTCTTATCTTTTCTCTCTCTTTTCGGTATAAAATATAGGCTTTGGCTGTTTTGGTATAATCCTCTTTCATCAAAGTTATCTCCACCACATCTTGGATCTCCTCTACGATAAGCAATCTCTTTTTCTTGTATATAATCGTGTTTAATTTCTCCACTACTTTTTTGGAGATGTTCTCAGCTTTTTCTAATCCAAACTCTCCAGTAGCTTTGCCCGCCGCCAAGATAGCATCGCTAATTTTTTGTTGGTCGAAGCTAACTATTTCACCATCCCTCTTTTTAATTTTTTTAATTTTCTTTTGAATCATACCATCTCCAATTATTCTTTTTACTTAGACCAGACGTGCTCGTGGCAATGGCTAAGGGCATAAGGAAGCTCAAATATAATCTTAGTGGGAACCCCACCCATCTCTCCATTATAAACTAATTTCTTTTCATATTCATTAAACTGATATAAATCAAAAGGCCAATTTCCTATAAGGCTCACTGCTCCAATCATGCTACTTCTTTACCCCAAAACATTTTTCTTTGTTTACTTTATATTTAGTCATAATTTCTTATTTTATAAACTGGTTTTTGAATTTTATAAAATATACCAATGGGAATTTTTATTTCTTCTCCAAATTTCCATTGATTAATCTTTTTTAAAGCTTCTTTTTCTGAGGTTAAATTTTGAGGTTCTGCTTCAAAAATCCGTTCATTATATAATTGATAGGCCTTAGGAGAATAGGTCATACAAGGCTGCAAAATGTCAATAAAAGAGAACCCCTTATGTAAAATTCCTTGTTTAATCAAATTCTTAAGATGGTCTGTTTTAGCAGAATATCCTTGGGCAATAAAAGTGGCTCCTGAAGCCAACATTATTTTCAGAGGATCAAATGGTTCTTCTTGGCTTCCTTCAGGAGTAGACGGTCCCTTAAAACCTTTAGGGGAAGTAGCGGTAAACTGGCCAGTAGTTAAGGCAAAATTTCTGTTGTCATGAACCAAAACCGTAATATCAATATTTCTTTTAGCAGCATGAATTAAATGAGAGATTCCTTCGTTGTAAGCGTCACCGTCTCCGGCACAGACAATTACTTTCAGTTTAGGATTGGCTAACTTTATACCTTCGGCTGTAATCACTGGCCGGCCATGGAGGCAATAAAAACTGTTAAGATTTAAATAATCTGCGATTTTAGCGTGGCAACCAATTCCAGAAGTTATTACTATATTTTCTTTCGGCGTTTTTTCTTCTATTAAAGAAGAGATTACCTCTTTGAGGGCAGTAAAAATTCCGAAATTGCCGCAACCAGGACACCAAGTATTTTCATAGAAAGTATCTAGGTTCATAATTTTATTTTTTCTTCTATTTCTTCTGGCAAAAATGGTCTAGCATTATATTTTAAAATCTTCTGATTTATTTTTATTCCATAACAATTTAAAACTTTTTCTAATTGACCAATAGCATTTGTTTCAACGAGAATTAATTTTTCAACTCCTTTTAAGGCTTTTTTTATTTGTTTTTCAGGAAAAGGCTCTAAAATAACAGGTTGAACCATTTTAATTCCTAAATTTTCTGCCGCCTCTTTTGCCGGACCTTTAGTGGAACCCCAACAGACAATAGCCTTTTTCGCTGTCTTTTTGCCGTAAACTTTAATTGCTTCTAATTTATCCACTTCTTTTTCCATTTCTTTAAATTTTCTTAATCTTTTATTTTGCATTTTCTCAATACTCTTTTCATCTTCTACAGTAAGGCCAAATTCATCATGTTCATAGCTATTGGCTTTAACTATTGCTTCTTTTTGGCCAGGGAAAGCCAATGGAGAAATTCCATTTTTTGTATTTTTATACCTTAAATATTTTCCTTTTTTATCCCAAAGCAAAGGTTTTTCGCATTTTATTTTTTTTAAAATATTTTCATCAAAACTGAATGTGCTCTCAGAAATTTCTTTATCTATTAATAAAATTGAGGGAGTCTGATATTTCCAAGAAAGATTTAAAATTTTCCCGGCCCAGAATGCTGTCTCATCAGCATCTCCGGGAGCAATAACAAATCTTAGAATATCGCCGTGGCCAGCAGTCAAAGCGAAAAGTAAATCTCCTTGGCCGGTATAAGTAGGAACTCCGGTAGAAGGAGCTGCTCTTTGGCTTTCAACAATTACTAAAGGAGTTTCACTTTGGGCAGCTAAACTAAGTCCTTCGGTCATTAAAGCAAAACCGCCTCCAGAGGTTCCGACCATAGTTCTGGCTCCACTAAAAGCTGCTCCAATAGCAGCGTTTATAACTGCTATTTCATTTTCTAATTGAGCAACCGCTATATTAAAATCTTTTTCGTGTTCTGCTAAATAATGTAAAATTCCGGTAGCTGGAGTCATTGGATAAGCCATATAAAAATCAAGTCCAGCTTTAACCGCCCCTAAACAAAGAGTCTCATTGCCAGTTAAAATAGGTAAAGATTTTTGGTTCAGCTTTTTGAGTTTAATTAAATTTTTTGTATCATCAAAAGCTGTCTTTGCTATAATTAAGTTTATTTCTTGAAATTTTTTAAACTCCTTTTTTAGAAGTTTTTCCAGAGTCTCCCATTTAATTCCGACAATCTTTGCGAATCCAGCTATTAACGCGGTATTTCCCATTATGGGAATCCCTCCGGCTTCTTTAACTATCGTTTCCATTGCTATTCCTATTGACTTTTTATTACCAAGAGAAACCTTATCGCTGTTATAAATAATTATCCCTTTTTTATCTAAATCATTCTCGTGCTTTTTAATTGTATTTTCATCCAAAGCCAATAAAAAATCTATCTTTCTACGATGAGACAAAATCTTTTTTTCAGAAACTCTAATCTGGGAAAAATTATGGCCGCCTCTAATTAAAGATTGATAATCATCATAAATAAAAACTCTGTATCCCAAACTTGAAAATAATTTCCCAATAATTAAACCGGCCTTTCTTGAACCTTGCCCGGCTTCCCCTCCTATTAAAATTGAATAATCTTTAATCATTTTTAGTCTAATTAAATCACAATCTTAATATCTTTTCTTTTTCTTATTAAGATTGCTGGTCTTTTTTTTAAAAACTCATCTAAATCAGATTGTAGAACGCGCCACCAGCCGACCTTTGAGGCTTTAAAACCTGATTACAAAGATTGGTATAGAATCTCTATGTTATATTTTGCGAGACCAACGTAAAATTCAGAGATTTTATCACGAAGATAAAGAAGAACAAATAAATTATTTTTCCATTTTGAGTCAGCTAGTGAAAAATCAATAAGTTCTAATCCTCTTTCTAAGGCTGAGAGAAAATTATCTTGATTTTTATTCTGCCAAACCTTAGCTCTCATTATTTCCGAACCGATCATTAATAATTGCTGGCTTTTTAAAAACGTATTGAAGCGTTCTTGAGTCATTAAAACAAAAGTTTTTCAATAATATTTTTTACTTTTTCTTTTATTTTTTCGTCTTGAATTTCCATTGAACGATTATTTTCTTTGGGACGAATATTAATTAATGAAACAAAATCAATCTTTTTGTCCGGATAGATATTGGCGCCCCATAAACTACTATATTTTGAACCGTCTTGTATTAATTCATCAACACAATCAATGTGAAGCTCGCAGCCAATTGCAATAATTTCCTGTTTAATATCAACCACTAATTTCGTCATTGAACCAATCTCCAATTTTTCAAAAGACGTTCTTTCTTTAATAATCATATTTTAATTTTAACAAAAAATCGCTCTTTTGCAATTTTATCAGCTCCGCACTGTGAACAATGTTAGAACTATTTTTGAGAGGCAAAATGGGTATATTTACATACCTGATTTAAGTCCACAAGTCTAATAATAGATTATCAGATTTTATCCCACCGTGCTACTCACTGTTTCTCAAGTAATACTTCTTGATATTTTTCTTGCTCTTTAATATCCGCTTCAATAATTTTAATCCATTCTGTCTTGGCTTCAAAGTCACCTTCAATCATTTTATTATAAAGCGAAGCTTCTCTTTCGTAAAGATTGAATAGTTTTAATTCTTGAGAGGTAAGGTTTTCTTTTATTATGGGGAAATGTTTTTTAACTATATTCCAAGCTTGAGCGTCTATGGTATAAGAATGTTCTTCTGAAGCATAGAGTTGTCCCTGAAACTCCTCAAGGGTCTCAACCGGGTGTTTAGAATGCCAATAAAGGTGTCCGGCTTCGTGATAAAGCAAGGGTATCCAGATTTGAGACTTCAATCGGGTAGTAGGGTCTACATAAAGAATTTGATATTTGGCTCCGTGAAATAAAATAAAATCTTTGAGTTCTGACGGGATTTGAGCAAATTTAATCTCGTTTTTCTGCCCCTTATCAATTAAAAACTGATGAACCTCTAATAATTCTCTCGGCATTTCATCTTTTGCAGAATCCATCAGATTTATTCCTTCGTTAATGTCGGCTAAAAAAATTTTAATTTGCTCGGATTCTTTATTTTTGGCTTGCTTTTGAAGATAAAAATAAAGTGATAATAAGCCAATAATAAGAATTATTAAAAGTAAAAAAAATAAAGGTTTCTTTTGACGAGGCATGCCTGAACCGTTTTAATAATGCCGTGTTGACTGAAAACATAAAGCTCTCAGCCAGCGATAGCCTTTTGACTATCCGTATCCTTTCGGATATGACGGTTCAGGTGTTCTGACTAAGAGCTTTATGACCTGAACCGTATTTTATACCATGCCTCAAAGACCAGCTATGAGGATTAGGCAATTATAAATTATTTATTTTTAGCATAGCATTTTTTCCAAAAATTTCCAAAACCTACCAGCCGGGTTACATCCAAACAACTAAGTCCAATTAGTGGAATACTCCGCTCCACTGGCTAGACGATGTTAGAACCTGTTTGAAATTTATGGTTCTGAAATAGTATCAATCGTATATAAATTATCTAGGGCATATCCCATTTCTTCGTAGCTAGACCATGCATAATTTTGAGCATCTTCAATTATAGAATTAGCTTCGTCAATATTTTCATTAGCTTGGCCTAGCGCATGTTGATATTCATCTATTTGATTAGTTAAAGCTGCGTTTTCTTCTTTTAAATTATTGTATTTAAGCCACCCCAAAATCAATATAACAAGAAGTACAAAAAACAAGATTTTATATTTACTTTCGTTTTCCATAGAGATAAATAGTTAGAATTGTTCCTGCTAAAGTATAAGGGATGCTTAGATCATCATAGTCTGAAACCATAAAAAGTTTTGTCACAATTAAATGCCAAATAATGAAAACCGATATTGATAAAATAATTATTTTTATATAACGTTTTATCTTTTCCATTGTTATTTAAAAAAGTTATAAAAAGTGTTTCTGCACCATTCTTTTTCTCTGTCACCCATTTTTATATCTAAGGCTTTTCTGACTTGAAGTTCTGTCACTGAAATCTTCGAACAAAGTTTACTCCATTTATTTAGTGTAGCAATTTCTCGTTCGGAATAAATTACTACTATTGCCAAAACAATAAAAACAAAAACAATACTGAGTTTCAACCAATTTTCTGTTACAAATTTCTTAATTTTTTCTTTCATAGATCAAATGGACTAATAAATTACTCTGCTCCCCGGGTAGGATTCGAACCTACGACCATCTCCTTACACATTATCCTAAAATTACTTTTAGGGGTGGACTATATCTTTACCATGCCCGTTAATCAAAACGGATTTAGGCATCTCGGTATCTAGTCTCTACGGCGCCCAAGCACATAATTTATACGCTCGGTTCCCACGGTATTGCCCATCATTTATTAGGGTTTTACCGTTATCCCAAGATTATTCATTTCAAAGTTTCCTTTGAAAGCTGCGTATATTTCACAGGGAGCCGCTCTACCGCTGAGCTACCGGGGAGCAGAATAATTTATCTTTTAAAAGTGCTTTTAACTTATTTATGGAAATCCATTTTGATAATACCATTTTCAAGTTCTGTATGACAATTCTTACAAAGAAGTACACATTTCTTTGCTTCTTTTAGAATAGTTTCCCATGAATAACATAGACCTTTAACGCTAAGAGAAAAAGATTTCGTTTTTGGATTAATATGATGGAAATCTAAAGCGCCTATATATCTATTGTAACCGCATGCTCTACATTTTCCTCCAAATAGACTAACTAATTTCTTCTTCTTTCTTATCCTACTATCTATCACCCATTTAGATGCACATTTCACACATCTAAAAGAGCCATCTGGCCGTTTAAAATGCTTAGTTTTTCCATGCTTTTTACAAATCTTTAACATTTTTTAAATCTTAACATCTGGTGTTAAGGAAATCAAGTATAAGTTTAAAATTTAAAAAAGCCCCGCAAAGAATCTTTCAAAGAATCTCAAGCAGGGCTTTTTTGGTTATTTGGCTATGGAGCCAATTCCTTCCCAGTTAACAGCTACCAAGCCATTATGATTTAGCTTTATCCTCCCTTCAAAAAAATACATTCCTAATTTGGCTTTTTTTAACCAAAC
>Ga0210049_1004220_pt1 | contig 12665 bp, 10 predicted proteins | sample CryGeyCG2014_300_2_FD_183964 | JGI IMG/M metagenome (GOLD analysis project Ga0210049, IMG submission 183964) | Groundwater microbial communities from aquifer - Crystal Geyser CG06_land_8/20/14_3.00 (SPAdes) (version 2) | ecosystem: Environmental > Aquatic > Deep subsurface > Groundwater | place...
TTACGACGCATTGTTCAGACTCTCTAACCCTGGCTGTAGACGTGCTTGTCGGAGAATTTGTGGAACCAGGACCATTCATAGTGTTTGACGATACGTATCGTCGTGTCAGAAGGAAACTGCATGATGTGCAGCCAGCAAAGGGTGGACTTAGAGAATTTTATTCGCGTGGGACCGTGTTTGGTCTGAGGAAAGGTTTGATCATTGGGTTACCAAAAGGTCGGATCGGACAGCTTTGCGGGGAATTAAAAGGCGGATACCGTTACTATGACTATAACGGGAAACGCAGGGCCACCAAGAAAGTGGTTTGGATATCAAGCAACTTTTTTATGAGAAAGGAGGAGACGGCGATTCCTCTGCCAGCTAAAGCGGGCAGTCACCTCGTCGCATAGCTTATGGCTTATGAAAATATAGCTTTTAGAAAACCTAATTTAATTATGGTAGATGGTTATTTTTATATGATAGACCAGGATCAGGATTCACTTATAGTAAAAACCGATGATGGTACTCAAGCATATTCATATCCATTAGATACTACTATAATAAATGAAATAAAAAGTTTGGAATTTGATGGTAGAAATTTTTGGAGTTTGGAAAACCCCGGCAGCGGTACTGTAATTATTAGGCGGTGGTATATATACAATTATGTATTTAAATTAAGAAATACTTTTACATTAACAGCAAATGCTTCTCATTATTACGATTCACAAGCTTTTACTGTTCAACATTATCATTTAAATTTTAGTGGTGATGAACCAGCTGGATCTTCTAATTTAAGTGTTACTACAAATAGTAGATTTATACTTAATACGGAATTAACAAGTGGAATGACAGCTTATTTGGGTCCAAATATTAATGGACAATCTGAAGAAATATCAATTAATTCTGTTGGAACTGATTATATTAATGTAAATGGAGTTACAACATATAGTTATACAACAGGAGATCCGATATCTTTTTATAATAGGTTGTGGCTTTTTAATAATAGAAATGGAGTAGATACTGGTTCTGGAGCGTTGTATCAAATAAATGCTTATACTGGATCATATCAAAATAAAACTGCCGGCGGAGAATATCAAAATATTAAGGCTTGTACTTTTTTTGATATGTACTCAGTTTATGGAAATGGATCAAATTCTATTTGTTATGTGAAAACTACTAATATGATATTTTTAAATCCAAATGATTTAACTATTAGTTTTGGTTCTATGACTATGGATAATCTTCAAAATGATTTAGCTACTATTATAGATATATATGATGTAACTATAGAAGGCAGTAATGTTTATAGATTGCAAACAAAAGCTACTTATTATGGTACTACTTATACTTTTGCTAACAGTACTTATAATTATCAATTATCTACATTAGATAAATTTATAACAAGTATAAGTTTACGAGCTAATCCAGCTATTTTACCAGCCAATGGTGTTAATACGTCAACTATAACTGCTATAGTTAAGGATCAGTTTAATTTACCGATTGAAAGTAAATTGGTTTATTTTACAGAAGATGATCCGAATGGTAGTATTACTGGGCCTAATCCAGCTAATACTGACGCTAATGGAATTGCTGTTACAACATATACAGCTGGAACAACTGCCAGAGAGGTCAAGTGTACTAGTACAGTACAACAAGGATAATTTAGGACTTAAACGTTTAGTTAATAGCGGAAGAATATAATTTAATGGCATATGAAAATGTACAATTGACTAATTCAAATTTTTGTCTAACTCCACAAACTGGTACTTTTGGAACTATTAGTACCACACAGTTAATAACTAGATTATCTGTTATTAATACTACTGGTGGGTTGATTAAAGATTATACTTTATCAGCTAATATATTAAATGAGTTTTTATCAATAGATTATGTTGGTCCATTAAATTTATCTGGACCAGTGAATGGTGTTACTTTTTTTACATTAGAAAAGGTTAATGATACTAGATGCATAATAAAGAGATGGGAATTAAATGATAATTTTGCTCTTTTAAATTTAAAACAGGAAATAACTAAATATACTACTGGAAATTTTTATTATGATGTTTCTGGAATGGCTGTTGAGCATTATAACAGAACATTTTATGATGCCAATCCAGCAGGAAGAAACTATATTGATATGAATAATGTTGATAAGATTGTTACTGGTATAAAATTATTCTTAGGTCCTAGTACTGATACAGATAATGTTGGTGCTGCTGAAAGTGTTACTGTAAGTTATGTTTCTGGTAATAGGGTTTATATTAACTCATTAACTAGATATCAATATGTAGCTGGAGATAATGTTTCTTTTTATAATAATATTTATTTAATAAGTAATATTGGTTATGGTGGAGATATTACTCAGGGTATTATATTTAAATTAGATGCTTATACTGGTGCTATTAAGGAATATACAACTAGTGGAGAATATACTGCTATAACTGGAGCTAAGTGGAGCATATATATGCAATCTATAGCTGCTATTCACTCTACTCAGATATTATTTATTAATCCTTATGCCTCTTATTTAAATTGGAGATCTATTTTTCTTAATAATATTAAGTTTAATAATATAGAAACATTTCCAGTTTATGATATAGTTTTTGATGATTATAATTTATATAAACTTATGAAATTTATGACATTAAAAAATGATATTGGATTAAGAACTACATATAGTTGGTCTACATATAATTATCAGCAAGACACTTTGTTGCCTTATTCAAATAATGTTACTATTTATGCACTAGATTCACAATTGATAGGACAAGTTGATAATACTACTTTATATATACAAGTTAGAGATCAATTTGGTGTTGGTTTGCGAGATGTTAATATAGATGTTTCAATTGATGAAGGAGATCTTGGGGCTTTATTGGATCCTTTAAATGGACAAGCTATAACTGATATAAATGGTGAGGCTACAATAGATTATTATTCTGGTACTGAATATACTGGATTAACAGATGTTTTAGTTAGAGCAGATTATAGTTCAGTATATACCGGTAGTCAATATGTATGGAATAAAATTAGATTAAAGAGTGATGTTGTTTTTGATAATAGTTTTGGTAATGGGGCTATATTTCAATTATTAAATAAATCTGGAAATATTTACTCAGCCCAAATATATGATCCTTATAAAAATACTCATTATATGAGGTCTATTATTGGATTAGAAACTACTGTTCCTAGTTTATACATTATTAGTTATTCGTTTTTTACCACGGAGGGGGGTAATTGGAAATCAAACACCAATACGTTTAGTGATGTTTATTGGCCCTGGTTTGCATTACCTTCTATATCTGGAGTACCGCAATTAAGAATTGATGGGCCTAATACTTTGGGGGGTGGAACTTGGGATAAGAGACCATGGTTGGGAGATATAGCTTTCGGTCCTAGACCGAATAAAATAACCCAATTATTGGATTTTGCTCAACATAAGACTGGAGAGTATGTAGATAGGCCATTATTAATAACACAACCACTTTATTTTTTGACATATTCTGATCCAACTAAGAGTTATACCGGGATAGATAGTGGTGATCCACCAGATATTCGAGCTACTCAAAAGGACTGCATACATACTTTACAATTTAGTCAGTTGAAATTAAGTAAACATACGCATTATGTTGATGGAGATCCGTATGATGAATTATTTACTTATGTTGATTTAGATCAATTTATATTTATATCAGACGCTGATCCTGCATTTTGGAGTGAAAAAAATCCAAAAGAAACTAATATATGGATTAGAATGCGTCCGTTCGCTTTTGATCTTGATGGTACTACTTTAAAATTTTATGTTAGAGAAGTTTGGACAGAAAATGATATTATATATGATAGTAGATATTATGAAGTAACATCTCTAGGTGTTATTTCTTATTTTGATGCTGGTGGAGGTATATTAGGTTTAGAATTTCTTTATAACCCAGTAGAAAATTTTCATCATAATGCTATTGTGTATGTTCATTTAGAAATATATGATGCTGCGGTTGAACCTAATTTTATATACACAGATTATTGGTTTAAAATAATACCAGATTATAATTCTCCTTATTTAATTAATATGTCTCCCGATAGAGAGGAGGATTTAGTATCTGTTGATACAAATATATATTTTGAAATAAAAGATGATGGTGTAGGTATAGATATTTTAACGCTGGAAGTTTTTTTAAATTCTAGAATATTAGTACCCACTGATATATTTAAAGTTTCTAATTATCATTATAAAATAACTTGTAATATACCATATGATTTACAATTTGGAAAAATATACTCAGTTGGTGTTGTGGTAACTGATTTATCAGAAAATAGAAATACATTAAGAGATAATTATCGTTTTTATACTAAAATAAGCGATGCACCTATGTTTACTGATTTTGATCCTAAAATTTGTAAACGCGGTATGCCTAGATTTAGAGAGGTTCAATTTGTTGTATTAGGTACAGGAGCTGGAGTTGATGAAAGTACTATTAGACTACAGGTTCATGATAAAGATGTTACAGATAAAAGTAATATAATACCAATAATTTATAGAATTTCTTAGGAGGAATGATGGCTGAACCTATTTTAACATTTGTTTATAACCATGGGGCTAGTGATGAGCCTTACGATTTTTATACAGGACATCCTAATTGGAGAGAAATAACTCCTGGAATAGATACTGTTATTTTTTTAGGGGGTGGTATTGGGGATGTTGATGTTGGTTTGGGGAGTACTACTTTAGCTAGTGGAACTAGATCTCCTACTATTAGACCATCTGTAACAAGCTATGTTATTCCATATACCTATGTTGAATCTGGAAGTACTATGTATTGGGTTCCATTAGCTGGGCATAATACAAATAGATATATTTTTGGTGTTTCAATAAGTGGAACTATAGAAGGTGACCTTTATTTGGAAGCTTGGGATGATAACTCTTTTTCTTCATATACATTACCAGTATTATCTGGAACTTCTAATAGTAGTAATGAAAGTTATGTAAATGCTATAAGAACTACAAACCAATCTCCTCCTTGGCATCCTGGGTGGAATGGTTCTGATACTGGCGCGGCTTATTTGCGAGGCCAAGCTGATAGAGTTAGTTTGGGTACTCCTCCTGTTTCTTATTTGACTAATACGGTTGTTTTTTGGAATATGTATGTGAGATTAGAGACAGATTCATCCACTTTTCATAACCTTCCGATATTTGGATTTCGATATCTTTATATTTAATTAATTATATAGAAAGGTTTATATATTATGTTTGATAAGAATTTACCTAATTTTAAACACATTGATGAGCAGTCTGGAAAAATTTATGGGGCGCATAATAAGGTAGTTAGTATAAATCCTTATTTTACATATTTTATTGCTCAATATCCTAATGGATTAATTATTAACGGAAAAAATCTTTTTCAAACTGGCTGGGAAGAATTACCACAAGGATTATCAAAATTATCTTATAAATTAAGTACTGGACTTGTAATAGATATTCCTAAATTTAAAGCGTATTTACCTTTAATAGAGTGTAGCTTAGGAATTGATGGTAGTAGGGTTTTTCATTCTATAAATGTAAAATGTTTGGAGGAAAATAGTATATTAATATGGAAAATAATATTAAAACAAGATAACATTAGTAAGTTTAGGATAGGTGATGTTGTATTAGGTAGAGAAGTTTTATATAGCTTTATGAATAAATCTTGGAAGTACACTAGTTAGGGAGGTGTATAATGGCTGTAACTATAACAACAAAATTTTATCAAACCACTAGTTCTGGATGGAATGATTTATCTAAGGTTGTTTTTACTAGTCCAAATATAGAGAGTCCAGCAACACAAGGTACAAGATCACATATTTTACCTGGAGAGCTACCACTTGCTACTTGGTATGAAGATACAAGTAATATGTATAGAATTTTTAATGAACAAGTACTTAGTAATGAAGTGGAATATGTTAGTAGTTTGTATGGTACAACAATTAGTGGTTTTCATATTCGTAATTCTATTAAATTTCAAGTAACTGCTGGTGAAAGTTACGATAATAGATTAACTGCCTGGGATGATGTTACACATAGTTCTACAGATAATTATTTAATTAGTAATGATCTAGTAAAAGTATCGGCAGTTGCTTATAGATATACTATTGGTGCTGGATCTGAAGATAATCCAACCACTAAAGTTTTAGTTCATGACCCATCATATAATATTACTTTAAAAGGTAACACTACAGTTAGTGGTGTTGATTATTACTATGGTGATTTTGATATGATATATGCTACACCGACAACTGGACATATTGGAGATGTATTAATATTTAGGCCTTTATTGTACCCTATAACAGTAGTGGTACCCTATGGTGTCTATGACCACGTAATTAGCTTACATTATTCTTATACGTAATTTTTTATGAAGATATGTTACGATACATTAGATGGAGTTAAATTAACTAGTAATGGTGTTTTTATGAAAAAGAATTCTACTAGTTATATAGAAATGATTGCTTGTAAAGGATGTGGAGAACCTTATTTAACGTTAAAGCATAGAATAAGTAATTTTTGTAGTAGAACTTGTTCTTTTAAAACTAGAAAATATTCGGATAAAGCTAGAAAAAATATGTCTATTGCTAAAAAAGGAAAACCCACTAAGAACGGATCATGTTTATTAAATTTACCTGCATATGATACATACGCTTCTAGATTATGGTGTGATAATACTGGTTATATATATATTGATAATTTAAAGGTTCTTACTGTCAAATGTACTAAATGTGATAAAGTGTTTATTCCGAAGATTTCTAGTGTTGTTCACAGGGTTAGATTTTTAGAAAATAAAGAGTCGTGTGAAAGTAGGTTTTATTGTTCTAAAGAATGTAAAAGTATATGCCCGATATTTGGTCAGCATAGATATCCAAAAGGTTTTATTTATAAATATGATTATACAAATAATGAATATAAAATTTGGAGAGAGGAGGTTTTAAAAAGAGCTAATTATAAATGTGAATATTGTGGTGATAAAGCCGAGGACATTCATCATATAAAACCTAAGAGAATAGAACCATTTTTTGCTTTAGATCCAGATTATGGGTTAGCGTGTTGTGAAAAATGTCACTATAAATATGGACATGCTGGTGAATGTAATACATCCACTATTTATAATAATATGTGTATAGAGAAATTGAATGGCTGATGGTACACAAAATATATATATTGATTTATCATTTTTATATCCGTCTTCTGGGACGACAAATGCTTTTATAGATTATACACTACATGAGACTGATAATATAGGGGTTTACACTATACCTTTTATTTTTCAAACTGGTTCATCAGGAACAGCTACACAAGATCAAATATTTAATTATGTATTATCAACCAGTACTTCTGGTTTTACAAGCACTGTTATAAGTTATGATACTGGTACTTCTGCTGCTAGTGGTATTTTAAATACATGTTTACTAGATTATTCTATACCAATTACTAGTAGTGGTTTAATTAATGAAATAGATTCTTATTTAAAATATTATACTGGTTTAACTAAAGTAAGTGGGAATTTAGATCCTAGAATGAGTATTATAGTAGGTGATGCTTATAATTATTCAAATAATATTTTAGAAAACTATTGGGCATATGGATTTTCTAATTATTTATTAGACTTTTATGCATTATATACTGCTGGTAATGATTATGATTATACGGATCCATTTGATTACGTTGTAATTTCGGGTATAAGAGATTGTGATTCTTTGTTTACAATGGGAACTTTGATATCTGGAGCTGGTTTAATTCCAGTTTTTATAGATTCAAGATTTGCTGGATATGTTTTTAAATTTAAACCAGATGATCTTAGTTATAGATTTGATAATACATGCGGAATAATAAGTACTAGTTATTATTATCATGATACTACAGTAATTTCTGGTGGGGTTTTGGCAATTGATTTTGATTTGTTTTCTACGCAACTTGCTAGTAAATATTACGATTCACTTTCTTTTTGTTGTCTTCAAGATATGGCCCGGTGTTTGGGTGAAATTCAAACTATATCTGGTTCTATAGGATATTATGATTTTGAATTATATAGTAGTTATATAGGAATAAATTCTATTAATTTTGATGTTGATTTATTATCATTAAAAATATCTAATTTTTCTTTGACTGATGGTGAGTTTTTATCAGCTTCTAGCGCTATATGCGTTGATATAACAGATGATGTTTTTAATGTAGTAACATCTGGTACCTTTTTTATTATAGATGGTGTAACTACTTCAGGTACTTTTTATGCTATAGATGATGGATATAGAATGTGTTATGATCCTAATGATAATTTTATTTCTTTATTGGGGTCTACAACATTTACAGTTCATGCAGAAAACAACAACGGCGATGTGTTAGAAAGAGACTATTATTTAACCTTTGGTTATTTAGTGGAGTATGACAATAGAGAACAAGATTATGGTTATGATAGTCGTGTTGTAGTTAGAATGTCTGCTGAAAATTTTGCTAGTTGTCCTTTATTTTCCCATGATGCATACTATTTTACTACAGTGGAGAAAAGTCGTGGTGAATTAACAGCGGATATAATGGGCATTCCTTGGTCTACAAAGGAATTATCTGCAGATATAATTCCTAATACTGAGTTAATGTTTGTTTATGGTAAAACTTTTACAGTTGAACTTAGGGTTAAAGATTATGCAGGTAATGAAATGGCACCTTATATTTTTGAATTTAAGATAGAGGACGCGCCATGAAATTTAATAACTTTATGTACGTCTTGTAATACTAAGGCTAATTTTGATAGGAATTAATATAAAAGTTGATATAAAATAATTGTATTTAAAAAATATTCAAGGAGGAATTAAATATGAGTGCTACAACGCGTTGGTGTCAGTATAACGTTGCTTTTACTGGTACAATTGGTACTGGTGGTGGTGTTGCTAAAGGAAAAGGAACGAGGGGGATATCTCTAGCTACTGCTAGTGTTAATGATTCATTTAATATAGGAAGTACGAATAATAGATTATATTTATCATTAGATGGTTCGTCAGCTCCTTATATTACATTAGTTAGTGGATCTGAGTTAGATCCTAGATTTGTGGCTAAAGATATTTCTGAAAAGTTACACAATTTAGGTAAAGCCACTACATCCTATGATCAAGCACAATGTGTTTGGGATGATAATCAATTTAAATTATATTCTGGAACATTAGGATCTAGCTCCTCTGCTACCGTATCTAGTGGTACTAATACTGTTCATTTAGAATTAGGATGGGGTACAAAAACAGAAACTGGAGGGGCAGCAACATCAAATTCATATAATGGTGGCGTGGTGGCTTCCGGAACTTATAATGGATTTTTTGATGAGATATATCACATAGTTATAAATGAAGAAATAAGTATAGGTACACCTAGTAAAGGTGGTAGTAATACTTATACTGGTACTTTTACGGTTGGTGGTGTTTATAATTATAATTCGGAAATCACTTATGTTGTTACTATAGATACTACAAACGGAACTACTATGGGGGCAGGAACTGGTAACGTTCCTACTATGAGTTGGACTTCAACAGGAAGTGTGGATGATGGTGGTCCTTTAGAGTTATTATATGCTGATTTTTGGTATAATATTGGTACAAAAGGTCTTATAGCTAAATTTTCTGATGCTGTTTTTAATACATGTAATCCAGCTTGGACTATAGTTTGTACAGCTGTTTTAGAAGCTTCCCCTGGTAATGCCACAGCTCCTGCTGGAACAGCAAGATATGTTTGGGGTAGTAATAGGGGGGATGATGCTGTGGATTATGAAGTTACATCTAGTGGTTCATATACTGCTTTGGGAAGTAGGGGTGTTTATATTAGATTTGATGGATCTAATAATTTCACCGCTGGAGATGAGTTTTTTGTTATATGCACCCCTCCTCAACCTCAGTCTTATGATATAACTAATTTAAGTTTTGGTAATGTTACAGTTTCTACAGAATCCGCAGTTAAATGCGTTATGTTTGAGATAATGTCTGGTGCTGTAGAAATTAGTACTGTTAAGTTTGGTCTTCAAAGCCATGGTACTTTTTCACATCATAATGAAGGAAATAGTGATACTAAATTTAGATTTGGTACTGTAGGACCAGGGAATATGGCTGGTAATAGTCCTTTAGATGGATATGAATGGAGAGCTAGTGTTACAGCATCAGATTTAAGTAGTGATATACCACCTAGTTATATGTATGCAACTGAAGATAACCTAGCAGTTGTTACTGATGCTGACTCTAGTAAAACAATTGGTACTAGTGTTTATAATGGTATGGTATCTGATCCAATATGGTTAAATATAAAATTGGGAAGTAGCGAAATTGGAGCGAACGCCAGCATCAATTACCGTCTATATTTCGATTATTCATAAAAAATAGGAGTGATTTATGGTTAGAATGTACTGGTTAGACTCTTATAAAGATATAATAATTTGTCTTTATTTAAATGAAGGATTGAAACAAACAGAAATAGCAAAAGAATTTGGGGTTTCTCAATTAGCTATAAGTATTAGATTAAGGGAATGGGGTGTTAGTAACCCAGATGGAAATAGATTTAAACGAAATAAAATTAATAAAGAAGTTTTATATGATCTTTATTGGAATAAAGAGATGCATCCTAGTAAAATAGCTAAAATTTTTGGTTGTCATAAACAAACTATTATTAATTTTATGATTAAGTATAACATTACGAGAAGAACAAAAAGTCAGGCTAGAATTGGTAAATTGAATCCAATTTATAAGATAGGTCATACTCAGGAAACAAGAAATAAAATGTCCGCAGCCTTTGTTGAAGGAAGAAAAATTGGGTTTAATACTAATTGGGGAGTAGGAAATTATTATGATACATTTAATTAGGGAAAGGTGTGGATGAGGTCTGGGTGGGAGATAAAAGTAGCTGATTATTTGACATCTAAAAGTATAAATTGGTATTATGAATTTAAATGGTTGGATTTAGGAAATATGAAATATTTACCAGATTTTTATTTACCAGATATTAATTTATTTATAGAAGTTAAGGGTAGGATGAAAGGCAAAGATCTTGAGAAAGTTTTGATGGCTAGGAAACTTGGAAATAAAATATTATTGTGGGGTGGTGAAGAATTACTAAGAAGAGGTATTATAAATAATAGTGGTTCCACCATAATAAATAGAAAATATCGAAATTAAAAAAGGAGAGGATTATGCGAAGAGGATGGGAAGTGGAATATTCTGATGGAACTATTATAAATGAAGAACAAATGAATTGGAAATCTATTCCTAAATTTAATATAATTAGATTAACTCTTCATTATGATGGGCGACAGTGGGATATACATAATAAAGAAGTTTATATTCAAAAAAAGGGTGGCTCTGTAGTTCCAGGAGTTGCTGATAGTTTTCAGATAGAATCTAGATCTATTGGTTTTTATGATACTATTGATAGTAAAACTTATAAAGTTTGGTATACAGTTAATGAGTTTACAGGAAAAATGAATATTAGCACAAAGGATATTTAATTAATGACTGCTTATTTTGAGGGTGTTGATAGTTTTTGGAATTATTGTTGGTCAGATACTTCTCCTGAACCATACTGGGTGCCATTAGATGTTACTACTGGTTTAAAAAAATCTATTTCTCCTTCTGGTAGGTCTTGGAGAACATGTCAATATTTTTTTAAGGGTTTATCCCCAGTTTGTTCATATTTTAGAATATCTGAAGAAGATGCTGATGCTAAAGTAACTTCATCTGGTTCATATGGTTGTTTTTATGAAATAGATTCTGGTGATGAATCAAATATATATCCTTCTGGTTATAATGGTAGTCGCTGTGATTTTTTAGGACGTCGTAGTTGGTGTGATAAATATTATGCTGGTGGAGAAGATAATCCTGATGAATATATATGTGTAGCACCTAATCCTTATATTACTGGTTTAGGTAAAAAATCTTCTAGTGGAGATGGTATAGTTATAGCTCATCTTCCGCGAAAAAGCATACTTGGATATAATGATGATGGAGAAGGTGTAGGAAAATGTGATTGTTATGGTATGGGTAGGGGTGCTGCTGGATGTGGAATAATTTCTGATAATGCTCTTATTACGGAAACTAATTTATCTAAATTGCCTTTAGTTTGTAATTTTTATAAACCATATCAAATGGGATTTGGGGCACTTGAACCTCATCCTGTTAAACGAGATAAAAATGGTAAAATTACAGAAGGTGCTATAGAAGATGCTTATAAATTAATTGGTAGTGACCCTTCATATAGATTACCATTAAATTATAAACTTTATAATCTTAGAGCAAAATTCATGAAATGTCATTGGTGGAATAAGGATGAAGGATCTAATTTTAAACTATATAATGACCAAATAATATTAGAAGAAGAAGAAATTGGAGAGCCTTTTACTCCTGAAGGTCGTATTACATTTTGTACTTGTGAAGATTCTATGGCTATACCTTTTAATACACGTTATAGTGCCATTTTAGGTGAAGATTATAATCCAAACTATTATTTTACTGGAAATGTTTGGGCGATAGGAGGGGGTCCTATATGTAATGGAGCTAGGCCTGAGTGTCCTTGTTATAGTGGTAAATGGATATATCTTATAGAAGAAAAAATGATGTCAGGAATGCCTGTAACTGCTAATCAAATATTTGAATTAAGATTTTGGATGGCTGATTGGGAAAGCCAAAGACAATATGAT
>Ga0210049_1004227_pt1 | contig 12653 bp, 13 predicted proteins | sample CryGeyCG2014_300_2_FD_183964 | JGI IMG/M metagenome (GOLD analysis project Ga0210049, IMG submission 183964) | Groundwater microbial communities from aquifer - Crystal Geyser CG06_land_8/20/14_3.00 (SPAdes) (version 2) | ecosystem: Environmental > Aquatic > Deep subsurface > Groundwater | place...
TTTTGTTTGAAAAAATGTAAATAAAGTTGGATTTGATTTATATGTTCTTCTTTTGGTACATTTAAACTTTTGAAAATTTGGCCATTAATACTTTTGATGTCTAAAACATACAACTCTTTCCCATCACCGATGATGGCATCGGCTCTGCCAGCGATTAATTCTTGAGGAGGAATATTAATTTCAGCCGCTACTACATGAATACCTCTAACGCCAAACAGGGGTTTCATAATCAGTTGATGAATGTGGTCACCGTGGTCAAACATCATTAAAATTCTTGGTTCCATTTCCTCAGCCGGGGCTTTTTTAAATTTAAAAAAGACTGCCCTCGGACATTTACCGGCGTCAGTAACATAAAAATGGTGTTGTTCTCGGTCTTTTTTTAATTCCGAGTAATATTGACTAATTAGTTCTTTGAGCATTTTCCACGAATACTATCACGAATTTCTCACGAATATTCACGAATATTTATTCGTGATAATTAGTGATTAAATTAGTATTTTATTAGTGGTTATCGCTTCGCCCACTGGGGGGCTTTTCTGGCCCTTTTTAGGCCAAATTTTTTTCTTTCTTTCATTCGCGGGTCTCTTTTTAAAAATCCGGCTTTTTTTAATTTCTTTCTAAAATCGGGGTTAAAAAGAACAAGGGCACGCGAAATTGCGTGGCGAATAGCTTCAGCCTGACTGACTAAACCCCCTCCTTTTGTCCTGGCCGAAATTCTAAATTTATCAAGGCATTTCATTTTTTCTAAGGCGGCTTTTGCAATTTCCCGAAGTTCAAAAGTTGGAAAATATTTTTCTATAGGTTTTGTATTAACCAAAAATAATTCGGGTAGCCCGGAGGGGTGTTTTGTAAAAAGCCGGACCCTGGCAACAGCTGTTTTTCTCCTCCCCACTGTTTCAAAATATTTTTCTCTCTCTTTTGGTAATTCGGGTTTTGTAAGTTTTTGTGCAATTTCTACTTTTTCCTCTACTTTTTTAACTTTTTTCGGTCTGGGGCCCGCTTTAGCGGGAGGGTGGTGGGCGGGTTGGAGTCCTCTTTTTTTAATTGTGGTTTTAGTTTTTGGCATATTCGTTTATTCTATTTTCAGTCTTTTTATCATTTTCGCTCTTAATCTGTTTTTTGGCAACATTCCAAAAACAGCTTTTTTAAAGACTTTAGCTGGATCTTTTTCCAAAAGAATTTTCAAGGGAATTTCTTTCCATCCACCAAGGTATCCCGAGTGAGTGAAATATTTTTTTTGTTCCATTTTTTTTCCAGTGATTTTTAATTTTTCAACATTTCTGACAATGACAAAATCGCCCATATCTTTGTAAGGGAGGAAATTTGGTTTATGTTTACCCCGCAATAAAATAGCGATTTCAGATGCTAATCTTCCTAAAACTTTTCCTGTGGCATCGATTGTGTGAGTTTTGCGTTCCATTTATTTCACTAACTCTAATATGGCCATTTTTGCTCCATCACTTAATCTCTTACCCAATTTAATAATTCTGGTGTATCCTCCTTTTCTTTCTTTATATCTCGGAGCAATTTCATTTACTAATTTTTTAACAATTTCCGGAGAAAACTTTCTGGCTAATAATTTTTTAGAATGCAAATCACCAATTTTCGCTTTTTGAATCTGTTTCTCAGCGAAAATCGAAACCTCCTTAGCCTTTACCTCAGTTAATCTAATTTTTTCTTTTAAAAAAAGCTCTCTCACCAAGTTCCTCAAAAGAGCTTTTCTCTGCGATCTAACGCGACTAAATTTTCTTCCTTTTTTTCTTTTTCTCATACTTTTCCTTAACCTTCTTTTTTACCTTTTTTTGTTCAGAGATTTCTGGAACCGGAGCTTTTTCTACTTTTTTGAAAGTTTCGGTAGTCAAAGAAGATTTCTTCTTTTCCACCTTAGCTAACGCTTCGGTAAACAAAGAAAAATGATTGGCTAAAATTTCTGAGGCATGGAGAAATGCCTCTTCAGGTGAAATGGTACCATCTGTTTTAATATCCAAAAATAATCTATCGAAATCTGTTCTCTCGCCCACTCTCATATTTTCCACCTTAAAAGCTACTCTTTTTACTGGAGTGAAAATAGCATCCAATAAAATTACCCCGATTTCTAGTTTCTCTTTTTTCCTGGCCTCCCTTGGTACATATCCAACTCCTTTTTCAACCTGAATTTCCATTTCCAATTCCGATTTTTTTTCAGTTAAAGTGGCAATATGGCAATCCTTATTCACTAATTCTAATTGAGCCGGTAATTCAAAATCAGAACCTTTTACTTCTCTTTCTCCTTTCATTTTCAATGTTGCCTTCTGAGGTTCTGAAGCGATTCCTTGGGTGAAGATTCTAAATCTTAACTGTTTCAAATTAAGCACGATGGTAACAACATCTTCTAAAACACCAGGAATGGTTGAAAATTCGTGGGGAACTCCCTTAATTTTCATTTGGGTTACGGCTGCTCCTTCCAAAGAGGAAAGTAGAATCCTTCGCAAAGAATTTCCAATTGTCACTCCATAGCCAGGATAAAGAGCCTCTATTTCAAAGGTGGCTTTATTTTTTTCCTTTTTAACAACTTTTGGTTTAAGGGGTAAAGGAATCATATATCGAGCTTCCGAAGGAGCAAAGAACATTCTGTTCTTTTTCACCTTTCGCTACGCTCAGGTAAGCGAAGATGAAGAAGAGGACGAAGCCCTCTTCGCCTTATCTTGAATAATACTCAAATATTGCCGGAATTTCAACCGGCGGAGCTACTTCTTCCAATTTTGGTTCGCCAACTATTTTTCCTTCCAATTTTTCGACATCTAATTCAAACCAACTTGGAGTTTTATATTTTTTTAGCAAATTTTTAAGATTTTGAAAAATGGCTTTTTTAGTTTTTTGGGGTTTAATGGTAATAACATCTCCTTTTTTTAGTTGATATGAGGGGAGATTCACTGGTTTTTCATTAACCAAAAAGAAATTATGAGAAACTAATTGTTTTGCCTGGACTCTTGATTGGGCGAAACCCAGTCTAAAAACGACATTATCCAGGCGTGATTCTAAAATTTTAATTAAAAAGGCTGAAAGATCTCCTCCCTTACCCTTTCTTTCTAATACTTTCTTCACATAATTTTTGAATTGTTTCTCCCCCAAATTATACAAAATTTTTAATTTTTGTTTTTCCCTTGATTCCTTCCCAAACTCGGAGGGAGGACCTTTCCTCCTTTTTCCTTTTTGGCCAGGGGGATAGGGTCTTTTTACCATTGGACATTTTGGCGATAAACATCGTTCCCCTTTTAAAAAAAGTTTCACTCCTAATCTCCGACAAATTTTGCATTTTTCATCTCTCACTTTGTAAAACACTGATTAATACTGATTTTAACAGATTAATGCTGATTAAATATCGGCATAAATCAGCCAAATCCGCATAGATCAGCGGTATTACATTCTTCTCACTTTGGGTGGTCTGCAACCATTGTGAGGAATGGGAGTAATATCTTTGATTGAAACTATATCTAAATCTCGGGCGGCCAAAGATCTAATTGCTGATTCTCGACCGGAACCAATTCCTTTAACTAAAACTTGGATTTTTTCAATTCTCAATTTTTTGGCTGCCTGAGCCATTGTCTCCGCCACTTTTGAAGCGGCAAAGGGGGTGCCCTTTTTTGTACCTTTAAAACCAATCTGGCCGGCCGAAGTCCAATATAAAACATTTCCTTGAGAGTCAGTCAAAGTTAAAATTGTATTATTATAAGAAGAGAAAATATAAATTCTTCCCTCTTTAATTTTCTGAGGGATCTCTACTTTGATTTCTTTTTTAACCGCAGTTTCAATTTTTTCTCTTTCTTTTAGCAACTCTTCTTCAGTTTTGGTGATAATTCTCTTTTTTCCCATAGTAGTAATACCAAGTTAGGTCGCGGCACGCCCCCCACCACCAAATTTTGGTGGGGGGCTAACACCGCTCCTTAAAAACCCTCGGTTTTTAATATTTTCCTAGACGGGAGGGGCGAAGAAGACTATCGCTTCTTCTTCAGCCTCGTTGCCACTCGGCAACCGAAAGGTTCTCCCGACCCCTCTCCGAAATGGGATTTCCCTCATATTAGGTAGGCGTTGGTGGTGGTTTCCTGCCACTTCCTACCGTTTTTCTGACATTCCCTCTAACAGTTCTGGTATTTGTCCTCGTTCTTTGTCCTCTGACTGGTAATCCTTTAATATGGCGAATTCCTCGCCAGGAAGCTATATCTCTTAATCTTTTGATATTCATCATTACTTCCCGTCTTAATTCTCCTTCAACTTTGTATTTTTTCTCAATAATTTCTTTTAACAGGTTTATTTCATCCGGAGTAAGTTCCTTTGCCTTCCTCGTCGGATTTATCTTGGCTTCATTTAGAATTTTCTGAGCCAAAGGTAAACCAATCCCATAAATATGGGTCAATGCTATCGAGATTTGCTTTTCCTCAGGTATATTTACTCCGGCTATTCTTGGCATATTTTAGCCTTGTCTTTGTTTATGTTTTGGATTCCTCTTACAAATGACATAAACTCGTCCTTTTCTTCGAACGATCTGGCAATGCTTGCATATTTTTTTTACCGAAGACCTTACCTTCATAATTAGATATTAGATATTTGGATATTGGATATTGGATTAAAAGAAAAAGAATCTAATATCTAACACCTAATATCCAATATCTATTTCCCGCGATAGATTATTCTTCCCCTTTTCTCATCGTAAGGACTCATTTCCACTGTCACTCTATCTCCTGGTAAAATTTTGATTCTGTAAATTCTTAACTTTCCAGCCAGATGGCACAAAACTTCTTTTCCATCGTCTAATTTCACCCGGAAATTGGCACTGGGCAGGGCTTCAATGACAGTCCCAAATTTTCTTATTTTTTTCTCTTTCACCGGTGGTAATACAGGGTCAAGTCGCTCGCCCTCTCCAGCTTTCGGCTGGCGCTCGGCTTCGCCTCGCTTCGGGCTCGCTCTTTAAACCCCGCACTTTTTTTTCTGACGGCTTGTAGTAACAGATAATCAGAGCCGATAGGCGGCTTCGCCTTATATCCTTCCATAACCACAAGCTTTCACTGAAAAAGGTGCGGGGCTCCCGACCCCTCTCCGATATGGGATTTCTATGAATATAGTTTTAATCTATCAAAATTTTAAAATTTAGTCAATAAGAGGGTATTGAATTTCAATTTTCTTAATATCTTTGGGAACATTTCTTATCCAGAAGGGGGAAAATCGAACTTCTGTCCGCAAAATATCAGGTTGGTTTTCAAGAAAAGTTTTTGTTTCGGCTAAAGATTTACCAGCCAATCCTTTTTTAAGAGAATCCAAATCAATTTCTGAATAAATCTTAGCTGAAAAATTCAGAGACAAGGTAGTCTTGCCGGATTCGAAACTGAAGAGTTTTTCTGGGGAATATTCTATTTTCAAACCATCTTTCTCATCAAAAAGTTTTTTATCTTCATGAATTTGAGATGAAATATATTCCTTGGCAAAATTATTGATGTCTTGGCGCAAAAAAGAAATAGTAGTGCAATTGGCCCTGACCTGGAAGTTAAATTTTTCTGTCTCAGTTCCAATTTGAGCCAAAGAAAATTTTTCTAAAATTTTTGTTTCAAAAATTTCTTTTAAAAACAGGAATTCAGTTGGAATTTTCGCTTCCAAAGCCTTTTCAGATTCGATTTTTGCCTTCTCTATCAAAATCTTTTCAGCATTTTCTAAATCCTCTTTTTTGACCTGAGGTACCTCACCACCTCCTGTCATTGGCTTGAAGGATTCTCCATAAAATTTGGTATATCTGGGTGTTCCTCTAAAAGCAACAATTGAAAATTTAGAAGGCCCGATATTATAATCTGCGCCGCCTTCGGCAGCAATTACTGGTACATCAACAAAAGAAGGGGCTATTTTCCCATTCTTAATTTGAGCTCCGGGAACGGCTATTTTATCTTTTGATTTAAACAATTTCCCATCCGAGGAGACAAATCTAGTCCCAGCTAACCAGTTTTCGTTTTGAGTAGAAAAATTATTATAAAGTCTAATAATTCCTTCAGCTTTCTTTAAAATCTTACCAGAAGCTGGAAATTCTTCAGAAACAGTCTTTTCTGCCTCAAAAATCTTTCCGGGCAAAATATTATTTTTGAAATCTGGACTTTTAATTTCTTTATCTACGGTTATTTTTGCTCTAAAATTACGGGTTTCTACTTCAGGCCAGATTTTAATTTCGGCTTTTGAAAGTGTAAAAGAAAGCAGGAAAAGGAAAATTAAAACAAAAAGGGAGAGGGAAATTAAACCAATTTTAAAAGAAAATTTAGGAAAAGTTATTTTGGGAAAGGGAATTTTAAATTCCGGTTTTTTGAAAACCAAAGAGGGTATTTTTTCTGGTAATTTTTCCGCTTTTTTGGGGGGGGAAATATCAATTATTTTCTTAGCCATTATTTTATTATACCAAAATTGCTCTAATTCTTCTAATGCTCAAGCGAACTTTAAGCGAGCGAAGAGCGAAAGATGAAGGCAAACCCGAAGGGGCAAACTTCATCGCACTCCCGAGCGACAGCGAAGGGAATCAAAGAATATTCATTCTTTTCTATCTTCGCTAGCGCTTGATGTAAGAAGAATTCGGCTTATTTTTATTCTAAGATAGCTCGAATTCTTCGCACGCCTGAACCTGATGATTCTTCTTTCACAATTTTAAAATGACCCAATTCTGAAGTTCTTTTGACATGGGGGCCGGCACAGATTTCCTTTGAAAAATTCCCAATTGTATAAACCGTCACTTTCTCTGGATATTTCTCTTTAAAGACCGAGTTTCCGCGAAGCGGAAACGAAGGTGGAAAAGAGGATTTATCCTCTTTGACTAAGGCAAGGGCCCCGGATTTTATTGCCTCCTCATAACTCATTTCTTCTTTTTTAACTTCTAAATTCTCTTTAATTTTTTGATTTACTAAATCTTCAACTCTCCTTAACTCTTCCTCGGTCATTTTTTTGGGGTGAGAGAAATCAAAACGTAATCTCTGGGGAGTTATATCCGAACCCATTTGTTTGACATGATTTCCCAAAATTTGCCTCAAAGCAGCCTGAAGCAAATGAGTGGCGGTATGAAGTTTTGTTGCTTCATAAATAGCATTTCTTTCGATTCCACCAAATTTTTTTTCAACCCCAGCTCTTGAGATCTCTTGATGTTTCCTCTGCGCTTCTAAAAAGCCTTCTTTATCCACTTTAAATCCTTCCTCTTTAGCTATCTCTTCAGTAAGTTCTAAAGGAAATCCATAGCTCTGATAAAGATCAAATACTTCTTCTCCTTCAATTATTTTTGATGGGCGAAGAGAACTTCGTTCTCTTCCTCCCCCTCGTCCCGCTGCTCCGGGACTCGGTTTTTGATTTTTGATTTTTGATTTTAACAGCTTATCAAGCTGCAATAGTCCCCTTTCTAAGGTTTTTTCAAATTTTTCTTCTTCGTTTTGGATGACAGTTAAAATCTCATTTTCTTTTGATTTTACTTCGGGATAAATATCTTTGTAAATTTCAATAACTTTTTGAGCAAGAGGAATTAAAAAATGCTTTGGCAAATTTAGTAATTTCCCAAACCGAATTGCCCTCCTCAAAATTCTCCTCAAAATATATCCTCTTTCAACATTGGAAGGAAAAATGCCCTCGGAAATTAAAAAAACAGAGCCCTTAACATGATCGGCAATGATTCTTTTTGCTTTTTCGTTTTCACCAAGAATCTCCATCATTATTGGCAAGAATAAATCAGTTTCATAAACTGAAAATTTTCCTTGAGAGACCATCGCCAATCTTTCCAATCCCATTCCCGTATCAACCCCTTTTTGTTTTAAGGGATTTAATTTTCCTTTTTCATCTTTGTAGTATTCGTTAAAAACGAGGTTCCAAAGTTCTATCTCTCCATAATGGATTTCAGTAGTTGGTCCACAAGGACCCTCTAAGCCAGTCGGTCCCCAAAAATTATCTTCTCTGCCCATGCCAATTATTTTATTTTCCGGAATCCCCAACTTTAACCAGATTTTTTTAGATTCAACATCTTCCGGAACTTCTTTATCCCCCTTAAAGTAAGTAAAAGTAAAATTATCAATTTGCCCCCCCACCAAATTTTTGGTGGGGGGTGCAATTAAAAATTCAAGCGCCAGCTTGACAGCTTCTTCTTTAAAATATCCGCCAAAACTAAAATTTCCCAGCATTTCCAAAAAGGTTAAATGCCTTTCATCACCAACCTCTTCAATATCAGAGGTTCGAAAACATTTTTGCGAAGATACAACATTTTTCCCATAGGGAGAGGGTTTTCCTAAATAATATTCTTTAAATTGTTGCATTCCAGCCGTGGTAAATAAAACACTGGGATCGGTAGGGATAAGAGAGCTTGATGGGACAATAGTATGATCGTGTTTTGCAAAAAAATCCAAGAATTTTTTTCTTAATAAAATTGAATCCATAAGCGAAGAAGAACCCCGCCCTAATTTTGCCCTCCAATTCATTGGCGGCACACGTTGGCCGAATAGGCCAGTCCGCCAAAGGCGGACAATACTATTCGTATTGAGTGTGCCGCAAATGTTTAACCTATTTTAGTTGTTATTTTAAGAAAAGTGCCCATCGGAACGCAAAATTAGAGCGGGGCCTTTTTCTTAAAGAAATTTAAAAATTTCTCTCTTAGTTCGTTTGAGGTCATTTTTTATTAAGTGTAACGGTCAGCGACCGTTGAGGCAGCAAAAGATTCTGGCTTTATTTTTGCTTCAAAACCATTTCCTCTAATTAAGCCGATAACTTCCTTTATCATATCTTTTGTCGCACCATTTTCTCCAATATCAGCATGAATATAGCGAAATTGATAATCAAAAGAGTTAGGAGGATTCTTTATTTTTTTCTCAAAATTTTCTTTTAGCAAAAGAGCTAACTCACAAGATAATAAAACCTCTTCTAAAATCCTTTGTTTCCAATTATAAAATTTTCGATTTTTATATCCAATTTTTTTAAGAAAGAATCTTCCCCCCTCTCCCACTCTTAAAATAACCGCTGCTACCGGGAAATTGGGAAATTCGTCTGAGGAGGAATCGCAACCAACAATAATATCATAAAACTTTTCTGGCTTTTCAGAAATATAATTAACCATTTCATCGATCACACCGGTAGATGTGAGATTTCCTCGAGTGGGATTATAAAATTTTCCTTCTAAAATATTGCTCATAAATCGAGCTTCCAAAGGAAGCGAAGATGGAAATGAAGCTTTAGCTTCATCGACTTATTTAATATTATCAGATTTAAAAAATAAAACAAGCCCGCCTAAGTTTTTTCAAAATTTTGGCGGGCAAGATTGGGCTACACTTTTAATAATTTTAATAAATTCCTTTGGATTTAAAGAGGCACCGCCCACTAAAAGACCTTGAAAATTGGCTTCATGGATATAACTGGCAGCATTTTCAGAATCGACACTACCGCCATAAAGCACTGGAACTTTCCCAAAAAATTTTTGCAAAAATAAAAAAACTTTCTTGGCTTCTTTGGACGAGCAGGGATTTCCAGTTCCAATTGCCCAAACGGGCTCATAGGCAATAATTAAATTTTCAATTACCGAGCAATGTAGCGAAGGTGGAGAAGAAGAAATCTTCTTCGACTCCAATTTACAATTTTCAATTCCTTTTAAATCTTGTCGAAGCTGATTTTTTAAAACTTGGAGTGTTTTTCCTTTTCTTCTCTCCTTTTCTGTTTCGCCAATACATAAAATTGGCTTTAGTTTTGCTGTTATTACTGCTTTTATTTTTTTATTTATCATTTCATCAGTTTCGCCTAATTTTCTTCTTTCTGAATGGCCAATAATTATATATTCGCATCCAAGATTTTTTAGCATTAAAGGCGAAATTTCTCCAGTAAAAGCACCTTTCTCCTCCCAAAAACAATCCTGGGCACCAAGTTTGATATTAGATATTGGATATTGGATATTGGATAAAAAAGTAAAGGGTGGACAGATGACAATTTCCACCTTTTTGATATTCTTTACCTCCTTTTTCACCGCCTCAAAAAGGAGCTTAGCTCCTTCTAAGGTTGTGGGGTTCATCTTCCAATTTGCTACAATTAAAGTTTTCATAGAATTTATTTATTTATTTGGGTCAATCGATATCTTCCTAAACCTTCGGCATAATGTTTCTGGATTTCACCCAGAGACAAAGCCGTGTTGTAAATGCGGACTTCGTCGATGAGACCGTTATGCGCTCCCACTATAGCTTGATGACAACCTATTCTGGGGTCATCTGGTGTTAAAGACCCGAGCGTATCAGCAGTGCTATTCTTTATAGTATCAACATAAATGAAGAATTCTACTCCTTTTTTCCTTCCCCAAACAACATGCTGCCAGGTATTTAGCTTTATTGCCTCTCCTGAAACTGCATTTAATCCAGCTCCGGCATTATCTCTATACTGATGAGAAAATTTACCAGCTATAGCTTTTAAACTTGCTAATGGATTTCCGCCAACTTGCCTATCAACGAAGTAAGTGCCCAGACCACCTCCTGCCAAACCGTTAGTAAAACTTTTTGTATAAAACCAAGCCTCATAGGTATAATCAACCAAGTCGGGAATAGGAGCATCCACATAATCATCCACGCCATCAAAACTTAAAGCATATTTTCCTTGACCTGAACCAGTTACACGGTAAGGAGTGTCTTCTCGGCAAATTGCTCCATAGTTTGTCCCTTGATTTCCATATCCTGAAGTATCACTTAGGGTGGTGGGGGTATCTCCATCGTTGCCACAATCATCAAAACTCCAAATTCCCACTGCCTCCGCGCCTAAAACATTTTGAACGCTCTGGCTAAACTCCAAACCTTTGGCGATTCTAGCTTTTCCTCTTGTTCCTTTCAAAGAAACTAAAATAATGCTGGCTAACAAGCCAATCAGAGCAATAACCACCAAAAGCTCAATCAAAGTGAAGGATTCGTTTTTCATTGTTTTCTCAAATATTGGGCGGCTTTTTCTGGTTCGATTGTTGAGATTTCCATTCTGGTTCCAATTTCAAAACCTGCTGGAATTGCTGTTTTTGGCAAAATTGTCCAATGCCAGTGATAATAGGAGTAATCTTTTCCATCACACGGAGCGGTATGTAAATAAAAGTTATAAGGGGGATCGTTAAGGGCTTTATATAACTTTTTCATCGCTACCTGAAAGGCCTCGGCTAATTGCCATTTTTCTTTTTCAGCTATCCTCTCAAAATAAGAGAGATGATTTTTAGGAGATATGATTATTTCAAAAGCAGCCTTTGAAGCAAAGGGGCAAATCGCCAAAAAATCTTCGTTTTCAAAGACAAGTCTTTTTTGAATTTCTATTTCCCAATTATTCATTTCACAATAAATACACTTTTTATTTTTTTGAAAATACATTTTTGAATTCGAAAGTGCTTTTTGCAAATCAATATCAACTAAGGGAGTAGTAACAATTTGAGAATGGGGATGGGGTTGGGAAGCTCCGGCTTCTTGGCCATGATTGTGAAAAATTGAAACATAATTGACCAGGGGTTTTTCCATCAAATCCAAGTATCTTTCTTGATAGACATCAAAGACTTCTTTTACTTGAGGAATTTCAAAATGAGGAAAGTGCGCTTGGTGATCCCTCGTCACTACTAACTCGCAATTACCTACCGCATTCATTTTTTGATAAAATTTTCCTTCAGTTACCAAGCCGAGCGAAGCGAGGCGAGGTGAGAGATGAGGCGAAGCCTCAGCGATCTTCTTTTCCAATTTTAGAGAAGGTAAAAGAGCTGGAAATTTATTCGGAATGACAATCGTGGTCCAGTTCTTCGGAATTCCTTTTTCTAAAGGAACTTTTTTGTTGTGAGAATAAATTAAAACTGGTTTTCCTTGGCTTTCGATATTGCAAAAAGGACAAAATTTCTTGGGAATTTTAATCTCTTTTCTTTTTTCCCTTTTAAACATCTCTGGTTTTTTTCCTCTACCAGTAGCGATGACAACCCAATCTTTACTAACTAAGTCAAAACGAAGCTCTGAAGGAAAGACTTTTGGTTTTTTAGTCATCGAAATAAATTTATTTATTGAGAGGTGGTTCGAAGAAGTAAACTTCTTCTCTCATCCTCATTTATATTCGGATAAATGAATTGAAAATTCATTGAACATACTTTTTTGTAATTATATTCCATCTTATTTTTAATAAATCAATTGCCATTTTTATTACCGATTTAAATTTCACTTTACTTTCGGGGTCATTTTTCCAATATACTGGAATTTCCTTTATTTTATATCCCATTTTTTGGGCCAAAATCAAAATTTCAGGATCAAAAGCAAACTTATCAATTTTGCATCTCGGAAAAATATTTTCGGCGGCTCTTTTACTAAAACATTTAAATCCGCATTGGGTATCTTCAATTTCCCAAAGGCCCAAAATCAATTTTCTTAAAATTTTAAAACCTTCTCCCACAAACCTCCTAATTAAGTTTTGTGGAGGATTCAAAACTGCCCCTTTAACATCTCTTGAACCAATGACAATATCTGAGCCTTTTTCCCCGCCTTCGCGTGAAGCTTCGGCGGGTCCGCCGTAGCCTTTGGCAGAGGTGGAAAATTCTGGCCACATTTTTTCTATTTGGTCAATCGAAGTCGAATTATCGGCATCGGTGAAAATCCGGTATTCTCCTTTTGCCTCTAACATTCCTTGTCTGACAACATATCCTTTGCCAT
>Ga0210049_1004228_pt1 | contig 12649 bp, 10 predicted proteins | sample CryGeyCG2014_300_2_FD_183964 | JGI IMG/M metagenome (GOLD analysis project Ga0210049, IMG submission 183964) | Groundwater microbial communities from aquifer - Crystal Geyser CG06_land_8/20/14_3.00 (SPAdes) (version 2) | ecosystem: Environmental > Aquatic > Deep subsurface > Groundwater | place...
CATTTTTCAGTTCTGCTTTACCAAGGACCGTGCTCCAATTTTTGACATCTACGAGACTAACTTTTGCATTCATCAATTGTTGATAGAGGAGAGGGGATAGGAGAAGTAAAGAGAATACTAATCCCCACGAGGCGGGAATCCAGTCTAAAGATTTTCTTTTTTTTATGTATGTATTTATTCCCCAGACGACAATCATCCCCGCGATAAAAAACGCACTCCCATAGAATGTGAACATCGCTAGTGCGGAAAAGAGATTAAAGAAAATGATATTATTTATTTTTGAATTTGTCCGCCAGCTGGCGGATTGATTTTCTTTGATCAATACTAAGAAATAATACAATGCTATTGTTAAAAGAGCAGTGGCCATCATGTACATCCGTGCCTCCTGACTATAGTAGACGATGAGGGGATTAAAAAGAAAGAAGGCGGTGGCCCACAATGCCAATTGCTTATTCTTCCAGAGAAGTCCTATTTTGTAGGTGAACCATCCCGTAACCAAGGAAAAAAGTACCGATGGCAGGCGAAGAGCGATTTCCGATGTTCCAAAAAGATGGGACCATAATGAAATGACCAAATAGTACAACGGAGGGTGAAAATCTCCAGGAGAGAATTGAAAGGGAATGAGATGGAAGGGGATAGTCTGCACTACCTTCGCCACAATCGTTTCATCAAGCCAAAGCGATTGGTCAAGATTAATGAGTCTGAGAAAGAATGCAAAGATGAGAATTATGGTGATATGCATACGTTCATGGTACCTTATTTTTTCTTCTGAGGGGATGGTGTTGCTTTCCTTGTTGGCATTGGACTTGGCGTAGGAGTTATTTCCAATATTGCATTGGAGATAACTGAGTGCACTTCCTTCCAATTATCCTCTCCCATTCGTGGAATAAGTATGTATCCCCCATAATCCGAGAAGGAGCTTCTTAAATAATCTGAGTCACTCATGTGAATTCCGATGAATCGGTATTTTGCAGCATCCGCAGCCTCAGAGAGGAATTTTTTCATCTGGTCTATGGAGACATCGGTTTCCACATGTGTTTTAACTTCATTCATAAGCGAAAATACTCTCGTAATTATTCCTACACTTATCAATTTATTTTTCAGCGCCTTAACGAATTGTTGTTGCCGTGCACCTCTCCCAAAATCTGTGCCATCCTGGAGAGAATGACGGGAACGGACATATTTTAGTGCGGTAGCGCCATCCATATGAGTCATGCCCTTATCAAAATGGAGGTGCTCGTAACGGCAGGGAAATGCGTCCTTTGGCTCTTCCGTTATATCTTTGAAGAATTTTTCAAGTTCTGGTTTTTCAGAAAATAACTTTTTCTTTTCTTCCTCATTAAATCCTGGTTCCATGAATTTTTTTACCTGTTCAAACTCCGCTTCTTTTCCACATAATTCTTTTTCTTTATCAGCAAGGGGATACTCATAGTCATCGAACGTTTTTTGGACATCAACGTCTACTCCACCGAGTGAATCAATTGCTTTTTCAAAACCAGCGAAATCTACAGCTACATAATTGTCTATCGGCAGTCCGGTGATGGTCTGTACCGCTTTTGCAAGCAAATCCGCTGTTCCTGGCTTTCGGATGTCAACCGCAGGGTAGTTGGTAGAATTAAGGGCTATTTGATATACACTATTTATTTTTGAATGAAATACTTCTTTAGTCTTTGTGGGAAGTTTTACCCATATGTCTCGAGGGAGGGAAACAAGTGTCACGGTATTTTTCTTTATGTCAATATGCGCAATCATAAGCGAGTCCGTGAGGTACGGACCTTCATGGACTTTCCCATTGTCGTCAATTCCACCAAAACCGAGGAGAAGAATATTATATTCCGTTTTATTTTTGACAATGGGCGTACCATTTCCATTTTTATTTTTATATATTGTCTTATAAAAATCTGCTGTCTGGAGGGTAAAATAGGCCATATACACCCCAATGAACGCAAGGACAATAATGAGTAGTCTCTTTATCATTAAGTTCATATTATATATGTCGTATGAAGTATCCGCAATTTTTTATTTCTGACATTTTTTATTTCTGAGAAAGGGAGCTCACTAGTGAACAAAATTAGAACCCTTTACCAGCTGTCCACGAGAAAGTATTAAAATGGGTGTATTTCATTTTCTAAATATCCTGTGGCTAGTTAGCTTCACTATTTATAATAGTATATAAATCTACTCATCGGCTAAATTTGAAGTATATATTGATTTCCAAATCAGAGACTCACTGTGGATGATATTAGAAAATAAGTATTATCTTCGTCTTGAAAATCCGTTTGTGAGCTGGTGACGGTAATTGGTTCAGACCTATTTAGCCAGGACGAGTGTATCAAACAATATCTATTCGACCCGGACATTCCACTAATTACTGCTGTTAAAATCGGTCTTCGTTATTACGTTACAGCCGATCTTATTTTACAACTCCAAATATTGAAACAGTAATTGGGTGTCCAAAGTTTTGAAAAATATTATCTGTTTAAGGTAAAAAGACTATTGCCCTAAATCTCCGCGTGTACGAATAGCATCTCCGTTCATTATGGAGAGAAAATCACTGTGTTTGAGAGATTCTCTTGGATAAGATTGCCAACCTAAGTCGTAAACGGTCAGCATATTCCAAATATGCTGTTTCTGTAAACTTCCAAGGTCATGTAAATATATAGCTCCGGGGCTTTCTTCACTCTCAATGATTCTATAAGTTTTTTTGTATTTTTCAGGTGGGTACTTACTTTTATAAAACTCCATGGCTCTCTTGCGTGAAATTTCTTCTCTCACATATGAGCTTCCAAAATAGACTGTAAGAAGTGCTGCTAAACCAATGCTCACTTTATTAAAGTTATCTGCCATAGCGTTTACTCGATCTAGTGGCAAGAATAGATGAAGTGCAATAAATACACCCAAAACAATTAATATAACAGTTATTAAGTTGTCAGGAATTTTTTTAAATCCTTTTAACCATTTATCGAGATTTTTTATCTTTTTCAACATTGCTCATAGTATATAAAAAATTGCTCTATATTGATATACTTTGACTACCGAATGATCTCTGTGCCTGCCCGCCTTTGGAGGGAAGGCGGGGATCCAGTCGATAATTTTCCATACAAATAATGTAGTTTTAGCATGGATTCCCGCCTTCGCGGGAATGACAAACTGTGTCAAGACTTGTGAACTCTTTCCGGGAACAATTGAGGTTGATTTTTGAAGAATTCCCTAGTAAAATTGTTATGTATCATCTAGTAGATTGATACAGTCACATAGCTAATCCCCCCCGGTTCATTACGACCCGGGGGTTTTTGTTATATACTGATGAAGTATGGCAAAAATACTTGTGCAATTTGATGGAAGTAATTTTTATAAGAAAGCAAAGAAAACTGCCCCTACTCTGCACTTAACTCACTTCAATTATGCTTCTCTTGCGTCCTCAATCACAAAAGTACAACCTCAAACGAGTATCTATTATGTTGGAGAGATCAAAAAATATCCAGGAAACAAAAAATCTGAGCTCTTGTACGCAAGTCAACAATCTCTTTTTTTCACGCTATTTAAACAAAAAATAACGGTAAAACTCGGATATCTCCTTATGAGTAATGGTGTATTTCATGAAAAAGGTGTTGATGTGCAGATAGCTGTTGATATGGTACGAGGAGCTATAAAAAATGAATACGATACTGCCTATTTATTCTCCTCTGATACAGACCTTATACCGGCAATCAAAACTGCCCGAGAAGAAGGAAAAAAAGTAGTGTATGTCGCTTTTGAAAACATGACAAGCTGCGCTCTGCAAAAAAACTGCTCTTCTTATGTGATTATTACCCAAAAAATGCTGATGCAGCATATAAAATAAATATTCTTCCTATATTATAACCATGTTCCAATTATCCAAAATAACTGAAGAATTTGTGTAATAAAGTTTATAAAATGCACGTTCCTCGCCTCTCGTTTGTGCCTATCAAAAATTACTCAAGAAATGATACAATATGACCTAGAAAGCTATAAATAGCGAAAAAATAATATTTTCTGAAAGACCAACCACGTATGAAAAGAAATAGCAACAAACTTCCTAAAGATATTCTTAATGCTGCAGCTCAAATCACTTCAAGAGATGCTGATATTCAAATTCCCGCTTATGTGCATAAAGAATACATTGCGTATCACGATAAAATAGATTGTGAGAAATATGACTGTAAAAAAGTTATAGAGCAAAGCAAGAAATCTCTCAATGATAAAAATGAGGATGAAATGATTAAAATGAAATTACTTTTTCTCCTGGGCCATTTTGCCACAAAAGAATGTTTTGATATTTTGATGGCTTACATCAGCAATCCAGAAAGTAATTTAAAAGAGTGGGCACTATTAGCTCTTAAAGATCTTCAACTACATATCGAAAATGAAGTGTATGAAGAGGGAAAAGACATAATTATGTCTCCCATGGGTGGAAAAGGAAATATGGCAAGATATTTTGTAGTCATTGGTTCTAAACAGAATAAGGAACTTAACACTGCAGCAAAGAAAATAATAGCTGAAGATTTATTTTCAACTACCACCAATGAATTTTCACAAGTTGAAGAAATTGAGTTTGGTAGGAACTATGTTTTTTTTACCATACTCATATCTTTTGATATCGCAAGTCAAAAAGTAATTGATGCATTCCTAGATAAAATCAGCAAAGAAAAAGGTATTCTGAAATATCACTTCTTCATCGTTAATACTCATAAAATCACGAAGGCAGAAATCAAAAAGTATTTGCAAATGGATGAAGTTAAAAAGTTGTAACACTGAGAATGGAAAGAGCGACAAGTCAACGAATTACCCTCTACCGTTCCCTCTTCAGCACGAGAGATGATGTATTTGCCCGCTATTGGGAAAATCCCTCGAACAAAAAATCAGGATATGCACCTGTATACCGAATCAACCAAAGTCCACAAGCTCTTACAGATGAAGTAATTTCGTCTCACTTAGCTGGAGAGCAAACAATTGGCGTTTATCCCTTATTTCCAGACAATACCACTTCATTTCTTGCAATTGATTTTGACGGTTCAAATTGGCTTACCCTGATTCAAAAAGTAGTCACTATTGCCTCTTTAAATAAGCTATTTTGCTCAATTGAACGATCAAAGTCGGGAAATGGCGGGCATTTATGGTTTTTCTTTTCCGAGCGAATTCCTGGGTTTTTAGCAAGACAATTGGGAAAACTTCTTTTACGACAATCGGACATTGCCAATCGAAAAACATTTGACCGCATGTTCCCAAGCCAAGATGAGCATACAGGTAAAGGATATGGAAATCTTATTTGTCTTCCTCTCCAAGGGAAATATGTAGCGGAAGGAAATACCATCTTTATTTCTCCAAATGGAGAAGTTGTTCCAAATCAGTGGGGCTATTTGCAAACGATTCAAAGAGTAGCAACTCAAGAAATAAATAATTATTTGCAGCAAGGCATTAAATTACCAGTTAAACCTCAAAAAGAAAAGGAACAAAACTCGGAAGAAAAAATTCAAGATAATGCAATTGATGAAGAATTAGATACTGCTCCAGTGACAACAACCCAAGACCAAGAAACAAAGCTTATTCTAGGATCAAATATCTATATCCCCAATCTTTTTCTTCCAGACAAGCTCTATAAATATCTCAAAAAGGAGCTCAACTTCCCCAATCCAGAGTTCTATGCAATGGAGAGATTTGGATATTCCACATGGAAAACACCACGATTTATCAAAACTCTGGAAGTTCTTCCCGACGGTATTACTGTTCCCCTGGGATTTTTAAATAAGGTGAAAGGATTTGCTGAAAAAGAACAATTGAAAGCAGAAATTATTGACCAGAGAACAATTGCCAAACAAATAAGCTTTCCTTCCAAATTACTGTTGCGGAAAGATCAGCAATATGTCTTGAATCAGCTTATGAAAGAAGATCGTGCGATTCTTGAAGCTCAACCCGGATTTGGAAAGACAATAGTCGCTCTTGCTCTTATGAAAAAGAGAGGTCAAAAGACGCTCATTATCGTTCATACAAATACACTCCTCCATCAATGGGAAAAACGTATCAATGATTATTTTTCTCTCGCAAAAGATGAAATAGGATTGATCGGAGATAACAAGTGGAAGATTAGCAAAAAAGCCACCATTGCCTCGTATATGACTTTATCCAGAAGAGGCCTTGATGATATAAAAAATGATTTTGGACTCGTTATTATTGATGAATGTCATCATGTCCCTGCAAATACATTTAGCACCGTTGTAAAGCAATTTACCGCTAAACACGTTCTTGGACTTACTGCAACCACCTTTCGTAAAGATAAACTAGAAAAATTGATGTATTTGTATGTAAGTGATCAGGTGATTAGGACAAAAAATAACAAACAGGAGAAAAATGAACAAAGTATTTCGACAGTAAAGACAGAGCTTGTTACCCGTAAAACAGAGTTCCAAGGAAATGGGAAACTAGAAGATTTTCAGGATGCGTGCCGAATGGTTATCACCGACACAAAAAGAAATGATCAGATTACAGATGATATCGTGGCAGCTTTGGCAGCTGGAGCAAAATGCCTGGTCCTTTCTGAGCGACTTGAACACTGCGAAATATTATTGGAACTCGTGAGACAAAAAGCTAAAGGGATACATGCAGCTGTTGCCACTGGAATTATGACGAAAAAACAACGAGAACGGATCACTGCACGCATGAATCAAGAGCGATTCCAACTTCTTATTGCAACTGGCAAACTTATTGGGGAAGGTTTTGACTGGCCCGCTGTTTCTCATCTGTTTCTTGCATTTCCTTTTTCATGGAAGGGAAAACTTATCCAGTACGTTGGGAGAGTGCAAAGAACATGTGAAGGAAAAACACTTGCAATTGTCCATGATTATTTTGATGATCAAGTCCCCATGTTAAAGCTCATGTACTTTAAACGGTTACGGACATATAGGAGTTTAGGGCTTGCAAAAATGGAAAGTACAAAAAAAGAAATAAGTAGAGACCAGCTTGCACTTTTTTAACTTGAATATTTTCTAAGGCAACTTAAAACACTTTCAATCCTGTATCCTGTCCCCCTATATGTTTTATTGGCGGACCAAACAACAACTTGGAGACGCATTAAGAATGAAAAGGATTAAGCTTGGTTTTTCACAAGAATATATTTCCCTCGAAACCTCTATCGATAGAATGGGACTTTCAGCGTTGGAAAATGGAAAAGCAAATCCAACGCTTTTTATACTTCTTAAACTCAGTGGTGTATTACGGATAAAATTGTGGAGGATATTGAGGGAGATAAACGTGTAGGTAGTTATCTCTTCAAAATATGGTAGGAATAGCACGCAATACATTTTTATGATATTATTTATCAAAAAATAAGTATTATCTTCGTCTTGAAAATCCGTTTGTGAGCGGGATAGGGGAATCGAACCCCTGCCGAAAGATTGGAAATCTTTCGTTCTACCATTAAACTAATCCCGCAGGCTATTTGAAATTATACTAAAATGGACTCAATAACTCAATTGTTTACAATCTACCCACAGTTTCTTGCAGATGTCTCATGGGGGAGTAAAAGACAACTAAATCACCTTGCACAGGGAGCGATATGCGAAGCAAGAACTTTTCCTTCTTAATTGGTATTTTTTTTCCGTTTAACGTTGCAATAAACCCTCCTGGATTCATGACCATCTGGAATTCCTTTCCAATTTTATTTTGTGTTATATGGAATTTCCACTGGTTTGGATCATTGTAGTAGGGCGGCATCGCGGAGATTACATTTCCGTCGGTTATACGGTAGATGGGGAGGGTCTTACTATTCTCATAGATATATCTCCCGTTTGATTTCTCTAGTAACGTATATTTTTTGAGTGGCCTATCCGAGAGAAAATAGCGGACACCCAACTTCTCCCACCGGGGGTCATTTAGAGTAACTCTCGATGTTTCAATACCATTAATGGCAAGTCCTTTTTCACTTTGTCCAAACAGATTATTACGTTTAATAATATATGAATATTCATTCCCGTAATCACTCGAAGATTCCTTAAAATAGTCCGCTATGTCCTTTGTGACAAACGTGTTATATCCCTGTACAGCGGAAAGACCATAGGTCATGCTCCATGTTGAAGGGTAAAAAGACATTATGTGCGTCAAATATGTCCTATATTTTTCTTCATCTGGCGTAATGAATGATTTTTCTTTTGAGAAGGGAGGTCTAAAAAGCATACTTCCCATATAGTTATGAAATCCAAAATAAGGTATAACATCAGCTCCTGTTTGTATACGGTATACTGCTGCATTTTTCAGCGGGGGAAGAGAGAATTTTTTGATGATTACATCTTGTGGAATAAAATAGTTATGAAAATAATTTACAAATATTCCCTCAAATAGTATAAAAATAATCAAAATAGGAAATAAATATTTTTTCTTATGCCTATTTCCTAGAATAAGAAGTAGCGTAAATAAAGCAATATAGATTATAAAATTAAGCCCAATCAATTTTCCTATTGCTTGTATGGTTGTCAAATCAAAAAAAAGATTGGGGGGCCTTTTCTTAATAAATGTGTATACCCACACAAATAGTTTTGAAAATAATGAAGTGGAAAAAAATGAATAAGTACATATTGAAATCACTAATCCAACAGGTGCAATAAATCTTAAATTTAGTTTTTTTTCAATGAGCGCTCTTAGGTTCTGTTCATTTCCAGATATGTATATAAGACCCCAAATATGAAAAAGAAGTAGTATTTGACTTGGAGCACGAAAAAATGGAAAGTTAAATAATCCAAAAGAACAGAGAAGAAAAAAAACCATGATAAGCCAGTCGCTCATTCGCTTTTCTTTATTATGGTTTATACCAAGAATAAGGAGAAAAAATGTAAATAGCGAACTGATTAAGACAACAAAGGTCTGACCTACATTCCAAGAAGAACCATTTTTGACATATCCGAAAAAAAGGGGAAGAAGAAATTCAATAACTTGTTGTATTGGGAGTCTTCCCATGGTGATATAGTCTTTATCCGATGTAATACGGGTTGAGTTTATTACGATAGGGAGCGATAATATAAAATACCCTGAAATCCCAATCCCTAAGATCAAATAATTCAAAAAAAGTCTCTTAAATGATATTTTATACACAAAAATGGCAATAAGAATACTGAGAATATATCCGTATAAGACAAACTGTATATGGCCGGACAAGGCAATAAGGATACCCAATAGGATGAATCGGAAAGAAAACGTTTTTTTTATCAGGTCTCTGAGAAAATAAAAATAAAATCCAAAGTGAGCAATGACCAAAAATATTGTAGGATTATTTATCCTCCAATATCCACTTCCCGAAAAGAAGAAAATCAATACACATATCAGGGCAAATATACTCGTTTTGGTAAACTGACGGAAAAAGAAATAAAATCCAGATAGCATCAGTAAAAAAGAAGCAAATATCCAAACAGAAAAAGATAGGGGATAAGATAATATAAAAAATATATTAAACGGGTGCAGATTTCCCATTCCAACATCAAAAAGAAAAGGGATTCCAGCATATATATGAGAATTAAACAAGGGAATAATGCCCCGTGCCAACCATTTGCCTAGGTATATTTTTTCTGCAAGAAAAAGAATAATAAGATCTATTGAAAAATTAACATGAAAGTAATAAAAAATAGCACTAGCGATGGAGACAAGCACAAAAAAAGAAAGGATAAGTCTGTTTTCCTTGTTCATTTTGCAATAAGATTGAAATATACTATTTCCCAAATTGCTTTGACTCCATCAACCCATCCAATCTTTTTCCCATCCTTATATGTTCTTCCTGCATAGGAGATTCCCACTTCGTAGATCTTTATTTCGGGAATTCGTGCGATTCGAGCCGTTATCTCGGGTTCAAATCCAAAACGTTTTGTTTTTAAGTTCGGTGCAATCTTTCTGATGAGGTCACCACGAAATACCTTGAATCCTGTTTCCATATCAGTCAGATTTAGATTGCTCAGCATATTGGAAAACATGGTGAGGAATTTGTTCATTATCGAGTGCCAAAAGTAGAGAACTCTGTGTGGTCTGTGTGAAATGAAGCGAGATCCATATACGACATCGGCATGCTGAGAAACAAATGCCTCCAGAAGAATCGGATAATCATCGGGAGAATATTCCAGATCCGCATCCTGAATGAGGACAATATCTCCTGTTGTCTTTAAAAATGCATCCTTGAGTGCAGCTCCCTTTCCTTCATTTTTCTTTTTAAAAATTGAATGAATTGATACGTTTTTGTCATTCCCGCGAAGGCGGGAATCCAGTCGATAATTCTCAATTTTTTTTACGGTTCCATCTGTACTTCCATCATCAACTATTACCAACTCCCGCTGCATCCCTTCCGGCAGGGGAGCATTGACTACTTTCTCTATGGTGGTCGCAATCAAGGATTCTTCGTTATATACTGGTATCACAATGGAAAGCTTCATAAACTCAATTATACTGATACTTCCTCCATTTCGCATGGGGTATCTATTTCCTGGGTTCCCACTCGCAAACTTTGATGGAGTACATTACCTCGCTATTGCTCAAAATGGATACACCAATAACATGCGTTTTATGCCTCTTTATCCACTTGTTATTCACTTGGTAAAAAAAATCGCTTTTTTTATACCCCATTATTGGATTGGCTTTTTCATTTCACTCTTTTTTTTCATCGGTTCAATTATTTATTTAATTAAACTGTTACGCTTCGATTATTCGAATAATCGAATTAGGATAATAATCCTAGCATTGATAGTTTTTCCTACGAGCTTTTTTTTCTTGACAGTGTATTCTGAAAGCCTTTTTTTATTTCTTACTGTCGCCTCACTCTATTATGCTCGAAAAGAAAAATGGTATTTGGCGACGTTTCTCGGATTTTTTGCCTCCCTTACCCGAATCGTCGGCTTCCTGATTGTAGTTCCACTCGTTATTGAATTTTTTTCACAACATAAAATAAAAAAGACACACCACTTACTCGCATTATTGTTCGTTCCGCTAGGAACTCTTTTATATGCAATCTATAACTACATGAGATGGAATAATCCCTTATTATTTATCCAAGCACATAGTCAACTTTCAAATGGTCGGTCATCGACATCCCTTGTTTTTTTTCCCCAGACGCTCTATCGCTATTTCAAGATGCTCACCACCGTTTCTGTCTCTCTCTGGGAATGGAAGATTGCTTTATTGGAAGTTGCTTGTTTTAGTTTTGCTGTGGGTGGAATCTATATTCTGAGGAAACAGAAAGTGAGGTTGAGTTACATTGTCTATACATTGGTTAATCTCCTAATCCCTGCTTCAACCGGTACTTTTACCGGCCTGCCTCGTTACATTATCGTTTTGTTCCCACTATTTCTTGTCTTTTCTTCAATCAAAAATCGTGTTGCTCTCATCAGTATCCTTGTAGCATCATTTATTCTGCAGCTCATATTGTTCCTTTATTTTTCGAGGGGTTATTATGTCGCTCAGGTTCCGATGCTATATTGTATAGTATAGTAAATAAGGGTTAATTAGTTTTATGCATATCCTATGAAACGCATTGGAATTATCGCAGGATTCTTGTTATTATTTGTCGGTATTATAGTCACTTTGTCCAATCAGTTCAGCCAAAAGGCGGACCAGATGGCAGATTTTGGATCGACACCCACTATACAATTAGACCAAATAGGGAGCCAAAACAAGGAGGTGACGCAAGTTGTCCCAACAGAAGATATGAAAAAACCAAAAATGTCCATAAATAAAACAAAGAACTATACCGCAATCATGAAAACTACCGCAGGAGATATTGAAATAGAATTATTCGCAGACAAAACTCCCATAACAGTAAATAATTTTGTTACGTTGTCAAAAAAGAAATTCTATGAAAACGTCATTTTTCACAGAACTATTAGGGATTTTATGATCCAAGGAGGCGACCCAACCGGAACAGGAAGTGGTGGGCCTGGATATAAATTCAACGATGAAAAATTTGATGGGGAATATACCAGGGGTACTCTTGCAATGGCAAATGCAGGCCCGAACACCAATGGGAGTCAGTTCTTTATCATGCACAAGGATATGGAATTGGCGAAAGCCTACGTTATTTTTGGTAAAGTGACGAAGGGTCTTGAAACCGTCGACACAATTGCAGAGGCGCCAACTCAACCAGGAGGAGAAGGATCTACTCCTATAAATCCCGTAAAGATAACCGCGGTTGAGATTATTGAACAGTAACATACGACCCTTCATAAAATCTTCATGTAGTGATTCGTAATATATTGGTACATGGTAAAACCAATACTGGGAATATTTCTGTTTTCCTTTGTGTTTATAGCTGGAGCATATTTCGTTTTGTCAAGCGGTAACAAACCACCTATTTCTATTCCAAAGTACGTATCTCAGGACAAGGATAAACCAATTATCGAAGCAAAAGAAACAATATACGATATGGGTTGTCAAGTACCCCGTTTTTCAAGACCGCTCTCTATAACTTGTAACCTGAACGCATAAGGTGACATTTTAAGTTTTGTGTGGATACGTAACATATTGTAATACTTCAAGTACCCATAAATATATTCAATAAGTTCCCCTAAGGTATTGAAACGATTGAGGTTTCCAGATTCCTGTTTGAACCGGGAGAAAAATGACTCACTCCATCCATTCTGCCAAGGGCTGCCTGGGTCAGATGCGG
>Ga0210049_1004229_pt1 | contig 12647 bp, 12 predicted proteins | sample CryGeyCG2014_300_2_FD_183964 | JGI IMG/M metagenome (GOLD analysis project Ga0210049, IMG submission 183964) | Groundwater microbial communities from aquifer - Crystal Geyser CG06_land_8/20/14_3.00 (SPAdes) (version 2) | ecosystem: Environmental > Aquatic > Deep subsurface > Groundwater | place...
GCATTTTTAATTTAATGCCGTCCCACATATATCTGCCTGATTTGGTATTGACCGCGCGCCTGAATAGAAAAATAAGCGCGATCATGGCCAATATAATAAACGGCCAGTAATGTGAAAGTATAAAATGCATGGCCAGAAGTATCTTGGTGGGCAAAGGAAGATCTGTGCCAAACCTTGCGAAGAGCGCGCTGAATTTAGGTATTACAAACAGAACCAGGAGAGGGAATGCTATGGAAATAACCATCATTACCAATAGCGGATAGCGTATCGCCTGTTTAACCTTCATTCTTATCTCTTGCTCGTGTTCCATGAGAGAGGCTAATCTGTCCAATACATCGTCTAATATACCTCCTGCCTCGCCTGAACGCACCATATTTATATATATATCTGAAAAAACCGAAGGAAATCTGGAAATAGCATCTGAAAAACTTTTACCTGATTCTATATCATTTGATATCTCTTCAATGATTCTTTTGAAATAAGGATTACTCACCTGTTCGCTGATGGAGCCGAGGCTTACAAGTATCGCTACGCCTGCGGCCTGCAGCGTCATCAACTGTCTTGTAAAAACTATCAGTTCTTCCTGCGAGACCCTATTGAAAAATTTCTGGAAAGAGCTGAAATTTACTGCGCCCGGTTTTTGTTCTTCTATGAGAATAGGGACATACCCCATCTGTTTAAAATGGCTGGCGACAGACTCCTTGCTCTCGCCTTGGATCATCCCCATGGAAGCCCTGCCATGCTTATCCCGTATCTTATACCTGAAATTTGGCATTTGTTTTGGCGCACTGATTGGCACACTAAAGTGTGCCCTACAAAGTTGTCGCAAAGGCCTTCATAAACATCTTCTGTAGGGGACCCTTAAGGGTCCCCTACAGAAGCATTTCGGCCTTTGCCTTTAAATTACTCTTCCTGCGTTGCTTTTATTACTTCTTCCGGCGTTGTAATGCCTTTTAAGATCTTGTCCAGGCCGTCATCCCTCAATGTCTTCATGCCTGTCTCTACCGCTATTTTCTTTAAAATACCGCTTGAGGCCTTATCTACTATAAGTTTTCTGATCTGGTCATTCACAATCAGGAGTTCAAATATGCCTATGCGCTCTCTATATCCTGTATTCTTACATGCGCCGCATCCCTTGCCTTTAAAAAACCCCTTTTTCTGATTAATTCCCAGGACTTTTAAAATATCTTCTGAAGGGGTGTATTCTTCCCTGCACTTATCGCAAATCTTCCTGACAAGCCGCTGCGCAAGAATACCTATAATAGAGCTGGAGATCAAAAACGGTTCTATTTCCATATCTATAAGCCTGGATAGAGCCCCTGAGGCGTCATTTGTATGAAGAGTGCTTAAAACCAAATGGCCTGTCAATGAAGCCTGCACGCTGATCTCCGCTGTTTCTTTATCCCTTATTTCTCCTACCATTATCACATCAGGGTCCTGCCTTAAAATAGATCTCAGCCCTGTCGCGAAAGTCAGCCCTGCTTTTGGATTTATCTGAGACTGCCTTATCCTGCCAAGATGATATTCAACAGGATCTTCTATCGTAATCACATTTTTCTCTTCTGATTCAATTATTGAAAGCGCTGAATAAAGCGTGGTGGTCTTTCCGCTGCCTGTAGGGCCTGTAACTAAAATTATGCCGTGAGGATATTTTACCAATTTTTCAAATTCTTTTTGCGTGTCAGCCGAAAAACCTATTTTATCAAGGCCCAGAACTATCCCGCCCCTGTCTAAAATCCTTATAACAATATTTTCTCCGTATATGGTAGGAAAAGAAGAAACCCTCAGATCAATATCTCTGTCTAAGGCCTTCATATCGAATCTTCCGTCCTGCGGTTTCCTTTTTTCGGCAATATCCATCTTGGAAAGCACCTTTATCCTGGACATGAGCGCGGGTTCCAGATGTTTCGGAGGCGAAAACATTTCATGCAATATGCCGTCTATCCTGAATCTGACTACTAGTTTAGCTTCCTCAGGTTCAATATGTATATCGCTCGCCCTATCCTTTACCGCCTGCAATATAATCATATTCACAAGTTTTATCACAGGCGCTTCCTCTGCTATTTCAGCAAGTTTTTTTGAATCTAATTCAACCCTGGATTCCTGTAACCTGCTTTCTTTATCTATATCTTTTACAACATCATCAAAAGAAGACGCCGTCTTGTAATACTGATCTATGGCATTCAATATAGAGCTTTCCGTAGCCAGGGCTGGTTCTATGCCGCACTTTGCCCTGCGGCTTAGCTCATCTATCGCCATGATATCCTTTGGATCCGCCATCGCGACAGTCAGGGAACTGCCTATTTTGAAAATAGGTATTGCCTTATATTTCTGGGCCATGGTTTCCGGTATGAGCTTCACTGTTTCTGCGTCTATAATGTAATTCGAAAGATTCACGTATGGAATATCCAGGGCCTCTGAAACTGCCTGGGCATACACCTCTTCGGCCGCCATCCCGGAACGCACTATCACTTTCCCGATGGGCATGCCTTTTTTTCTGGATTCTTCCAGCGCTTTATTAAATTGTTCTTTTGTGATAATCGCTTTTTCTAATAATATCTGCTCTGCGTTTTTCTTTGTCATATTTATTCTTCTCGACTTCGCTCGAAGAATAATAGTGTTCGAGCACAGTCGAGAACCATGTTTTATATTTTTAATATTTCTTTTATCTTACTAACTAAATCATCCAGCTCAAACGGTTTTTCCATGTATCCGCTGATTTTCTGAAAAGCAAAAAGATCCCTGACTTTTTCCTCCTCTTTGCCGCTAAGCATAAGAATAGGCGTATCTTTTATTTTTTGAATCTTCCTGATTTCTTTAAGGCATGTGTATCCATCCATCTTAGGCATCATTATATCCAAAATAATCAAATCTGGCATTTCCAGTTCCGCGGCCTTTATACCGGCTTCCCCATCGCCGGCGGTTATCACGGCAAAACTTTCCTGTTCAAGCCTTATCTTCAGCAATTTCTGTATGTCTTCTTCGTCGTCTACAACCAATATCTTTTTCTGGTTACTCATATCTAACTCCCTTTTTTTAATCGCAGAACTACGCAGAAGTTTATGTATTTCCGCGTGGTTCCGCGTCTGACCCGAGCGAAACGAGGGTCAGCTTCCGCGTAGTTCAGCGATATTTAATAATTCCTTCATTTTCTCTAACAATACCTCCGGTTCAAAAGGCTTGGCAATGTAAGCGTCCGCTCCCATTTCTTTGCCGAGCTCTTCGTCTTTTTGCTGGGCTTTTGCCGTAAATATTATTATGGGAATAGCTTTATAAATCTTGTCGAATTTAAGCATGCGGCAAACCTTATACCCATCAAGTTTAGGAAGCATAAGATCCAGTATCATGAGATCAGGCCGTTCAGTCCTGGCCTTATTAAGACCTTCCTGGCCGTCAGAGGCTGTCAACACTTCGTAATTATTCGCCTCCAGCCTGAATCTCAATAGATTTAAGATATCTTCTTCATCATCTACTATCAATATCCTTTTTTTATCCATTACCTTTTCTCCCCTATTGAAATCTTTATCTTCTCCAATAGTTCTTTTGTATCAAAAGGCTTCTCCATAAAGAATACTACCTTTTCAAGAGCAAAAAGATCTCCCATCTTTTTCTTTTCTTTTGCGCTGAGTATGATTACCGGAATATTGGCATATTTTTCATGCTTCCTCATTTCTCTCAATACGCTGTAACCATCCATATTAGGAAGCATTATATCCAATAGAATCACATCCGGCTTTTTTATATTTAAAACATCGAGCATTTCTTTCCCGTCCATAACGCTCATGAACTCATAGCCCTCTGCCTCTATTCTGACCTTAAGCATTTTTGCCAGATCTGCGTCATCATCCACCACTAAAACTATTTTTTTATCCATGAATTGTCACCTCTGAATTTGGCAGTAGGTTGCCCCTAGCAACCTACTGCCAAATTGGTTAAGGAACTGATACATCGTCACACATATTTAAAGACTTCATTTATTTTACTAATCAAGTCTTCCGGCTCAAAAGGTTTTTCAATAAATCCTGCTGCTCCAAGCTGCTCTATAGATTCCTTTGTATTCTTATTTGCGAGAGCGGAAAAAACAAGTATGGGTATACGCATGGTATCTGAATCTTTTTTAAGCCTTTTTGACACTTCAAATCCGTCTATCTTGGGCATCATGAGATCCAGAAGTATAAGATCCGGTTTATTTTTCTTAGCCAGCTCTACGCCTCTATCTCCATCATTAGCCGTGATAGTATCGAAACCCATGTTTTTAAGCCTGAAGGAAAGCATAGACGTAAGGCCTTCTTCGTCATCTATTATAAGAAGTATTTTCTGCGGAATTATTGAATTCTCGCCTTTCCTTAAATCCAACTCCGCTTTCTCTATAAGTTCTTCTTTATCTGCAGTGTCGTCAGGATATATTGAAATACCAAAAACCAACGCCGTCTTAATTCTCTCTCTAATCCTTTTTATTATTGCCATGACGCCAATCCTGTCTGTAACTGCCATAATTACAAGAAATTCGCCGTTCTTATATCTGGTAATCTTATCCTCAGGCCCTCTGACTGTATTCTTTATAGCCTGTTCTAATTCATTAAAAACCTTCTCGTTTCTATCTTTTGCATCTTTGACTTCAAATATGATCAAAGCAAGCTTAGATTCATTTCGTCTTGCCCTTTCTATTGAATCTTCAATTAAGAAACTAAACTCCTCGTCCTTTTTGTAAATGGGTATAGTAAAAATAAATTTACTGCCGGCGCCGGGCTTTGATATAGCCCATATATCCCCGCCGTGAAGCTCTATGATGCCTTTTGAAATACATAGGCCCAGCCCTGCGCCTCCGTATTTACGAGTCATGCTCGTATCCAGCGGGCTAAAATTCCTGAACAGGTTTTTTATGTCCTTCTCCGGTATCCCGATACCATTATCTTCCACAATAATTCTTACAAACCAACTGTTGTTTATGTTTTCCTTTGCGCTGGATATCTTTATCCTCCCGTTATTTTTGTTGAATTTTATGGCATTCGATATAAGATTTTTCAGAACCTGGCCTATCCTGTCAGGATCAAACCACGTAGGCTCCACAGACGTGCCGAGGGAAATGCTGAATTCCATATTCTTCTGTTCAACACTTGCTTTTGTAGAGGCGTAAACTTCTTTTATGAGTTCATTTACATTCAGCTTTCTTTTGCGCATCGTAATCCTGCCTGCTTCCATCTTGGACATGTCAAGAATATCTGTTATAAGTTTTGCCAGGCGGTCTATGTTATTTTTAGCTATGCCAAGAAATTTTTTCTGTTCTTCGTTAAGAGGCCCGGCTATGCCGTCCAGCACAAGGGAAATGCTTTCTTTAATAGAGGTCAGCGGCGTCCTTAGTTCATGAGAGATCATGGATATAAAATCAGATTTTATCCTGGATAATTTTTCAACCTCCTTATTTGCCTTTGAGAGCGCGTCTTTCAGGCCCTGCGCTTCTTTTTCGCGATCTTTCATCCTATCTTCCTCATTTCTCATACTTCGCTTGTCACCTTATCCCATAAACCTTGCGCCTTTAATATGATTTCTATCACCTCGCGGACAGCTCCTCTGCCGCCGCTCTTTTTAGTAATATAATGGCAGATATTTTTTACCTCTTCCATTGCTTCAGGAGGGGCGATGCTCAGACCCGCTCTTTTTAAAACAGGTAAATCTATAAGGTCGTCTCCTATGAAACAGGTTTCTTCATCTTTTACTCTGAATCTTTTTATTACTTTCTCATATACTTTAAGTTTTTCATAATTTGAATAAACCTTAGCAACATGCATATCCTTTGCCCTGCGTTTAACTATCCTTGTTTTCTTAGCTGTAATTATGACAGATTTTATCCCTGCCCTGTGTAAAAGCGTCATTCCAAAACCGTCATAAACATTGAAACATTTTATCTCGTCTCCGAAATTATCATATATGATCCGGCCGTCCGTCAATACGCCATCTACATCTAATATCAATAACTTTATTTTTTTAGCCCGCTCTTCTATCATAATTATATTTTCCACATTACTTCTCGACTCTGTTTATATACATAGCCTACGTTACCGCTCGAAGTCTATTAGCAATATTGTTCGAGTGGGCATTGTGACTGTGCATGTAAGCTTAATCGAGAACTTCCGCGTGCCCCGTCCCAAACCTAAGAGTTACTTGTAATAGATTCGCGTAGGTTTGGGACGGGGCGTGGTTCAGCGATTTTCATACTAATCCCGCCTTCAGCAAATCCTGCACATCCACAAGCCCTATGGCCCTGCCCTTTTCATCTACTATCGGTATTTCGTCGATCTTATATTCCTGCAGAATCCTTAATGCCTCAACAGCAAGGCATCCTTTTTTAAGCGTCATGGGATTCTTTGTCATTACGTCTTTTATCTCCCTTTCAAGCAGGGGGCGGCCGCGGCCGTCCCCTGCGCTTCCCAAATTCCTTCTTAAATCTCCGTCTGTAAAAATGCCTTTTACCTTTCCGTTTTTATCAACTACGGTCGCGCCCCCTGCCCTTGAAGCCGTAATAGCAAGAAGTACGTCTTTTACTTTTCTGGATTCTCTGACAACCGGATTGCCGGAGGCCTTGCGCATTATATCCTCTACCTTCAGCAATAATTGTTTTCCCAGGCTCCCGCCGGGATGAAGAAGCGCGAAATCGCTTTTTTTAAATTTTCTTTTATCCATGAGCGCCGCGCATAGCGCATCGCCCATGGCAAGCATGCTGGTCGTGCTTGCCATGGGTGCCAGCCCCAGGGGGCATGCCTCTTCTTTTATCGAAACATTCAGCACGGTATCGCTATTTTTTGCCAGATTAGACCTTACATTCCCGGTTATAGCTATTAACCTGGATCCGATCTTTTTTATAAGCGGCACGAGATTTACCACTTCCTCTGTCTCGCCGCTGTTTGAAATAACTATTACTACATCCTCTTTTTTGACCCTGCCCAAATCGCCGTGTATCGCTTCCGCGGAATGAAGCCAGAGGCTCGGGGTGCCTGTGGAAGCAAGCGTTGCGGAAATCTTCTGCCCTATAATACCTGCCTTGCCCATTCCGGTAACCACGACCCTGCCCTTAGAGGCATATATAAGCTCTACAGCCTTCTCAAAATATTTATCGATGCGGGAGATTAACTGCTTTATGGAGTCAGCTTCAATTTTCAAAACCTGCCTAGCGCGTTTTTTTAACATAATAATCTCTAAGGTGACACTCTGACATTGTCAGAGTGTCACCTTATTTTACGATTGCATCTATTTTTTTAACTTCCTCTAATAATTTTTCCAGCATCTCAAGCGTAATCATATTGGGCCCGTCGCAAGGTGCCTTATCAGGATTCTCGTGAACTTCCAAAAACAGGCCGTCGCAGCCTACCGCCGCTGCCGCGCGCGAAAGCCCTGCCACAAATTTTCTCTCTCCGCCGGAAGCGCAGCCCTGACTGCCCGGGAGCTGAACGCTATGAGTCGCGTCATACACAATAGGATACCCGTATTCCCGCATTATCTCTAGCGAGCGAAAATCGCTTATTAGATTATTATACCCGAACATGACCCCGCGTTCTGTGATAATAATATTTTTATTGCCGCAGGCCTCTATCTTATCTATTATATTTTTAACATCCCAGGGCGATAAGAACTGCCCCTTTTTTACGTTCACGGCCCTTTTTGTCTTAGCGGTCTCTGTAATAAAATCCGTCTGTCTGCATAAAAAAGCCGGTATCTGTATAATATCCAGGACGTCTTTTGCTTTATCTAATTCAGACCTGCAATGGACATCGCTCAATATCGGGACGTCCAGTTCTTTTTTAACCTTTGCCAATATCTTAAGTCCTTCGTCAATCCCCGGCCCCCTGTAGGATTTTAAACTAGAGCGGTTTGCCTTATCATAGCTGGACTTAAAAATAAACCCTATGCCGAGTTTATCGCTTATCTTCTTAATCTTTTCCGCATGGCGCATCGCATGCGGCTCTGTCTCTATCACGCACGGCCCGGCGATAAGAACAATCCCGTTCTTTCCGCCTATCTTTACATTTTTTATTTTTATTTCTTTAGTCATATATTTTGGAGTTTCAACGCCGCCCTTACAAAATCCCTGAACAATGGATGGCAATCATCCGGTTTTGATTTAAATTCAGGGTGAAACTGGCAGGCCACAAACCATGGATGGCCCCTAAGCTCAATAATCTCCACCAGCCTCAGATCAGGAGAAGTGCCTGAAACAATCAAACCTTCTTTTTCCATGTTTCTTCTATAATGCGTGTCGAATTCATATCTATGCCTGTGGCGTTCTGAAATCTTCTCTTTTCCGTAAGCCTCGAAACTGAACGTGCCTTTTTTCAATTTGCACGGATATGCGCCCAGGCGCATTGTCCCGCCCATAGCCTTCACTCTTTTCTGCTCCTCAAGAAGACTTATCACGGGATACGGCGTGGCCTTATCAAACTCGGTGGAATTAGCTTTTTTAAGCCCGCTTACGTTTCTCGCAAACTCCACAAGAGAACACTGCATCCCAAGGCATATGCCAAAAAATGGGATTCCTTTCTCTCTCGCAAACCTTATAGACTCTATCTTGCCTTCTATGCCCCGGTTACCGAAACCACCTGGGACAAGAATGCCGCTCACGTCTTTTAAAAATTTTTCAGCGCCTTTTTGCTCAATCTCTTCCGCGTCTATCTTTTTAATATTTACTTTCGCGTCATTCGCTATACCAGCGTGTTTCAACGCTTCATAAATAGACTTATAAGCGTCATTAAGCTCAATATATTTCCCCACAACCGCTATTGAAACCTTCTTTGAAGGGTGCAATGACCTTTTCACAACCTTTTCCCGCCATTCATTAAGATTGCCCTCCTGATACCTTATCTCAAGAAGCTTTAATATTATTTTTCCAAGGCCCTGTTCCTGCAATAGAAGCGGGATTTCGTATATGTCCTTTACATCAGGCATGTCTATTACAGCGTCTTCGTCCACATTGCAGAAAAGCGATATCTTTTCCTTTATCTTTTTTGAAAGCGGCTTTTCGGCCCTCGCAATCAATATGTCAGGCTGTATCCCTATCTCTCTTAATTTCCCTACGCTGTGCTGGGTAGGTTTTGTCTTTAACTCTTCCGCGGCTTTTAAATAAGGGATAAGTGTCAGATGCACATTTATTGAGTTCCCCCTGCCCAGACGCTGCCTGAATTGCCTGATAGCTTCTAAGAAAGGCAGGCTTTCGATGTCTCCGACCGTGCCGCCTATTTCGCATATAACAACATCTATGTCTTTACCCTGAGAAACCTTTTTTATATGCGCTATTATCTCATTTGTTATATGCGGAACCACCTGAACCGTAGCCCCGAGATAATCTCCGCGCCGCTCTTTTGTTATTACAGAGTTATAAATTTTACCCGTGGTGATATTGTTTTCCTGGGTCATATTGGCGCTTATAAATCTCTCATAATGCCCCAGATCCAGGTCTGTCTCAGCCCCGTCGTCAGTCACATACACCTCGCCGTGCTGAAAAGGATTCATTGTGCCGGGATCCACATTTATATACGGGTCGCATTTTTGTATCGTGACCTTAAGGCCTTTTGATTCCAAAAGTTTTCCGATAGAAGAGGATGTAATCCCCTTGCCCAGACTAGAAACAACCCCGCCCGTTATAAAAATATATTTTGGCATTACTGTTTTCCCTTTATGATTTCAACCGCTTTTTCCAAATCCTCAGGCGTATCTATGCCTATTGTGTCAAATTTTGTTTCAATTACCTTTATCCTGTAACCATTTTCCAGGACCCGCAGCTGCTCTAATTTTTCCGTTTTTTCCAGGCGCGATTGCGGAAGCGACTTAAAAGTAAAAAGAAAATCTTTTGTGTACGCGTAAATGCCTATGTGCTTAAAATAATCTATGATCTGTAATTTATCGTCCGACCCCATCCTCTCGTACGGCACAGGGGCCCTTGAAAAATATAACGCAAAACCGTTTCTGTCAAATACCACTTTAACCACGTTAGGGTCCTGGATTTCAGCCGCGTCTTTTATTTTATGACAGAGCGTCGCCATAACTAACGCGCTGTCTTTTAAAATAGCTCCGGCCACATCATCTATCATCGAAGGATGCAAAAGCGGTTCGTCTGCCTGTATGTTTACAATAACCCTGGCATCGATTGAGGCAGCTACTTCAGTCAATCGGTCCGAGCCGCTTTTGTGCGCGGTAGAAGTATATACAACATTCGCCCCGAATCCTTTGGCAACATTATAAATACGCTTATCGTCAGTCGCTATTATAAGGTCGTCTATTGAATTTGATTTTTTTGCGTTCTCCCAGGTATGCTGTATGACAGGCTTGCCGCAGAAATCCACCAGAAGTTTTCCTTCGAATCTCGTAGAGCCGTATCTCGCTGGAATTATACCAACAGCGTCCATATGTTTATCCTTCAAAGACTGATTGGCACACTAAAGCGTGCCCTACAATATTGTCGCAAAGACCTTCATAAATAGGCAGGTTAAAACCTGCCTATTCTCGGCCTTTGCCTTTAATTCTCGCCAATAACTCTTCTTGCGTGATAACCGCTATCCCGACTTTGCCTACCACAATGCCTGCCGCGATGTTTGAAATATACGCCGCGTCTTTCATATTAATTCCCAGCGCGAGCGCCAGGGTAAATACGCTTATTACAGTATCCCCTGCGCCGGAAACATCATATACCTCTTGCGCAACGGTGGGTATATGCGTGATAGCCCCGCTTTTCTGAAAAAGCTGCATGCCGTTCTCTCCCAGCGTTACCAGAACGCCTTCGCACTTTAGTTTTTTAAGAAGCACTCTGCCTATTTTTAATATACTCTCGTTATCCTTGATCTTCATGCCGACTGCCTGGGCAGCCTCGTGATGATTAGGGGTTATCGCGGTAACGCCGTTATAATAAGAAAAATGTTCTTCTTTAGGGTCTACGGTTATAATCTTTTTCTTTTTCTTTGCTATTGTCAGAATCTTTTTTAAGAGCCTTGCGGAAATAACGCCTTTGCCGTAATCTTCTATTACAATCGCGTCCATTTCGTCGATTATATCCTTTATATAAAATATAATTTTATCCAATATGCCTGCGGAAATCCCCTCTACCTTTTCCCTGTCAATTCTGACTACTTGTTGATGATGCGCGACTACCCTGGTTTTTAATGTTGTGGGCCGGCTGTCATCCGCAATGACGCCGTCTATATTTATGCCTTTTTCTTCAAGCCCTTCTTTCAGTATCCCGCCTCTTTCATCGTTACCGACCACGCCGGCTATATACGCCCTGGCTCCCAGCGAGGTGATGTTATTCGCAACGTTAGCCGCGCCGCCCGACATAAACGATTCTGACTTTACCCATACTACAGGGACAGGCGCTTCCGGAGAAATTCTGGAGACATCGCCCCATACAAATTCATCCAGAATCAAATCTCCTATCACCAGGATTTTCGCATCTTTGAATCTCGGTATTATCTTTTTCAATTTAGCTGTATTCATATTCCCATCCTACTGCTAAGTTGACACTCTGACAATGTCAGAGTGTCAACTTAGCTATATCTTTTCGATCACTGCCTGGCTTAATAACGGCAGCATTATTTCATGATGGCCGATCATGCTATACCCTTTTCCGCCTGAGGCTACAGGCCTGGCCACCACATTCTGATAAGGCCTGTAATGATGCATCATGTCAAAATCGCACGCTGTGAAATCTTTCACATTATGGCCAAGATTCCTTGCTACGTTTATTGCCTTTAAAAATACTTCCGGGAGAATAACCGAAGAACCTATATTCAGCACCACGCCCCCGTCTCCCAGCATCGCGATTTCTTCTATAAGACTGTGAAAATCTTTTAGCGAAGCCTCGCCTGCGGCGCCGGCGTTAAAACTCGGATGCTGATGTACTACGTCAGTCCCTATGGCAATATGCACGGTCGCAAGCACGTCTTCTTTCAAAGCATTATACAGGATACTTTTATTCCTGAAAGACAGTTTCTCGTTATTTATCACTTCGCCTATTGCCCGGCCCGCGCCTATATCTTTCTCAACCGCTTCTTCAAAAGCCCCGTTTATATATAAAGCTGTTTCTTTAGCCATGCCGAAACTTCCATCCTCCAGGCCGTCAGAGACCTCTTCTGAGGTCCTGCCTATAAGGGCTATCTCGAAATCATGTATCGCCCCCGCGCCATTAAGAGAAATGGCGGTTATTACTTTTTTCTTCATTAATTCTATGATTACCGGATTCAAACCGCATTTAATCACATGGGCGCCCATCATGAATATGACAGGTTTTTTCTTATTATACGCTGAAACAACAGCTTCTGCTATTGATTTAAAATTTGACGCGGCTAATATATTCGGCAGGGAATCGTAAAAATCAGAGAAACTGGCGCCTTTTGAAGGAGCTTTCGCGAAATCTTCATGCCTTACTTTGCATTTTCTCTTTGATATAGGGTAAGTCTTTAATTTGTCTAGGTTTATCTTAATTTTATCCGATGGCATAGAATATCCTTTAATCTGAGTATTTTAGTAACAGTTCAGCTCTAGAAGAACTTCGACGAGACGCGTCATTGCGAGCCCGAGCGTAGCGAAGGCGAAGCAATCTAAAAAAGAGATTGCTTCGTCGTCCGCCACAGAAACAATGGCGGACTCCTCGCAATGACAGAGGAGGG
>Ga0210049_1004230_pt1 | contig 12646 bp, 16 predicted proteins | sample CryGeyCG2014_300_2_FD_183964 | JGI IMG/M metagenome (GOLD analysis project Ga0210049, IMG submission 183964) | Groundwater microbial communities from aquifer - Crystal Geyser CG06_land_8/20/14_3.00 (SPAdes) (version 2) | ecosystem: Environmental > Aquatic > Deep subsurface > Groundwater | place...
TTTCAATCAATTCTCGATCCACTGCTCTGGCAAAGGCTTTGTCTTTCCACTTTTTCATTACTGATTCAACTGTAGTATCAGCTAATTTCTTTGAGGGTCTCATCAGGGCTACTGCCACAATCAAACCAGCCAACTCATCCACGGCAAAAATTGCCTTTTTTAAATTGGTATCTCTTTCAATACCGGTATGTTCAGCGTGAGCCAAAATCGCTTCGATTAGTTCCTCACTATATCCTTTTTCTTTTAAGAAAGCCACTCCTTTGAAAGGATGATCGGAAAGATCAGGATATCTCTCATAATCAAAATCATGCAATAATCCAACAATTCCCCATTTCTCTGGATCTTCGCCAAATCTTTTGGCATAAACTTCCATTACTGCCTGGACGGCATAGGCATGCTTTTTCAAATTTTCATTTTTAACCCATTCATTCAAAATTTCTTCCGCCTCTTTTTGATTAGGCCAATTTTCCATCTTTCTCCTTTCGGCTAATTTACTCTTTTATTTTCCAATAATAAAATTATTTAGTCAACCTATTTTGGGCAAGAACATTGAGGACCGTTTAATACATTACTTCTAATCATACCTCAAAGTGTCCTTATGTGCTTGGACATTACTTTTTTTTATTGACTTTTACTTGAATTAAGCTAAGATAAAAAGGTTCATTGTCATCGGGAGGTGAAAATATGTTTAAGTTAATTGATACCCATTGTCATTTAGAAGAGATAGAAAATTTAGAGGCAGTGATTGAGAAAGCGAAATTAGTGGGAGTGATAGCCATTGTTGCCGTTGGTTCAGATTATGATTCCAATAGAGAAGTTTTGGAAATTGCTGGAAAATATAAGAATTTTGTCTTTCCAGCTCTGGGTCTCCATCCTGGAAATTTAGCTGAGACCAAAATCGATCTAACCTTTGATCAGATTGGAGTTGAGAAAGCAGTCTTTCATTGGTACAGTGGAACTTCCTCTGTTCGTCGGAAAATAATTGAAGGGAATTATTTCCTTTCAGCTAATCCGGCAGCCTTTAGATTTTGCCTACTGGAATGATGTAAAGAGGGTCTTCTTTTATTCCTAAAACTTCTTTAACTGCTCTATCTTCAAAGGCTCCAATCATCACTGTTCCCAAGTTTAGAGCTGCTGCCTGGAGATGAAGATTTTGGCCAACATGACCGGCTTCCATCTGGACATAGCGGATTCCTCTTTGGACATAATGACCGGTTGTTCTTCCGTAATCTGCAGCAATAACAATGTCTATCGGTGCTCTGGCAATCATTCCTTGACCTAAGGCAGCTCGCGATAATTTATTTCGAACATCCTCCTCCTTAATTTTTTCTAAACCATGTCTAGTAGGGGAGTACTGATAAATTCCTGGTTCCAATCCCTCTACCTCTCCCACTATCAAATAAGTTTCCAGAGGATAGGTTGCCCCAGCCGAAGGTGCTGTCCTCCCATATTGATTTTCACCTTCGGCAGCCCAGAGAAGCTGGGAAACTTGCTCCAAATTTAAATTGCCTTTCTTATAATCCCTGACTGACCTTCTTTTATTCAGGGCCTCTTCCAACGAGATTTCACTTTTAATTTTTGGCTTTGGAAGTTTTATCATTTTACTCATTTTAACCTCCTTTTCTGATCATTTCAACAATTTGATAAGCGCACCGAACATTTGGGACAAAAAGAAGAACTCTTTTTATCAGTGTCGAATAAACTATTGGAAAAATGCATCACACATTTTGGATCTCGGCAATGGTTGAGACCAAAAACATGACCTAATTCGTGAACAGCTTCCTTGATTACCCTTTCTCTAAATAAACTTTCATTTTTTGGCAAGCCATAATATTCCTGCCTTAATCGAACCAGAGAAATTATGGCCATTCTCATCAAAGGCGCAGCTTCACCAAAGACAAAATTAAGGTCGGGAACATAGAGATCCAAATCTACCACTCCTAAAATTACTCCATTAGTGAGTTTGCTTATCTTTTCTAAAATAGACGTCGAATGATACTGCCTTCTTTTGGGATTATAAGCATAATCTGGTTTTTCCATTGGCTCAGCAATCTCTACTTCTATTCCAAATTTCTTTCTCAATTCTATTTTAAGATAATCTAATATTTTCTGATCAATTTTACCAATTGGGATAATATTTAACTTTTCCATAGTCGCTCCTTTTTAACGTACTTATTTTTTATACCCAATTAATCAATTTTAGTCAATGTTCGCAACTAAAAAGAGCCTGAGCGTGAGATCCCAGGCTCTTTATGGCTTTATTCATACACCTCATCTGGTGGAGACATATTTATCAGCGCTTTTTCAATAGTTATCTTTTGGCCAGCTTTTACTTTTTTGAATTCTTTAGGATCTCCCAAGAGTTTGCCAATTAGAGTTACGGCACTGGCTGGTTTAATTTCAGTTTCAGTGGAAACTGGAGTCTTACCAAAGAAGATACAAAAACAATATCCTTCTGGCCAGTAGGCCAGATTACCTTTCTTGACCACTTCCACCCCTTCTTCTAATTCCTTTTTTACTGGAATTTCAAAATAAATCTCTTCTCCCCAGGTATTGACTTTTCCTTCAATTGGCAATTTCTCCCAAATTGCCTTAGCAGTATTTGACTGATTCAATTCAGCTTCCATTTCAACTTCAGATGTGACAATTTTTATTTTCCTCATTATTTTTTACCTCCCAAATATTTTCTTGTCAAAGACCTATTTTAAAATTATCACAAAAAAGTGGTTGAGTAAACCCCTACCTATAAAAAAGTGGACCCAATGGCCCACTCCTTTAATGTTCTGAAATTAACTTTTGCTTTAGTTCAGAAAGCTGCTTACTTAGGCCGACCCAGTAATACTCAGGATTAAGAAGTCGCTTGTATTCATCTTCAAGTAAATCCACTTCTCCTAAAGCTTTTTCTCGGATTTGGAATAGAGAAGGTGATTGGTAGACTAACTTTCCACCAAGAAAAATTGGCTGAAGTACTTCTCGAAAGTGACCGCTTAAAACTCTTTTTATCTCGCCAGGATGGAGTTGATCAAAGGTTTCGGCTGGCAAATCTATCATCTCTTCATCAAGGGCAAGGAAATCGCCAGAAAACTTTCCATTTTCTCCAATCACTCTAATTATCTTTTTAATCCCCGGGTTAGTCATTTTTTCAGCAGTGCTGGAAATTTTTATTTTTGGCAAAACTTTTTTCTCTTTTTCAATGGCCACCAATTTATAAACCACACCCAGGGAAGGAGCACCTTGGGAAGTTATCAAATGAGTTCCTACTCCAAAGATATCAACTTTAGCTCCTTGAGAGATCACATCTCGAACAATCCACTCATCGAGCTCACTTGAAGCAACGATTTTTGCTTCCGGTAGCCCTGCTTCATCTAAAAGTCTTTTAGCTTCAATACTTAACTTGGTTAAATCACCACTATCCAGCCTAATTCCCAAAAATGGCAAACCCTGCTTTTTTAGCTCTAAGCCAACCTTAATTGCATTTTTTACACCCTCGATTGTTTCGTAAGTATCAACCAACAAAAGGGTGGTTTCAGGAAAAGCTCTGGCATACCCCTCAAAAGAATCCAGTTCACTATCGAATGACTGAACCCAACTATGAGCCATTGTTCCCCGAACCGGAATTCCATATTTTTTTCCGGCTAAGACATTGGAGGTGCTGGTACAGCCTCCGATAATGGCCGCTCTGGCCCCAGACAAAGCACCATTTGGTCCCTGGGCCCGCCTGGCACCAAACTCTATTACCTCTCTGCCCCGAGCGGCCAAATAAAGCCGGTTGGCCTTAGTAGCCACTAGGGTTGGATAACCAATTAAATTTAAACAGGTGGTTTCCAAATACTGAGCTTCTGGCAAGGGAGCAGTTACTCGAATAAGAGGTTCGGTAGGGAAAACCAGATTTCCTTCGGGAATGGCATATAAATCGCCGCTAAAATGAAAATCTTTAAGATAATCTAGGAAATTTTCTGAGAATATTTTCAGAGATCTAAGATATTCGATATCTTCCTCGGCGAAATAGAGATTCTGAATATAATTAATTACCTCCTCTAACCCGGCAGTAATACAATAGCCTCCCTGAAAAGGCATTTTCCTAAAGAAAAGGTCAAAGGTAGCCTTGTCTTTAGTTTTCCCGAGTTCAAAATATCCAGCCAGCATCGTCAATTCATAGAGATCGGTCAGTAGGGTCAAGTTCATCTTTCACCTCCTTTGAGGAGATAATTTTAATTCCTCTATTTTTCATCTCTTCAATTGCTTTTTCAATGTCCCCCTTATTAACTTCCACTCCTTGGCAAGCATCAATTACAACAAAAACTTCAAAGCCGGCCGATTTAGCATCGAGAGCAGTAGCCTTTACACAATATTCTGTAGCCAATCCACAAATAAATGCTTGCCTGATATTGGATTTTTTTAGAATTCTCTCAAGCTCAGTTCCTTCAAAGCCAGAATAAGCCTCTCGATCTGGTTGGGTCCCTTTTTGAATTAAAATAAAATCTTTTGGTAAAGCTAGATCAGAATGTAATTTTGCTCCCCAACTATCTTTTAGGCAATGCTTTGGCCATATCCCTCCATTTTCAATAAAAGAACAGTGGTTTTCTGGATGCCAATCCTGGGTAGCCACCACAATAAAACTGTTTAAGCTTAATAATTGATTAATTATCGGGATTATCTCATTGCCTTGAGGTACAGCTAAAGCCCCTCCTGGACAAAAATCATTCTGAACATCAACGATAATTAAGGCTCTTTCTTCTTTCCTGATCATTTTAGGTATTCCTCCTTTTTGCTTTTTATTAAGTACTAATTTAAATTATAACAATTTTTAAACAAAATCAAGGGGTTGATTTTTTGCTGAAATTAGTCTAATTTAGTAGATACAGCCCTTAACATCCTTAAAACTGGAAAAAAGAGATATTTAAGGAGGATAGGAAATGGGAACTGAAAGGACAAAAATTTTAGTCGTGAGTGGCTACCATCCAGAGGAAATTTTTGCGGTAAGGGTAGGGGAGTGTCTCTTTCAAAATAATTCAAATCCTGAGATAAAGGTAGTGAGATATGCTGGAAAGCCAGATGATTCCGATCATTTAGAACAATTGATCCTGGAGTAAAATCCCCTCATTGCTTCTATTATCCTCCACGGAGATGATGATTTAGGCTGTGAGGCCATGATTGTCTATCTAGCCAAAACAGAAGAGGAGAAAAGGTTAATGGAAGAGCCCTTAATAAATTTTATCTTGAGATATGAGATGGGCTTAGTGGATGGGAACGCACTTTTGAATGAAAAAGAATATACCCAAATTGATATCGAACTTAACTCCCGGCAGTTATCCTTAATAAAAGCGGCAGAGCTAATTACAGGCTTTTCTGAATATCTTATTGATTTAAATTTAAACAAAGGAGCTAAATTATGAAAAGGTGTCAGAGATTTTTGGCACCTTTATTTTTTTAAAACTTGATTTTTTATTAAAAAGTGGGATAATATAATTAGCTGTTTGAATCTCTAAAGAGAGGAGGAGAAATGGTTTTTTGGCCCAGAGATGAAATAGAAAGAATGCTTTCAGATAAAGAATGCCAGGCCCAGGGTTGGAATCAGAACATCTTAGACCAATTGGAAGGAATTATTGAGGCAGCCCAAATTTATCAGGTCACTATCTCAGTTATGAGACACTCTGGCCACCGGCCAGAAATTCTTACCAATTGGCCGAGATTCTTCGAAAAGGAACTCCCAATCATCCTTATCTTGAAGGGCTAAAGATAGATATTCTTAAATACTGGGAAAAGTTTGACCTAAATTTAAAAAATCTGACTGAGGCAACAATGGAACTCGTTGCTCATAAGGTTGGAGTGCTGCTTTCTGGAAAAGAGCAATACAGAAAAGGCTATCAAAAGGGGATAGATTATGCCCTCAGAGAATATAGGCGTCGTGTTGATAAGAAAAAATTTAGAAATGAAGATAGTCTTCCCTGGCTTTTGAGCTGGCAGATTTTAGCTCAGGAAGTAGAATATCAGAAAGCGCTAAATGAATTTAAAAAGACGGCTGAAAAAGCAGTTAAAAATACGCCCCCTTTTCAGGAGGTAAGCGAGATGCTGGTGAAGGAATTCGCCCTTTTGTGGGAAGATATACAATTAAAAAGAGGTTGAACTAAGCAAATTAGAGTCGGCTTCTTTTAATTTGACTTTTTCAAAAAATAGAGTAATTTTAATAAATGCAGCACCTTAACATCCTTAAAATGGATTAATGGAAAGGAGGTGAAAAATGGAAAAGATTGAGCTTAAGTCAGGAATAATTTATGGGCCGGTAAATTCCAGAAGGCTAGGAAGTTCTTTGGGGATTAATCTCAGCCCGGCTATTAAAATTTGCTCTTTTGACTGTGTTTATTGTGAGCGTGGAAGAACGCCGCAAAAACTGGCTAGTCTTCCCTTTGACCTTTGTGGCCTACCGGAGCCAGATGAGGTTGGTAGAGCTTTGGAAGTAAAACTCAGTTCTCGAGCAAACTATGATTATATTACATTCTCTGGAAATGGCGAACCTACTTTGCATCCCCAATTTGAGACGATTGTCAGAATTGTTAAGCAGTTAAGAAATAAATTTGCTCCCCGGAGTAAGTTAGCTATTCTTTCTAATGCTTCTACCTTAAGGAGAGACGATGTCCAGAGAGCTCTCGGAGAATTAGACCTGCCAATAATGAAACTTGATGCCGGAGATGAGGAAACTTTTCAGAAAATGAATCGGCCTCATCCCTCGATAAGATTTGAAGAGTTAATTGGCAACTTGAAAAAGACAAAAGGAATTACCATCCAGACCATGTTCATCGATGGGGAAATAGAAAATTCCTCAGATGATGAGGTAAGATCGTGGATAGCTAGAATAAAGGAGATCCAACCTGAAGGAGTTCAAATTTACAGTCTATCCCGACCAGCAAAAAAGACCTTAACCCCAGTTTCTAAGATCAAATTAGAAGAGATCGCAGCCCAGCTCAGGGAGGAAGGTATCCAAGCTAAAGCTTACTAAAAAGGTGCCAGAAGGATATTTTTGGCACCTTTATTTTTTTTAAAAAATAGATAAAATAAATTAATTAGCACTTTAAGTAGTAAATAAATTTTGGAGGTAGGGAAAGGAATAGAAAGGAGAGGTGATGTTTTTCTTACCGATTGGATGTCTAGTTTTTCTGTTATTTATTTTGTTTTTACCGATTTTGTTTGTACTAGGATTTTTTGGAATAGCCACTTTTAGTTTCCGAGAACTTGGTCTTCCTCCGGGAATGACTCTTTTAGTTCTTTTTCTATGCCTAATTGGATCAATGATTAATATTCCGGTAAAGAAAAGAGGGGTGGAGTATGTTGAGCCATTCGATTTGGGAAGACTTTCGCTGAGCTTCATGGAAATCAATTTAAATTGCGGTGTCGAAATTGTGGGTTTAAATGCGATCTTTTCCCTGATTTAACTACCTGTCCTCAATGTAGTGGGAAATTGATTTCCAGTGTGGTTAATTTTGGTGATCCCTTACCAGAAGAGGATTGGCAAAAGTCAGAATGGCATTCCCGACAGTCTGATCTTTTTATTGTGGTTGGTTCTAGTTTAGTAGTTTATCCAGCTGCTGACTGCCCAAAAATTGCTCTTGAATCCGGAGCTAAATTAGTAATCATCAATCAAGGCGAGACTCCATTTGATCAGCTCTGCCATCTCCGGTTTAAAGAAAGAATAGGAGAAGTGTTGCCTCCGGGAGTGGCTCAGCTGAAAGCGACGAAGATAAAGTGAAACCTAGTGGGAAAATTATAGACTGGAAATGGCTAAGACCAGAAGAGGGATTGAATTTAGATTTAACTATTTCTGCCAGTCAAGCCCTAGAGGATTTCCTGAAAATAAAAGCGACCTAATCATCTCAGGGTCGCTCTTTGTTTAGTGTTAAATTTTATTCAACCCGTCTGACGTATTGGCCGGTTTCGGTATTTACTTCGATGATGTCGCCTTCTTCGATGAATAGGGGGACGCTTATTTTAGCTCCGGTTTCTAAAGTAACTATTTTTGTTCCAGGTTCAGCCCGGCCACCTTTAACTCCTGGTGGGGCTTCAGTTACTTTTAAATTGATTTTTATTGGCAAAGAAATATTAATTATTTTATTTTTGAAAATTATTCCTTCAACAATTTGATTTGATTTTAAAAATTTTCCTGGCTCTCCAATTTGCTCAGTAGTTAAATCAAATCTATTGACAGGATTTTCTTTCTCAGAAAAAAAATAACGGTCTCGATGGGCATACAAAAATTTAGCGTCAATTTTTGAAATCTCTGCTTCTTCAAAAGTATCTGAAGGATGAAAAGTTTTTGAAATTAAGTCTCCGGTAATTAAATTTTTCAATTTGGCTTGCAAAACCGAATGTCCTCTACCCTTAAATAAAAAGGAGGCCTCAATTATTTCATAAGGTTGATTATCCAAAATAATTTTTATTCCTTTTTTTAATTCAGAATAGGGAATGGTAGTCATTTTAAAATTGTGCCAATGAAATCTGGGTGACCTCTTAGAAATTCTTCCGAACTCATTTCTTTTTTCCCTTCCAGTTGTAATCTCGCAACCACCAAGAAATCTCCGGCTCCGGGTAAAAAACCTTTGCCGCATTGGACACAAATTTCATTTTGGGGAGCAACTAAGGTTTTACCAATGGGGTAGGCGATACCTCCGGTTGATTTCAAAACTCTGGCTTTTAAAATTTTTATCCGCGATAATTTCTCCCCCACCAATTTTTTGGTGGGGGACCAGAAAGTAAAACTCTCTGGCCACAAATTAAAAGCTCTAATTTGCCTTTCAATTTCATCAGCTGTCTTTTTCCAATTGATTTTACCATCCTCTCTGCTCAAAATTTTAGTATAGGTTACCTTTTTTTCATCCTGAGGTTGGGGTTTAATCATTCCTCTTTGCCATTTGGGAATGGTTTCCATTAGAAGACGGGCCCCGAGATTAGCTAATTTATTATGAAGACTCTGGCCGGTCTCATCTTCCTCAACAATTAATGCGCTCTGAGCAAGAATTGGTCCGTGATCCATTTTTTCATTCATCAGCATTATTGTCACCCCAGTTTTTTTCTCACCGTTTAAAATCGCATATTGAATTGGCGAAGGACCCCGATATTTTGGCAAAAGGGAAGGATGAACGTTCAAACAGCCATATTTTGGAATATCTAAAATCTCTTTTGGCAAAATCTGACCATAAGCAGCCACTATTACGAGTCCGGGGCTCGTGGCGCGGATTTCTGCAATAGCCTCCTGAATTTTTTCTGGTTGTAAAATTGGAATTTTATATTTCTGAGCGACAACTTTGACTGGCGATGGGGTGAGGATTTGTTTTCTGCCCACCGGTTTATCTGGAGCAGTAATAACTAAAACTAGCTTATAATTTGCTTTAATAAGTCCTTCTAAAATAATTGCCCCAAATTCCGGGGTTCCCATAAATATAATTTTCATGTCATTATTCGCCATTCGATATCTTCTTCTTTGCCGGCAAATTCTAGCCAATTGCCGGCTTCATCAATAACATACCATTTTCTCTTAGTTTCTGACCAAATCATTGGATTGCCCTGATAATAAGGCTTTTTGACAATTTCCTTTGGCTTCAATCTATCTAATTCCAGCCACTTTTTAAAAACCGTTTCAATTGAATAATCCAAATTTCTTGATTTTGCCCACTCAGCTACTTTGTCAATTGCTCCGATTGCCTTTTTCAGAGAACCAGCTAACTCCAGGAGTTGTTTGGCCGCTCTAACATGTCTTGAATAAATTATTTTTCTTTTCTTAGCGCTCTCTTTTATCTCCTTTAAGGTTAAACCTTTAGTATAAAAATAATGATTAACTATTCTCTGAATATCATTAGCTAATTTCAAGGGCAATTCCAATTGTCCAATTTTTTTTAATTTAGGTTTTTTCAATTTTTTAGCCATCTATTTCAAATAATTTAAAATTTTTTTATAAAAATTTTTGGCTTTTTCCAATTCATTTTTTCCTTTCTCAGTAATTTGATAAACTCTTCTTCTCTCTTCTATTTTGCTTTTAACAAAACCTTGTTTTTCTAATCGATAAAGGACTCGATAGGGAGTAATTTTACCAGGCTTAAATTTAAACCCTTTCTCAATCATAGCGGGAATCTCCCAACCATAAATTTTTTGTCGCTTAAGTAAAGAAAGAATATAAGTCCAGAGATTTTCTATTGTATTTGATTTTTCTAAACGTTCTATTGGAAGCATAATTTTCCACAATTTATCTCTTGACAGGTTATTTTACAGAGGTAAAATAAAAGGTGGGTGCAAGGTCGGTTAAATAATAATTTTCAATGTTATTTTACTATAATGGCCAAAAAAATCAAAGTCGGAATAATCGGAGTTGGTAATTGTTTTGCCGGTTTAATCCAAGGAATTGAGTATTATAAAAAGCAAAAAACCAAAAGGATAATTGGTTTAATGCATAAAAAAATCGGGCCTTATAGTTTTGATGATGTTGAATTCAGCTCAGCTTTTGATGTTGGGAAAAATAAAGTAGGGGAGAGGTTAGATAGGGCGGTTTATGCCAGTCCTAATTTGGTTAATTGGCTAAGATTACCCAAAAATAAAACAATTGTCAAAGAAGCGCCAATTTTAGATGGGGTAGGAATCTATGTTAAAAATAAAATAAATCCAATAAAAAATCCTGCCCCAATAGAAAAATTAGAAAGAGAAATTGAAAAAGAAATTAAGGGAACAAAAACCGAAGTTTTGGTCAATTATTTACCAGTTGGAAGCCAAAAAGCAACTGAATTTTGGGCAAATATGGCTCTCAAAACAAAATCTGCCTTTATAAATTGTATCCCTGTTTTCATCGCCTCTAATAAAAAATGGGCAAAAAAATTTGAGAAGATGAAAATTCCAGTAATAGGTGATGATGTCAAAGGTTTAATTGGGGCAACTATTGTCCACCGCCAACTGGCCCGGCTTTGTTCAGATAGGGGAGGAGAAATTGACAGGACTTATCAAATTAATGTCGGCGGCAACAGTGTTTCTGGAGACCAAATGATTTTGCTTAAAGTAGATGGTGAAATAAAACATCTCAAAATAGGAGAATTTATCGATAGTTTAATGAAAGAATATAATGCTAAAAGAAGAAGGGATGGAAAAGAAGTAATTACAAAAGAAAATTTAGATAGAGAAATCGAATGTTTTACAATTGATGATGATTTTAAAGTAAAATTAGTGCCAGTAGAAGCGTTTATTCGCCACAGGATTAAAGAATCTCTTTTTGAAATAGAAATAGAAGGAGGAAGAAAAATAAAAATTACCAAAGACCACAACGTATTTATTCTAAATGAAAAAGGAGAATTGGCGCCAATTCCAGTCAAAGATTTAAAAGAAAATGAAAGCTTAATAGCCGTTCCTGAAAATTTATTTTTTTCTCAAAAAGAAAAGGAATATTTAGATTTGGAGCCCTATTATGAAACCATAGTGGATAACTCCTCTTATCGGCGAGGAAAATTAAGAATTAAAAATCAATTTTTTGAAATCATCGGCCATTCGCAAATAAAAATCCCTATTAAATTTTCTTTATCAGATGAATTTTTGCAAATTGTTGGTTTATGGCTCGCCGACGGTTCTTACGATAGGAAAGAGGAGAGTTATAATATAGAACTTGCCTCTGGTAACGATAAAGACTGTGTTAATCTTATCTCGAATTTCTGCAAAAAGATGAATATTACTTATAAAATAAGAGGTAAAAAGAAGGTTGCTTTAAGAATTAACTCGAAAACTTTGGGAAGAATTTTTGATAAGGTATTTCAATTAAAAGGTAATGTTTATACAAAAAGAGTTCCTTCCTGGATATTTAACCTTTCCAATAGACAAATTGTGGAAGTTTTAAAGGGATATTTAAGTGGTGATGGCGGCGATATCGGAAAACAAATCAGATGGAGTTCTGTCTCAGAAGAATTAATTAGAGATATTCAAACCCTACTTTTAAGGATAGATATAAATTCAACAATTTTTAAAGAAGAGTATACAGAAAAACACAAAGGGTATCTATCAAAATTGGGATATTGCTGGCATGGTCTTATTACTGGATATAGAGATTTTAAACTCTTCATTGAAAAAGTTGGTTTTATTCAGGAGGGGAAAAATAAGAAAGCCTTTGAAATCTTAAAAAATAAAAAGAGAGAAAGTTTAAAAGAAAAATTAATTCCGAATTTATCCGTCTTGAGGGGAAAATGGAAAATAAGACCGGCTGGCTGGTGGAAAACTCCTCAAATTTCAGCAAAAACTGTTTTCGCTCAAATAGATAAAATTAATCACGATAAAAAATTCAGAAAGAATATTTATAATCTTTGTACTGGCGAAGTAAAATTTCTCAAAATAAAAAATATTAGAGAAATTAGAAATAAAAAGGGAGAATATGTCTATGATTTAAGTATGAAACCTCATGAAAGATTTATTTGTTCAAATATTTTAGTTCATAACACAGATTTTTTAAATATGAAAGCACAAGAAAGATTAGAGAGTAAAAAAATTAGCAAAACCCAAGCAGTAACCAGCCAAATAGATAGAAAAATTAATCCAGAAAATATTTACATCGGTCCAAGTGATTTCATTCCCTTTTTGGGAAACAAAAAATTGGCTTTTATCAGAATCGAAGGAAGAATGTTTGCTGATATTC
>Ga0210049_1004231_pt1 | contig 12646 bp, 12 predicted proteins | sample CryGeyCG2014_300_2_FD_183964 | JGI IMG/M metagenome (GOLD analysis project Ga0210049, IMG submission 183964) | Groundwater microbial communities from aquifer - Crystal Geyser CG06_land_8/20/14_3.00 (SPAdes) (version 2) | ecosystem: Environmental > Aquatic > Deep subsurface > Groundwater | place...
ACCAGTCGCCGCTCCGTAAATTAGATACATATATTTCTCGTTTTCAAAGCCAACATTTCTAACGTAATATCTACCATCAAACTTTCCTATGGTTAATGCCCATGTATCTCCTATATAAAGATCTAAATAATCAGCAACTCTTCTAATTTCAGAAAAATCAGTATCCTTTAACCTGTTGATAAGCTCTTCTTTAGAGGTTTCTTTCCATATCTTACTTCCAGCAAAACTCTTTATGTTCTCTGGAAGGCTCAAAAGCTCTTCTTTTGTGAGTTTCATAATGTACAGCCTCCCTTACTCCTTATCATTTTATTATTTTTTTAATGATTCACAAAAACTCCGAATTGAATCATCAAGAATCTATGAAAAATTTCGTAGAAAGAAAAACTTCCTATTTAGTATTTAGTGCTAGGCACCAAACGAGAAGCTTTGTAGAGGGAATAATGCGACTAAAAATATAAAAAAACCATAGTTAATAGTATATTGTAAAAACATTTGCTTCTTTGAGTTTTCTTCTACATTGATCCCTATAAGCTATGCAAACATGGGAGATAAAACATTTCTCCTCACAGGAAAGCCCTGATATAAGTTTGAGAGTGCAATTCTTGTCGCTTATGCCCTCGCATAAGGGTTTTTCTCTCAAACATAAACTTCTACCTAAAGCCCAGAGTAGTTGATCAAGATTTTCAATTGGAATTCTTGAAATCTCTGAGGCTCTTTTAACAGATTCCCCAATTTTACTTCTTATTTTTAAATCCAATGTCTGTGGAATCCTTTTTTCCTCTGTTAGTTTATCTTTCAGTTTTTTATCTACCTCAACAAGACCGATTCTAAGAGATACCCTCTCGAGGTGGTAATCAACCGGTGTCCATAGATTTTCAGTGTCTCTTATTTCCCAGAAACCTGTCTTTTTTGCGATATTTAAAAATAGGAATGTCTTTTTTGACAATGGATCGGAGTAAGCCTTAAATCTTCTAAACAAATCAATCATTCCAAAACCATCTTTTCTTCTGATATAACCACCAGAGTTTTCGTTTATCTTAAAAATATCTCCGGAAAAATCTCTTTTTAATATCCTTGCGGAATTGTTTAGAAGGTATGCTCTTTCGTAATACTTGTCGCCTGACCCCTTTAAAATTCTCTCTAACATTTTACCTGTGATTCTCTCCGTGTTTTCAACTTTTATAAAGGAAGGGTTTTTCTTAAATTCTTCTATAAAACAAAGGAGAAGATAGTCCCACCCCCTTGCATATTTTCCATTTATTTCTCCTTCAAAGTTTCTTGTCTGATGGCATATAGCGTCCACATAAAAAATAAGTGTTAAAGTTTCATTTGCCTCCTTCTTATTTTTTGCTTTCTCAATTTGTGGAAGAACATTCAACTCTAAATTGAGGCCTTTTAGAAATTCCCCAACCTTTTTAATTTGATCCAAATTTTTTTTAATCATGAAAATTCTCCTTAAACCTTTTTAAAATATCTTCAGGCTTTATATTAATAAGTCTATTTATTCCAAAATCCTCAATGTCAAAAGAAGAGAGAGTTACCCCAAATTTTAAAGAGAGAAGTGGATCTTTGTATTTAATGTAAGATCCCATAAAACCACCTGCAAAACTTTCTCCTGCTCCAGTTGTATCTTTTACACTAACTCTAATAGAAGGAACTTCAAAAATATTGTCTTTTGAAACAAACATCGCTCCATCTTTCCCTTTTGTTATTATTACGCATTTATCTAAAGAAGAGAAGAAATTAACCACATCTTCCCATTTATCTTTTCCTGATAAAACTAATGCCTCTGAAGTATTCATAAAGAAAAAATCTGATAAATCTATTATTCTGAGAACTTTCTCTCTATCCTTTTTTACTCGATTTAAATAAGTACCAGATGAAATATAGGAACGATTTTTTTTATAGAATTTCAAGATGTCTAGTTGATGTTCAATGCCCGATATTACACAAACATGGATAAATTTTGCCTCTGGGAGATTTTTAAAATCAAAATTCTCAACATTTTCTTTTAGATCTTTCAAATATTTGGCATTCCATTTTTTATCGTACTTTATATGAAAAGAGAGGTTTTCTTTTTGAACTAAAAAAAATGTATCAATCTTCTCTTTTATCTTTTCTAAAACTCTTTCAGGTACCCTGTTAGAAATATATCCCACAGGGAAAACTTTTATGTCAAAGAAAGACGAAGAGATTGAAAAATATGCACCACTTCCTCCCACACAAAATCTTTTTTCTCCATAAGGATTCTCTATTAAATCATATGTAAAACTACCAAAAGATAGAAGATCAACCTTTTCCATTGGAAAAGTTTATCAAAATTTTAAGTAGTGTCAATAATTACTTTTGAATAGGATTTTTAAAAAGTCTCAACCTCTTAAGTTCTTTCGAAATTGTGATTTATGATAATATATTTATGTGAGAATACGGGTAAATTTCGAAAGGCCTGAAGACATTTGTTATATAGGGCACATTGACCTTAAAACTGCAATAGAAAGAGGACTTCGAAGAACTCTCCTCCCTCTTAAGTTCGCTGAGGGGTTTAACCCAAGAGTGAAAATGGAAATGGGTTTCCCTTTAAGCGTTGGAATGGTTGGCGAGGACGAATATTTTGATTTCTACTTGAGGGAAGAACTTGATATAGCGACCGTAGCAGAAAATCTTGAGAGCGCATTTGCGGGAATACTTGTCATAAAGAACGTCAAAGTTATCCCTGACAACGCGCCTTCAATAACATCCCTTGAAGCGATTCTTGTGCACTTTGTCTATGGAAAAATTCCCGAAAATATAAGTGACAAGGAAATTGAAATCTGTTTTAAAAAGATTCTTGAAAGCCCGGAGATAATTGTTGAAAGAGAGGGCAAAAGAAAGGATATAAGAAAATTTATTGAAAACCTTGGACTTCTTAAAAGAGAAGGGGAAAATGTCGAAATCCTCTTTTCTATATATTTTACCCATGTTGGAAGTGTTAGAATCGATGAGCTTCTGAATATTTTGAAAAATTACGGGCTACCTGTTGAATTTGAATATTCAGTAAGAAAAAGGACATCAGTTCTCTACAAAGGTAAGATTTTATCCCCATTTGATTTTTAACTAAACTAAATTGTAGCCATTTATGCATATAAAAGGTTTTTCTAACTAAATAATTCCCGAAGCAAGGAATATCGTTACTCAAATTCCATCGTTTAAATTATTATTGAATATTTAGATGTTGTTCTCTTTATAAAAATGGTGCCGGGGGCTCGGAGTGTAACAGAAGGCAACTTCCCATTGAAGTATGCGCTAAGAATGAAAGAAGCAAGCAAAAGGAAAAGGGGAGCGAGTATTTTTATAGGATTGTAGTGAAAATTAAAAACAGACTGTTAAATTCTACCCGTAAGCATTGCGCTTAACAAGAAAAAGTACTGTAAGATTTGGATGTAGGAAAATAAATAAGAAAATCTTTGCGTAATATGCGTACTATATTTTTATTATTTTCAACATACTCAAAGGTATTCCTTTTTCTTAAAAGGAGGCATTATGTCTCTTTCTACTACACAAAATTTCCATACCCTACATTTCTTTTTGCTCCTATTCCAAAATCAAGGAGTATCTTTTTAAATAAATCTAATTTTTCATTAGCAGATATTTTTCCCCCTCCATCAAAGTTGCTGTCTATAAGTTTAAACTGAAATGTGAAAGTGACACCAGGGGCAATCTTCAGAAAACGAAGTGGTATCGGATTTTTGAATGGTCCACCAGTATGAGGAGTGATATAATCTTCGGCAAATATCTTCCCGTCACCTGGGATTCCTGATACATAAGCATCAAAGAAAGTGTTTCCTTTTTCGAATAATCTCTCCCAGTTGACTTCAGTTAAAAAGCGTTCTTTATTTATTATTGAATTAACATATATCAATTTCTCTTCTTTTATCTTGTCTTTGTTCCCCTCTTTGGGAAAAACGCTCTTGAGGATTCCTTTGACCGTTGAACCGGGTATAACAGGCATCCCTGTGGTGTAGTCAAAGTAAAAGCCAAGTTGAAAATCAGAGGATTGCTCTTGAGCAGGATGATTATAGCCACTACCTATGATTAAGCCAGGATATGTGGTTTTTAGAGAAAAAATCTTAGCACCGCTAATCATAAAATACTCTAAATATGAAACATCGCATATTTTTGCACGATTATCAAGAGTATTACTCATTATTCCAAGTAATTCCTTTATCTCTTTTCCATGCAGGTCTTTACCGAAATCTTCGCTTTTATAGTATATAAAAGATGCATTGGTTGTCATGATTTTACTCCTTGCTCTTTATCTTCCTCTTTTGTTTTTGGAAAAGTCATCATGGCAAGTTTGCAAGCAAATATTGCTTCAAGGATTAGCCTTTGTAATTTCATCTTTTGTGCATAGTCGCTTGATGCTTCTTTAACAATATAAACTAATTTCTTTAAGGAAGTATTTTCAAGATAACCTGCTTTTGTAAGCACAAGTGCTAAAAGTGAATTGATATCTTCTCTCTTTTCTTTTTCATAGAATGCTACCGCTTGGAGAAGCCCTGATTGCCTAATGGTTGGACCATAAGAGCTCACATAGCCAGCATAGTTTGAAGGCAACTTTCCGTCGTCATTCAAAATTTTGGGATTATTTTCTTTCAATAAATCCATAGCAATTGGTATCATCTGCTCAATTCGTTTTCTGTTCATCTTTAACCTCCTATAAGGCTTATTTTTGTTACTCCATAGCCTATGGAAGTGTTTGCACCAAATTGAATTAGGTCAGACTTTAATTTTGTTTCAAATTGCGAGTTAATCGGTTCTTTTTCATCAAAACCAAGCATAAACCACAACCTGCTCATTCTTGGAAGCACTTCTTCATAGAACAAATTTTCACTTGTGCCATCCTCTCCAATTTTATTCCTTGCTATAACGGGGAGAGAAGTCTCGCAGATTTCGGAGAATATTTTGTTTTTAAAAATAGCAAGGTTATCGATATCGACACCAAAATATTTTTTTATTAGCTCACTTACGGTACTTCCATTCGCAGTAAATTTTTGCTTGCTATAGTCTTCAATCTCTAAATCAGTTTCTTCGGTAAAAATTAAAAATTCTGCATCACCAAAATCCAAGTTTCCAATAAAATCCTTTAACTCTTTCACTTCCTCATTTCTGCAAAATGTTTCCAAGGCGTCAAGATAATCTAAAACAATTAGAGGTGATGTGCAATTATAATAGACTTTTTTAGTTGCACGGAGAGGAAGAGTTATAAGCCTTGCATCGTAGAACTTTACTTTCCCTGGTTTGTCCTCCTTGTCTCCAAAGATTTTCTTAATGTCATCTACAGAAATCTCATTGCCATTGGGAGGAGTGTACTGTTCCATATGCTCCTTTAGTGCTCCCTTTAAACTGGATGAATGAAACACAGGAAGGAATGTAACAGGGTCCTTCTGGATGAGGTTATCTACCATGCCAAAGTTCGCATCGCCAGAACCCACACTTGTGTTCGTGAGTGTTCCTATTAGGTACATTTTGTGTTTAAACATATCTGCCTCCTTATTTTTATTACGTAATTGTAACCAATCTTATATGAGATTTTCCAATTTACGGTAAGACTTACTGGCTCCTTAGGATAAAACACTGAGCCTGCAGGTATCATAGAAATTGCCTCTGATTTCAATGCTTTAGCCCTTTTAACTATCCTTGTAGCCTGCATACCTTTTACTATTCTGTGCTCCATTGTGCTTGCGAATCTGTCATTTGAACCCTTATCTAAAACAATAGGCGAGAGAGCAATAATTTTTTCCTCGTTAGAACAACTGCTTAAATTTTCAGACATGTTACATTTGTTGTTGACGATCATATTGATGACAGGGTGAGATATATCTTCAAGCGAGGAAACCTTCATAAGAAATGTAGACTGTTCGCCGCCAAGGATAACTACATCATCTTTAAGTATGCTATCTTCTTTTAACCATGCAATAACAGCAAATGCAAAACCTTTCCGTAACGAATAATCAATCTTTGTGTAAAACATGCCTTCTTCTGCTACTCTATTTTTTCTGCCAATCCCAATACTTGTGTGAGCAATAAAAATTTTGTCTTCTTCATAATAGGGGTTATGGGGAAGCGAGTTACCATGCATATATTCTTCCCAGAAATCTTTGCCCCCAAGATATCCAAACTCACGCAACTTAGGGTTTCTTTTCGAAAGGATTGCATATTCAACTACCCTTCCTGAATAACTTGATTTCCCATTTGTTTTCTTCTCATATCCAAAGCGAATTAAAGAACTGCCGTCTTTCATAATATCTGCAGGCACAGGAAAAAGAAAATCTTCTATCGCATTGTCTTTAAATTTTACAATAAAAACAGGAGAGAGTCTCTCTATGGCTCCAAAGTCAACGTTAGTGTCATCGAGCCTATTTAGTGTTGATGTTCCTGTTAGTTTTTGAGCTTCTTCAGAAAATGAACCAATAATAGTTGTAGGTGAAATGATGTCTGCTTGCGCTAAAATTGTATTGCGAAGACATCCGAGAATGGTTGTTGGTTGTGGAAACTTCAAAGATTCTGCATAAAAACTATCTTCTAATGAATATGAGCCTCCAAAAAAGAATCTATTAATTGGCGTAAAAGTAATAAGATATGCTTTTGACATATTATTTTTCACCCCTTAAAAATTTTATGAATGCAAACTTGCTGAGTATCTCCTTTACACAATTAAACCTTTGCCCTGTTGAAACGGGAAACATAACTTCCTTAAAGTAATTCATAACCGAGTCAATACCTGAAGTATATTTGCTATGCTCTGGCTCGTTGAAATTATTTTCAAAAAATGCTTTTAGTCTGCCTTCATCTGGAATGTTTGCAATAACTGTTTTAAATCTTGATAGATTATGGTGGAGTGAATGCGGAAAATCAATTTTCTCTGCAAGGGTTTTTCTCAAAAGTTCGCTAAAGTTTTTAATGTCGCTTGACCCAAACTGAAAATTAAAACCTATTTGGTGTCCCGAGTGCTTTGTTAGGAGGAGAGCAAGAGCATTCTTACCATCTACTTTTTTTGCTACACCAAAAAGTTGCATCTGTGCATTCTTCAAAGCAAGCGAAAGAGGAAACTTGTAATAAGCAATGTTTATGCCAATGGATAGGCTTGTCCCGAGCATATCTTTATTCATTAAATCTTTGTATTTTTCTGAAAGTTCAATAGCAAGGTCAATAACCGTTTTTGTACCTCCATCGCTTTCCTTAAATGCAACTGGAGCAAATGCAAGGATATCGTCTCCGCCTATGTATATGGGATATCCTTTGTAGAAAGTAATTATTTTCTCTGCCTCGTTAGCAAAATCAAAAAGGGATTTTGAGAAATTTGCAATACCCTCGGGCTTCTTAATTTTCCCAAGAACTTTTCCAAGGTTATCGCCATCTGCTTGGATTATTGCAAAATATTTGAAATAGGCTTTCTTAAGAAGGGAATCAACTGTTTCTTCCTCACAGGTTTCATAAAGAGCCTGTTTTATAACATCAAGATCGTAATCCTTTTCATAATCTTTAAAAATCGGGTTAGAATTTTTTACCTCCTCGGTTAGCAGTTCAACAGCTGCTATATCAAGAACTGTTGGATATCTAAAGTCGCTCATCCCAATTTTTTCAGCTACTTTGTCACTCTTATGCGCATAATGTTTAACAAAACATAATGGACAGAGTTCCTTCCTCTCATAATTATTTGATTTAACCCATACATTAGCTTCGATAACGGCGGGCAAAGCCCTACATATAAAACAACTTTTATCCAAGATTCCCGTATTAAAGTAACGGTTTTCCTCCATTGAGTCAAGATAAATATTGATAGAGTTAATGATGTTGGATTGCTCAAAAGATTCTGTATTAAAGACAATAAAATTCCGCTGGATATAACTATTGAGAATGTTTTTTACGCTATCTTTATCTGCGTCTTTTAAATAATTTGCCCCTGTTTTACTAACAAACTCGTTAATCAAATCAACAAAGAAATTCAGCGTATCATCGCTTGCTTTCTGTATCTCGTTAAAGAGCTCTTCCTTATTTAAGGACGATTGCAAAATGAATCTGTCGTGGTATTTGCCAGTTATGGAATGATTGGGGTTAAAAGGAATTTCTACATATGGCAAGAGAAAATCAATATCTCCATTAGTTGAAAGCGCCTCAATCGTCTTTTCCATAAACCACGAAAAGAAGTAAGAGGCAAACCATAGTTCCCTCGTCTTTCTTGCGCTTGAAAGCACCTCGTAAATGGGGCCTATAGTAAAGCCTGCGTAAGAGTTAATTTCAGTGTTATTTTCCATCATTTCCCCTCGCTTCTCCTTAATTCAGAATAGATTTTTTGTATTGTTCTGAAAAATCCATGGTTATGAAATTCTCTACCTACATGTTCGTCAATATTAACGTTTAAAGCAAACTTAAGGTATTCTTCAATGTTAAATCGCTCTGTTAGTGGAGGAGTTTTCAGTGTAATAGGATCTACTGGTTGTCCTCCAATTTTATTTATCTTGAATTCTTTGTCGAAAATGCCGTTGGGAATGGGATTTAGAATTAGATATACTGTAAATTTTGTACTATCTCTATCATCTGAAAGTATAGGTTTAAATGTAATCGGTGACTTAAATCTTTCTATTTCATTGTTTTCATCATATTGTAAACTAAAGTGGTAAGAAATATAATTCTGTGATGGTGCAACGCCTAACAAATCCCTCACAAGATACTCTTTATTTTTATCTTTACTGTCTGGAAAAGTTAAAATGTCAGGATTATTATGTATTCTCTTTTGGTTTTCAAGATCTTCAGGAACAAACTCTGACTTTATAGCCTTTTTATCCCATGTCCATCCTTTGCTTTTAGCATACAAAAACATTATCGGTTTGAAGTAAAACAATGTATTACCATCTCGATCTTTGATATTTATGCCACTTCGCAGTGTTCTATAAAATAAATCAATACTTCCAAATAGTTCCTTATACTTTTCATAGGGATTAGTTCCCCTTGTATCCAAAGTAAAACGGTAGTTTGTAAATTCGCTTGGGCTTTTGTAGTAAGAGTCTGAAGGGTCAATGTAAAAAGAACCAAAACCTTTTGACTGCCTCATTCCAAAATTGGTTTTAAAGAAAAACTCGGCAATGTATTTACTAATTGTATCAAGGACTTCTTTATTAAAGGAAAGAAACCTTATCGTGGTTATACCGTCGTAAAAAACAAATTTCTTTTTCTTTTCAGCCTTTATATTACCAAAGAAAGTTGGGAAAGGTCTAACCCTCCCTGTCCCAGTAGTTTTTTCTATATCATAAACCTCTTCAGTACATTCACCCAGTTCAATGCGCACCTTATAGGGCAAGTTTCCCTTTTGCCCAAAGTACTTCTCAATGCTTGGGTCATTTTTTTCTTTCAAAAACTTATCCAGTTTTGGTTTCAACTCCGTAGCTCTTAAAGTTGCTCCTGTTTGATCCCACTGAAAATGGATTATAGGGGTATGCTGTCTGACTTGAACAATTAGTTCCACTTTTTATCGCCTCCCTCTCAAACCAATTTTATAAAAAAGCCATAATATCGTTGAAATTAGGAATGCTAAAATAATAAATAACAAGCCATTCTGGATGTTGCAACCGAAAATAAGTATCTTAATGTTCTCCGAAAAAACACCCATATTAATCAGGGTTGCAGCAAGCGTCGGAGCAATAAAGAGAAACGAAATTACCCGTATTAATCGGAGACCTTTACTTATAGTTTTTTCATGCAACATATCAACGAATTCATACAATCTTTCTATTTGATATCTCAGTTCATTAAGTTGCTCTCTCAAGCCAATATTCTTAACCGCCATATTGTACATCTCTATTCCCTGCTCTTGTGGAGAAATCTCTGTAAACGAGAGTCTATTTGTAAAGCGGATAAACGAAAAATAGAGGTCCTTAACCTGCTCTACAATGTCTTCTGTAACTTTTGTCTTGCTTGTGATTTTCGAAACATCATTTGAAAATCTAAGAATAGAGGCTCTCTGGGCAAGGAAGATAACTGCCATTTGGTAATATATTCTTTGCATATGGTTTCTGATTGTATTATACCCAAAATCACCTCTATTTGTTATACACACAAAACTATAGCGAGATATACCGTACAGAGTTCCATAATCAGCCCATCTGGAGTAGGTCGTAGTTTTAATCAACTCTTTTTGCATTTCTGTATTTGCTATTCCCCCTCCTTTGCGGCCGTCAACATAGATAAACATGTACCAAAAATCGGATGATTCATATTCATACTCATTTCCCTTCTTGCTACAAAGGCTTTTGCTCAATTCATCATTCTCATACCAGCACAAAGTGAACATTCTATCATCAATGATAGGTATAATTTCTGTTTTAAGTGTCTCACCAAGCAAATACTCAATGTAATTTGCGACTTTAACTTCCATCTTAAGGAAATTTTCTTTTTTAAAATCCTCTTCAATCTCCTTCTCATCAAAATGCAACACTATCTTATCTGCAAGGAAAACATCCTTTGTCTCTTCAGTTCCTTGCTCCTCGCCAATGAATTGTGGGTATATTCTCCTGCCAAAATCATTAATGATAAGAACGTCTTCAGAAGAGGGACAATCATCATTTAAAAGTTCAATAGTTAAGATACCAACGTTTGTATCAAAAAGTCTTAAGGAAATGTGACTTATTGTAAGAGTATAAGTTTTTTCTCCTTTAATATATAAATCAAAAGTGGCATTATTAGGAATTGCTCTCTCAAAGTATAGTGAAATATAATCACTATTACTTTCTCCTTCATTGAATATTGCTCGCCTTACATATTCGTGGAAATATGTATATTCGTTGTATTTTGCTGCTGCATCTACATCGCCAAATTTAAAATCAAAGATTTTATACTCCCACCCGTCCTTGATTACCTTTCTTTTCAAGTTTTCCAAGACATATTCAGTTTTCAATCTGAACGGAAACATAAAAATATGCTGCGAGATGATTTTCTTTTCGGAAATAGGTAATCTTTCTTCCATCGAACTCACATCCTACAGTATTTCATATTTTCCCAAACCAAAGGAAGTTCCTTTGCCAATATGGATGTAACTTCCAAGAAAAATCAAAGGAAGAAACTCTTTAATATTCCCAGAATAAGTAATCGTTCCCATTAAACCACCCAATTTCATTCTCACTCCCTGTCTGCTCGAATATCTCTCCCAATCATACCAGTAAAGTTGATTGTTTTCTTCCCTCACGTCTTTAGCTAAAACAATGAGTTCTTTGTAATTTGTAAACAAGGTAGCTCTCTCTCCATAAAAGTATTGAAGCATCTCTACTCTTCTAATCAAATTCTGCACCAGGATATAAAAAGGTAGAATATCTGTAAGTTTGTTTCTGTACTTTATCCTTGCCGGGGTGACAAACTTAAGCGTTATGTTCTCAAAATCTTTTTCTCTTATAAATTTATTAAAAAGTTCCCCTAAATCTGCTTTCTCTAACTTTGAAGGGAGAAATACTTGCTCTTCCTTGCTCATCAAGATTTCTTTTCTAATTTCGTCCTTTACCTTATCTACCGCAAACTTAGCTCTATTTTTCCCAATACCTGCTTTTCCAAATTTTTCCACCGCAGACACAAAGTAATCATAGTTATCTATTGCATTTCCGAATAGGATTATCTTGAAAGAAACCTTATCGTTAACAAAATATTCAGTCTGATTAACCAACGGAGGCTCAATAACGAAAGAGTGAGGGCCATTGGTAAGTTTTCCAAAAGTTCCGTCTGAATCTATAGGCGTTTCAAAAAAAGTGGAGTAAATACACTTAAATTTATAAGAGCATTCTTTGCATTCTCTAACTTCACTTTTGCAGGAAGCTTTCTTTAGCCCTCTCCCCAGCCCTCCTCTGAGTGTTGAACCCTTATAGGCAGGTAATCTTGCATTGTTAAGGAGCGTCAGGTCAAAACTAATGACAGACAATCGAAACTCTTCAAGCAGTTTCATAAAATCTATTTCATTTAGAACCATTTCCTTCTCCACTGTCCACCCCTATGCTTTATTTTATAACAAAATTTTTTAAAGACAAATTTATTGTCAAGTCAAGCACAAATAAATTATATATAAATCCTCAAAAAAGTGCCAGTTTACCATTTCAGATTTCCTGCCTTGTCATTGCGAGGGAGTGTAACGATCGAAGCAATCTCGTCTTTAGTCTTTTAGGTAAAGTTTCGAGGAGGGTCTGTTCACCTCCTCGATTTAGAATCCCTTCAAAGTCAGGTCACCGATTCAGACTAAGCTCATATTGTATCAGGTTGGTGGTTCAGTTAGAGATGAGTCTCAATCCCTTCAAAGTCAGGTCACTGTTTCAGACGGGAGAAACAGCACAACCGATTTGTTATCATCAGGAATGGATAATGTCTCAATCCCTTTAAAGTCAGGTCACCATTTCAGACTTATATCAAGATATTGTAAGTAGTAGAGAAGAACTTGCGTCTCAATCCCTTTAAAAACAGGTCACTATTTCAGACCACGATAAGAACGGAAAGGAGATTTATGAAGGAGATATGTCTCAATCCCTTTAAAAACAGGTCACCGATTCAGACGGTAGAAAAAGAAGTTTGGCAGTGTATTGAAAAAAGAATACTGTCTCAATCCCTTTAAAGTCAGGTCACCGTTTCAGACATAGAA
>Ga0210049_1004235_pt1 | contig 12637 bp, 19 predicted proteins | sample CryGeyCG2014_300_2_FD_183964 | JGI IMG/M metagenome (GOLD analysis project Ga0210049, IMG submission 183964) | Groundwater microbial communities from aquifer - Crystal Geyser CG06_land_8/20/14_3.00 (SPAdes) (version 2) | ecosystem: Environmental > Aquatic > Deep subsurface > Groundwater | place...
AGCTTCATTTAACAAGTGCACTTCATCAGCAACTATAAGCGAAATCTCATCCATCCATTTGGCTCTATGCCTCAAAAGCGAATCTGCCTTCTCGTTTGTAGTTATAATTATGTCATATCTCTCCAGCCACGGGTCGCTACTGTCAAAATCGCCTGTGCTGATGCCTATCCTTACACGTTTTCCATCATTTTTCCTTATTGAAGCATATTTTTTGAAATCCTCAAATTTTTCATTGGCTAAAGCCCTTAAAGGCGTTAAATAAACTGTTTTTCCATTTTTTTCTAATATGTGCTTGAGGGCGCAAAACTCTGCAATCAAAGTTTTTCCGGAGGCTGTCGGACTGGCTAAAACAAGATTTCTTCCTTCAAGGGCTCCGGCTTTTATGGCTTCTTCTTGTGGGGGATAAAGATCAACGATTCCAGACCTAATTATAATTTCTTTAACTGATTCTGGTATCGACAAATCCGTTACTTTCACTTGAATGCGCCCATCTTTTCTCTTACAACAGCATTTTACCACATCAACAATTATAAAGTGTTATGTGTGGACGGCGAGCTCGTTTAGGTTATGTTTTTCTATTAGATAAGTGATACTAAACTTTAGAAGAATGGTATTTGCCAGTAAGGGTTGAATTAGAATGGTTGAAAATGTGAAACAACTGCTTAAAGCACATGAAGGCATAAAGCATGAAGTCTATCTTGACATTGAAAATTCAAGCGTTGTTCCCAAAGAAATAATTGAAACGATGTTGCCATACTACGATCAACGCGCGTATGGCAACCCAACGCTAACGCATAAACCCGGCTGGGAAGCTTTCGAAACAATCATGGAATCAGCACAAAAGATTTCGACATTTTTGGGATGTAAAACACTTGAGGAAGTCAACTTTACTCCTGGAGAAACGGAAGCCAACAACCTAGCATTAATGGGAACAGGCTTTTTAATGAAAGATAAGGGTAAAAAAATTGTGATCTCAGAAATAGAGCCCATAAGCGTTTTACACGTTACCGAAATGCTTCAAAAACACGGATTTACCACAACGAAAATTCCAGTCAACAACGAAGGTTTCATAGACCTTGAAAAATTGAAAGAAGCCGTCAACAAAGAGACAATTCTTGCAAGTTTGTCTGCTGTAAACCACGAAATCGGAACAATACAACCGATCAAAGAGGCATTAGAAATAGTTAAGGACAAAAACGCCGAAACAATTTTCCATACTGATGCTTCAGACGCTTATGGCAAAATTGAATTTAATGTTAAGGATTTAGGTGTAGATTTAGCCACAATAAGCAGCTACAAAATTTTGGGTCCGCGAGGAATAGGCGCTCTATATGTAAAAGAAGGGGTTAATGTGGAAAGAATTTTAGAAGGCCAAATAGGGACGCAGAAACTTTGGCCTGGAGTTGAAAACACACCCTTAATTGTTGGTTTCGCTAGAGCGTCTGAATTGGCTTTCCGAAATTTTGAAGATAACGTGAATCATATGCGAAGATTGCGGGACAAGTTGCTTGATGGGATATTTGGGAGAATATTAGACGTTAGGCTTAATGGTCCCAAAGGCGACAAAAGGGCTCCTGACAATGTGAACATAAGTTTTCTAAGATGTGAAGGTGAAGCTTTAACAATCGAGCTAAGCCTAAACGGCGTTTACGTTTCAAGCGGAAGCGCGTGCACAAGGCGTCTCCTCCAGCCGAGCCACGTTCTCGTCGCCATAGGCAGAAAGTTTGACGAAGCCCACGGGAGCATACTGATGAAAGTCACACGGTATCATACGGAAGAAGATATAGACTATGTTCTAAGTGTGATTCCAAAAGCTGTTGAAAGAATAAGAGGAATAACTGGTTCTACAGGAGTTGAGTAATTATGTCGCGAATGCCTCTGCCATATAATCCGAAAGTTCTTGAGTTGTTCAGAAATCCTAAAAATCTGGGAAAAATGGAAGACGCTACGGTAACAGCAGTTGCTGGAAACCCCTTATGCGGGGACATGATAACCTTCTACTTAAAAATCAATGATCAAGACATTATCGAAAAGGCATCCTTCGAAAGTTACGGGTGCGCCGCAAACATAGCAACTTCAAGCATAGTCACAGAAATGATCAAAGGAATGAAACTTGAAGACGCATGGAAAATCTCATGGAAAAGCGTTACAGAAGCTGTAGGTGGACTACCAAGCATAAAGTTTCACTGCGGCATTCTAGCCGTTGGAGCGTTGAAAAGAGCCATCAGAAAATACTATAAAAACAAAGGAGTTTCCCCTAATTGGCTGTTGGAAGAACCAAGTTTTGAAGAAAAACAAGCATTGGAAGAGGAAGAACTAGCTAAGGTACTCTCAAAAAGAATGAAAACAGAAGAGGAAAAATAATGTTGGATCCGTACAAGATTCGGGAAGACTTTCCAATATTGAAGCGAAAAATAAACAATCATCCGCTAATATATTTTGACAACGCTGCAACATCGCAAAAACCAAAACAGGTAATTGGAGCTATTAAAAATTTCTATGAAAATCATAATGCAAACATCCATAGAGCCGTTCACACGCTTTCTCAGGAAGCATCCGAACTTTACGAGAAGGCGCATGAAGAGGTTGCCAATTTCATAAACGCAAACGGCATGGAAGAAATAGTTTTTGTGAGAGGCACGACTGAAGCAATAAACCTCGTTGCCTACGCTTGGGGTCTTCGTAATCTAAAGAAAGACGACGAAGTTATAGTGTCATTGATGGAGCATCACAGCAACATCGTTCCTTGGGAGATTCTTTCTAAAATAAATGGGTTTAACGTTAAATATGCAGAAGTAAACGGTGATGGAACGCTAAATTATGAGGCTTTTGCAGATATGATTTCTAAAAAAACTAAGATTGTTTGTGTTTCCCATGTTTCAAACTTTAGCGGCGTTATAAACGATGTGAAGAGAGTCGCAAGAGTTGCCCATGAACATGGTGCCTTAACCCTCATCGACGGAGCGCAATCCGTTCCTCACTTACCTATTAACGTTAAAGACTTGGATGTCGATTTTCTTGCATTTTCTGGACATAAAATGTTGGGTCCAACAGGCATAGGCGCCCTATATGGTAAACGTGAGATTCTTGAGGAGATGGAGCCATTTCAAGGCGGGGGCGAAATGATACGAGAAGTCTCCTTTAACACTATAACAAGACGTTGTTCCATCACATGGAATGATTTGCCTTGGAAGTTTGAGGCTGGAACGCCAAACGTCTGTGGCGGCGTTGGATTGATGGAAGCTGTAAAATACCTCAAGAGAATAGGTATGGAAAACGTTAAGGCACATGAGTGTATGTTGACAGAATATGCCATGCAACGCATGCAAGAGTGCCAAAAAGTCAAGATTTACGGACCAAAAGATGCATCCGTTAAATGTGGCATAATTCCTTTTAACGTTGAAGGTTTAAGTTCGCACGATGTTGCCCTATTCTTGGACAATTATGGAATTATGATCAGAAGTGGCTTCCACTGCGCCCAACCATTACATGAAATATTCAAGCTAAAATCCTCAGCTAGGGTAAGCTTCTACATCTACAACACTCGCGAAGAAGTCGACCGATTTATTGAAGTTTTGAAGGAGATTGAGCAGGTTTAATGGTTGCCATTGAAGATTACGTGGCTAGAATCGAAGAAACATGCGGCAAAGAAAAAGACTTTATCGTCATTTTTAAATATGATAAGAAAGAGCAAACAGTTGCAAAAATTCTGAAAAAGGCAAAAATAGAAAAATCAATTTCTGCCATAATTTTTGAACTAACTTTTAAAAATGTTTCTTTTCGACTTTACGGAACAGGTAAGGCTATTTTTCGAGATTTAAAAGACAAGAGCGAACTGCAGAACGTTTTGGTTGATCTTTTATTGTAATTGTTACACGCTGACCAGTGATTGCTTGTCATAGCATGGCTTATGAGGCTTGACAAACAGAAAAGCCATTGCCAAATATAGAAAAGCGCCAGAAACCTGCCGCATTAAACCTGGGGCATGCCAAAACCAACTTGCACCTCCAGTAAAATGCAATCCAGCAACAAACCATGCGAATATAATATCAACAAAGGGTTCGATGACTATGGCAGTTCTAAATGGGGTTCTTATGACATGAGAATCTAAACTTAAAGTTATGTAAATCGGCAGGTTAGCTACTAAAACAAACATCGTCAGCCCTAACGGTGTACCAAATGTTTCCATAAAGGTTCTTGCATACAGATTGGCTTCCTCATAAGGGGCACGACAAAAAACGAGTGTCGATAAATAATCGAATAGTATGAAAGTAAAAACCAAAATAGTCCTTTTTAACCAATGGTTATTTCTAGGCAAGAAAAAATATTTTGGACTAAGCACTGTACCTAGTTTACTTTGCATTCCTTTCTCCCCGTCAGCTTCTGATTTGATATTCTTACTTATGGTTTATCCATTCTTACTTAAAAGTTTTGAATCTGCATTTTGGATTCAGAAGTACAGCGCGCGCGCGATGCAATTATCTCTCTGAAAACGCACAATCATCCAATCCTCGTAAGTTCTTAAACCTTGTTTATGCTGCTTTTTTTAGGAAAGCTTATATGCTTGTATACTTTTTGTATGCATTGTGTTTACATGACGCAAACAACAGTAGTAACAACCCGCATCAAAAAAGAAATCAAAGAAGCTCTGGAAAAAGCCGGCGTCAACATCCCAAGCATCATCAGACAACACCTAGAAGAACTCGCATGGAAACTTCAATTGAAAGAGGAAACTGAAAAAATAAGAAAACTTCTCGAAAGGGTCAAACCCTCCGAACCGGGATTCGCAGCAAAATCAGTGAGGGAAGACCGTGAAAGTCATTGACTCCTCAGCCCTAATTAAATACATAGCGAAAGAAGAAAACTGGGAAAAAGTCGAGGAACACCTAAAAGAAGGATGCGTTACACTGGACCTAGCCATAAAAGAAACAGCTAACGCGCTAGTAAAGAAAGCGCTAAAAAACGAAGTCACCACAGAAACCGCAAAAGAAATAATCAATTACCTACCCAAAATAGTCAGAATTACACCGCAAAAAGAACACTTTTCAAAAGCCTTAGAAATAGCCACAAAACATAAACTAACAATTTATGACGCATTGTTTATAGCCTTATCAGCAAACACAAACACACCCCTATTAACATCAGACGAAAAACAAGCAAAAACATCCAAAGAATACGGTGTAACAGTAACTCTCCTATAATAATGAAATCAAGTAACTCAGTTATCTATTATCAACATCGACTTCCTAGCCTACTCATCAAATCCCTTTGAAGGGCCTCCGCCCTTCTTCTAACCCTTTCAACCTCACTCCGAATGGTTTCATCTTTAATCTCTTCTTTCCCTTTTCATTAGACTCTAAAATCAAACGCAACAACATCGAACCACAACTTTGAGCAATAATTCGGCATTTAGAATAGTACAATGCTCAATGACGCTAAGGCAGAAAAACCAAGAAAACACGAAAAATCAGCGGGGGTTGCGTCAAACTGGGAAATACTTAACCTTCACTTCCTTAACCTTTGCTAGTTCGCTGTCCGTCGTTAGAAGCGTCGCTTTCTTAAGCTCAGATAGGGCTAAAGAAAAACAATCCGCAAGGGACAGCTTACCCCTATACTTGCATTTCTTTTCTCCAGCCTTCATCGTCAGCTCCTCATCCGTTGCAATCGACCCCACATCTGATCCCCTGATCTGATGGTACCGAACATCAGCAACTTCTTTCCCAAGTTTTTCACAGGTCTTGTAATAGTACTCAGCTAGATTCACATCGCAGATAAATCCTTGAGCTCTACCCTGAGAGACCTCATCAAAGTAAGGTCTCACTCTCTCGTCATCGATAAAATGGAGAAACAAGACACCAGCGTCAACCACATACCTTCTCATTCTTCAGCCTCTTCGCGATGCTCAGCTTCGAGTTCCCTTATGCCCTCAGTTATGAGGGCAGCATGTTGACGGTCCATCCCGCGAAGATCTTCAAGCTTAGGAATCGGAATCATCAGTATTCCGGTCTCGCTTTCAATAAACTTAACCCTCATTCCCTCTTTGATTCTATACTTCCTCATTATCTTAGCTGGAATAGTTACCATACTCTTGCTGGTAACCTTCGCAATATAACCCATTATATCACCATATTTTATTATAAAAACATGGTATTTAAGCGTTTTCCATGCACATCAAGTTTTTTCCGAGAAAAAACAAAAACGTTTCCACCAATCTCACTCATGAAAACCAATCTGTGGGTAAGGGCAAGAAAAATCAATGATTTAGCTGAGCCAATCCTTCTCCAAAGTTTCCACCTTTTTCTTAATCTTCTCAACCTCGTTCCAAACGTTTTCATCTTTAATCTCCTTTTTTCGTTCCTCATTAGACCATAAAATCAATTGTAAAAACTCAGAATCATAACTTTTCAGGAGCAACTCAGTGTTTGAAATCTTGAAGTGTCCACCAATAACGTCTGGATAATGTAAGGGCTTGTTAAACCTTACACGGTGTATGCCCTCAAGCATATCAACCTCATCAAAATGTGTTCCAAAATCCTCGGAATGCTGTGCATCTCCTAAAAAAGCAATCATGGAGAACATAGCTAGTTTCACGGTTTTTATGCGAGGAGCGAGGAGATCAAGCTTTATTAAGCTTTAAAGCGTAATCAAAATTGGGGTATTTCTTTCATGTCTGAGGAACTGTTGAGGGTTGCCAAAGAAGTGACCGCAAAAGATAAGCCCGAAGAGGCTCTAGCCACAGTCCTCAAAGAATACATTCAAAGAAGAATCGATAAGTGTGAACAAAAAATTAAAAAGTTTGAGTCCAAGTATGGTGTAGGCATTAAAGAGTTTTATGAAAAACTTGGTACCGATTTTTCCTTATCTTGGGACTGCGAAAAGGATTACAGGGATTGGGATTGGGCCATAGCTGAACTTGAAGAGCTGAAAGGGACGCTTGAAAAGCTGAAAACCTATGGAAACTGAAGAGTTTATAAGGAAAGTTCTATCGGTCTCATCTAAGTTTGCTTGGATTAAAAGAAGCGAAGTGAGTAAGGTTAAAGATAGGGTTAGGATGAGACTTTGGCTCGATAAATTATCTTTCATAGATGTCTATTACAACGCAGAGAAGGCGATAACATCCTACGCTTACATCGAAAGCGGAAAAAGGCTGTTTGGAGCTAACAACATGCGTATAGGCTGGCATCTCCACCCATTCCAAAGAGCCGAAGAACACGTTCCAATACAACAGCTATCGATGGAAGAATTCCTAAGAATCTTAGAAGAAGAGTTGAAGAAAAGAAATAAAATAAAATGAATAGCGTTGTGTTTGGCAAGATAACATGCAGAGCGTCAAGTTTCGGTAATCTTAGGAAGTTAAGTGCTTGCTGTATGCGGACCATAGCAACAATGACATAGGGTAGATGCATTTCTTAAAAACAAGCAGTCATCCAAGCCCTATAAGCAGTCAAATTCTAGCCTCTTCTTCAATAAATTCTTATTATTTTGCGTTGCGTGGCGCATTTCAATCTGTAAATCATGAAATACTTAAATAGATGATTTATCTATTTACATGTGAAGGTGACTGGGATGACTAAGGTGGTACAGACATCTTTAGAAGAGGAGGAGTATAGAGCATTTAAGGATGCCCTTGAAAAGAAGGGGCTGAACATACGTGAAGGGTTAAAGCTTGCTGTTGAAAAACTTCTTGAAACAGAATTTAAAATAGACCCTGAAGACACCTTTTTCACACAAAAACCCCTCGGTCGAAGTGGTCTAAGCAACCTTTCAAGAAGACACGACAAATACCTTTATGGCGAAAAGAATGAGACTGTTCATTGACACCACAGCCTTCGTCGCCCTCCAAGACGAAGACGATAAAGAACATAAAACCGCGCTAGATTACAGGGAGAAGGTCAGACGAGGGAAAACACCATTCCGAGCATTATACACTTCAAATTACATATTAGATGAAGTGTTCACCCTATTAAGATTAAAATTAAGCCACCAATCTGCCGTCGCATTTGAGGAAAACGTAAAACGTTCAAAAATCCTTAGAATACTAAGAGTCACTCCCGAAATCGAGAACAAGGCTTGGAATATCTTTAAAAAATACAACGACAAGGACTTCAGCTTCACGGATTGCACCAGTTTCGCATTGATGGAGCAAGAAGCAATATCCACCGCCTTCACTTTCGATAAACACTTCCAACAATACGGATTCCAAACGGTTCCATAACTCCCATCAAAATCTACGCTAGAATACCTTGAAATGCCATGTATTTTTGCAGCATGTAATCATCCAAGCTCCATAGCTAGTTTCTTAATCTAGATGCTGCTTAATCGCATACGCGCCCTATATTTGAGAACTTGAACAACGTTTCCTGATTAAGGTAACGTTTTGAACCCTGCTTGTCTGTAATGCTCATCAAAAGTGAACGCTGTCACCTGCTTATACCTCTTCCAGCATAAATGAAATGCAATTCGTGAGGCTCCATAACTTATCCTTAAATTTCTTGAATAAGGCCCATGCGTCTGTGAAGGGCTAGCTCGCATTCAAAACACCTTCACTCTTAATCTCCTTTTTCCTTTCTCATTATACTTCAAAATCAAACTCAAAAACTCAAAGCCGTAACTATCCAAAAGCAATTATAAGTAGTCTCACACAACTTAGCCAATTCCTTTTCAATACGTTATCGTCGCTTAAAGGTTCCAACACCTTTAATATTTACACTTTCACTACCATGGCTTCAGGTGTCAGAATGGCCAGCAAAGCCTTTAATTGGTTTGTCTCGAACCCTGAGAAGCTCAAGAAATACGCTGGAAAGCACGTGGCAATTATCGATGAAGAAATTGCCGGTTTCGGCGACTCCGCCAAAGAAGCCTACGACATGGCAAAGAAAAAGTTCCCGAAGAAAAGCCCACTTTTAACCTACATACCCAAAGGCGAGACGCTGATCCTTTGAAAAAATTCTCCTTCCCATACAAGGAAGAACCTTCCAGCATTTTTGGATACGTTTACAGACCTGTCACCCTACGCCGACTCTGGAGCCGACATAACGATTCTACCAAAATCGGTGTGTGAGATACTTGGACTAAGGCTTCAAGATGGCCAAGAAAGCGTAGTTACAGGTGTTGGTGGAGAGGAGATAAAAATCTTCATCCATAAAATCGCCGTAAGAATCGGAGATGAGGAATTTGAGGTAAGGGTTGGGTTTGCGAAACGGGAGGACATACCCTATCTCTTAGGCAGAACAGACATTCTAAACCATTTTAACATCCTTTTCAAGAAGGATAAAGTAGTATTCATTCAACTAGGTATACTTAGTTAAGGCTTTTAATCCTTTAAGGTCTTGAAATTGGCAGCATGTAAACGCCCTAGAAATCAAATTTGAAGGTTGATTATTCATCTTACAGAAAAAAGATTATTTTTGTTTCTAACTAACTCCTTTTCTAAGGCTTCCACTCTTTTCTTGACTTTTTCAACTTCACTGCGAATAATTTTGTCCTCGAGATATGAAGCGATAGTTGTCGTCTCGCATGCGCGTTTTCCTAAATTCCCTTTTTTAGTGTAATAAGGCTGAATAACGTGTCTCACGGCACCTTTTGCGGCTCAATTCACCGTCACCACAACAAGCCAAACAAACCTACAAAAAAGAGACACTCCACACACGAATTTAGAAACAAGCATGCGCGCTGATCTTGGTGGCTAACTTATTTAAGAGTGTTAAATTTCTTTTAAAAGTTTGAGGAATTCTTCCTTCGTCAAGCCCGCTTCAGCTATGATTTCCATCAGTAAACCTCTTTTTATCTCTTTATGTTTTGGAACTGGCACGATGTGTTCGTCTTTGATGAGGATTAGATGACTTCCTTTTTGTCTAGCAACTTGGAAGCCCGCTTTTGCGAGGACTTTGACAACTTCACGCCAAGAGAGCAGAGGGAGCCTCGACAACTACCTCAACCTTTTCTCCTCTAATCTTGCCGTGAAGAAGCTTTGCTTTGACTTCCAAATAGCCTTCTATAGCTTCCTTGACGTTTTTTAAGGCTTCCTCCCTTGTTTCGCCTTGAGTGGCTACTGGAAGCTCTAAACACTTAACTACGAAGCCGCCCTCCTCAGCAGGCTCCAAAACAACCGTGAACCTACGGGTAACCATAAGACCGCCAGCAATACAATATTTGCGACATCTATATGAACCTATCTTCAGTCTTAAATTATACTATGAGGGTAGCCGTATTGAATTGTGGTTTTTGGGATTTTTCTCATCCTTTCTCTTAAGGGCTCCAGTACGTATCATTCTTACACTCGTTCATTTTACAGGCATCGGGCGAAGGAAACCCCTAGCGCGCGCTAAAGAGAAAAATGCTCAAGACAGCAATTCCATTCGAATCGTCCATTTTAACTAAGAAAACAAACCCACGTCCACGAAATGGCCGGACTTCCACGCTGTGGCCTCTTGAAAGCTGGGATGAAGAAGCGTTACGTTTATATTGTTTCGTGTCGCTTTATTTGTAATGGTGAATAAATTGCAAACCATAACAACAAGAGTTCCAGACGAAATATACCAAGATGTCAAGAAGATTGAGAGTGAAGAAAAGACGGGACGGGCAGAAGTAATCCGTAGGTTATTAGCCGATGCCATAAAAAGATGGAAGTTAAAGAGAGCCCTAGACGCTCTGAGGGAAGGAAAAATGACATTAAGGTCCGCAGCAAAATTAGCTGGCTTAACTTATATCGAGATGATGGATGAGGTTGAAAAGGCGGGCGTACCTGCAGACTACACTGTAACAGACTTACAGCTTGATTTGGAAGCCCTTAAGAAGAAGGAAAAATGAGTGGTTGTTTGCGATTCGGGTCCGCTGATTTACCTGTCTAGGGTTGGACAAGCTCAGCTGCTAAGAAAGCTCTTTGGCTCAGTTCTCATACCGTCATCAGTTTATAGGGAAACAGTCGGTGAAGCAAAAGCTCTGCGAAAGCCAGGCACATCGGTCATTGAAAAAGCAATAGAAGACGGATGGATCCAAGTTATTGATATAAGCAAATCTGAAATGGGCTTGGTGAAGAAATTAGCTGAAAATGAATCGATTGAAGTTGAAGATGCAGAAGTAATATTTTTAGCGAAAAAACACTCAACAAGTTTGGTGACAAATGACAAATGGCTCGTGAAAATAGCAGTCTCCTTAGGAATAGATGCTTTATGGACAACTACACTTATACTATTAGCCATAAAGAAGAAAATAATAAGCAAAAACCAAGGCAGAAAAATATTAAGAAAACTAGCTCTTTCAGGAATGCATCTGCGAACAGATGTTTACGAAACCATCCTAAGCGCACTAGAAGAAATCTAGCGCGCTATATTTATAATGTTAAATAGAATTATGGCACTTTCGTGAAAGCTTTAAAAGCACTTTTCCTCGAACTGTGGAACAATGATTCATAGATTCAGTCTATAAACTTGAATTTAATTTCTTGCCAAATAGAACGAATTAATTCTCTTGCTTCCTTATCAATTACAGTTAACAACGCAAAATAAATAATTCCAGCTATTATTGTTACGCCAAAAATTAATGTTGCTGCTGTTGGGTGTGGAATAAGAAATAGAAAGAGTGCCATAAAAGCGGCAGCGACAGAATACTTTACAATGTTCATCCATGGAATGTTTATCTTAACCATCTTCCATAGAATAATGTACAAGATTAGAAAAGTTACTGAACGGGCCACCGTGTCGATTATACCCACGTAGATTGCTGCGGATATGGGTTGGTCTTTTGCGAAGTTTGTTAATAAATAGAACGTTGTTGGCAATGCTATTGCGGAATGTACGTAAGGTAGAGTTAACGCCTTGAATAACGGGCTTTTTACGAGTTTTCTTAATGGTATTTTTGCTTTTTCATCTGTCTTCTCAAGTCCGAAAAGTACAGACTGGAAGAAACCAGAAATAACTTGGACAAACGCATTTACAGCCAGAATCATGAGTACCGGTACTGCTACCAAGTATATTTTTGTGTCTGGCCGTTGAATTATAAGGTATGAGTCTGCCAGTGTTATTGCTCCCACTGTCATTGGTATAGCAAACATTAAAACAGTTTTTAATGAAGTTGTTACGCCTTGAAGCCTATTTTCTGCAAGAAGTTTTGGGTATAATGCAAAAGATAGGTAAGAAGAGTATATTATTATGTTTGAAATGTTCATAGCGGCTTGATATTGTCCTCTTGCTGCAGGGCCAACTATGGGATTGTAAGCGATCAGCATGATAAAGACTAATGCTGCTATTCTGGCGCCTACAGAATAGTATATGTTTATTGTAGAGCCTTTCAGCCATTCTTTAACATAGCTCCATTTAATGGGTTGCCACAGTTCTTTAGACAACAGTTTGAAGTAGTAGGCAATCTGTATAGCGAAAGCTATGATGATGCTAAGTAAGGCTCCAAGGAGCGGTTGATGTAATTTAATGATGAGTACATAGGCTAGTGGGACTTTACAAAATTCTTCAACGAGTAAACCATATCCCACGGTTTGAGGAATTTTTGCCTGTAAGCACGCTTCTAACATTGTTATAAGGTGATTTTCAATTATTTGCATGGAGGCAATTAGGTATATAATTATGTAGGTTTCGCTTATGTGGAGCAATGACATGATTATTGGAATTGTTGGAAGATAAAT
>Ga0210049_1004243_pt1 | contig 12614 bp, 23 predicted proteins | sample CryGeyCG2014_300_2_FD_183964 | JGI IMG/M metagenome (GOLD analysis project Ga0210049, IMG submission 183964) | Groundwater microbial communities from aquifer - Crystal Geyser CG06_land_8/20/14_3.00 (SPAdes) (version 2) | ecosystem: Environmental > Aquatic > Deep subsurface > Groundwater | place...
GACTGCCTACTGTTCTATTTATTTTAATTTATTTCTGTTTAATTATTATTCTTTTCTATATAATCAAATGTTGTTAAAACTTCGGTCTTTCCTTTTCGTATTGCAACTGTGTGTTCAAAATGTGCAGAAGGTTTTTCATCTCTTGTTGAAATAGTCCAACCATCTTTCCATTGTTTAATTTCTTTTTTACCCATATTAACCATAGGTTCAATTGCAATTACTAGACCCTGACGAATTTGTAATCCTCTGCCTTTTTTTCCGAAATTAGGAACTTCTGGGTCTTCATGTAAGTTTTTTCCTATTCCATGACCAATTAGCTCTCTAACTACTGAATAACCATTACTTTCGGCATGATGTTGAATGGTGCTTCCAATATCTCCTATTCTATTACCTTCAACAGCTTGTCCTATTCCTTTATACAGAGCTTCTTTGGTAATTTTAAGCAATAATTTTTTTTCGGAACTTACAGCACCGGCTTCGAATGTATAAGCCGAATCGCTATGAAATCCATTTAAAATTAAACCTCCATCAACCGAAACTATATCACCATCTTTTATTTCATAATCTGATGGGATTCCGTGTACTACTTGAGCATTTACAGAAATGCAAAGTGCATTTGGAAAACCATGGTAACCTTTAAAAGAGGGAGTTCCACCATTATTGAGAATAAATTCTTCAGCTTTTTTGTCAATTTCAATTGTTTTTACTCCTGGTATAATAAATTGTTTAATGTAACCAAAAGTTTTTGAAAGCAATTGACAGCTTTGCTTAATTAGTTCAATCTCTTCGTCAGTTTTATATAATACCATCAAAGAACGTTTTTTAACTACATTGCAGCAGCCCCAGATGCACGACCTTTAATACGACCAGATTTCATTAATCCATCGTAATGACGCATAAGGAGATGGCTTTCAATTTGTTGTAAAGTATCTAATACTACACCTACCAAAATCAATAAAGAAGTTCCACCATAAAATTGTGCGAACTGATTATTAACTCCTGTTAATCCTGCAAATGCAGGCATTATAGCAATAAATGCAAGAAAAATAGAACCGGGTAGTGTTATTTTAGACATAATAGAATCAATAAACTCTGAAGTTTTTTTACCGGGTTTAACACCTGGAATAAAACCTCCGTTTTTTTTCATATCATCAGCCATTTGAACGGGGTTCATAATAATAGCTGTATAAAAATATGTAAACACAACTATTAACAATGCAAATGTAAAATTGTACCAAAAACTTGTATATCTAGTAAATGCAGCGGCAAAACCAGAACCTGAATCGGTAAAACCAGCTATCATGGTTGGAATAAACATAAGTGCCTGAGCAAAAATAATTGGCATAACACCAGCAGCATTAACTTTTAGAGGAATATACTGGCGAACTCCACCGTATTGTTTATTTCCAACGATTCGTTTTGCATATTGAACAGGTATTCTACGAGTCCCTTGAACTAAAAGAATACTGCCTGCAATAACTAATAAAAACATAATTATTTCAACTAATAATATTACCAATCCACCGCCACCTTCGATACGTGAAGCAAATTCAGCCCCAAATGCAAAAGGCAAACGTGCAATAATACCAATCATAATTATTAATGAGATACCATTTCCAATTCCTTTATCAGTAATTTTTTCACCGAGCCACATTACAAAAATTGTTCCTGCTGTAAGTATTAGTATTGAGGATATAGTGAAGAAATTTCCTGTTAAAACAAAAGCTTCAACAGGTAATTGAGCATGTAGATTAGTTAAATAACTTGGAGCTTGTAGTAAAAGAATAAGAACTGTTAAATAACGGGTAATTTGAGTTATCTTTTTACGACCACTTTCGCCTTCTTTTTGCAATCTTTGGAAATAAGGAACTGCTATTCCCATCAATTGGATTACAATTGACGCAGAAATGTAAGGCATAATACCAAGTGCAAAAATTGAAGCATTAGAAAATGCACCTCCCGAAAACATATCAAGTAAGCCAAGAATTCCTTCAGAAGTTTGCTGTTTTAAATTATCTAATTGATTAGGATCAATACCGGGTAATACGACAAAAGAACCAAGCCGATAAATAAGTAAAATACCTAAAGTATAAAGGATTCGGGAACGAAGTTCCTCAATTTTATAAATATTTTTTATGGTTTCGATTAATCTTTTCATTAATAAAATCTTTATGGTTATTAAGTTATTAGTTATTAAGTTATTAGTTATTTTCTTAATAACTTAATTCACTTAATAACTTATTTTTTATTTTGTTGTTTTTTTTGCCATTTTGTTATAGTTTAATTACTGTACCTTCTAATGATTCAATAGCTTTTTGAGCAGTAGCACTAAATGCATGTGCTTTAACTTCAACTTTTTTTGTTAATGTACCAACACCAAGAATTTTCACAAGACAATTTTTAGGAATCATTCCATATTCGTATAATATATCCGGGTCAATTGAAGTTAAATTTTGTTCTTCGGCTAAGCGTTGAAGAACTTTTATGTTTACAGCTTTATATTCAACTCTGTTAAAATTTTTAAATCCAAATTTAGGTGAGGTTCTCTGAATAGGCATTTGTCCGCCTTCAAACCCACGTTTACGAGAGTAACCAGAACGTGATTTTGCTCCTTTGTTACCACGAGTAGATGTACCACCCTTGCCAGAGCCCTGACCACGTCCTAATCTTTTTTTCTCATTTTTTATTGAGCCTTCTGCTGGTTTTAAATTACTTAAATCCATAATTATTTTTTTTTATTAGTTTTTAGTTTAAGGTTGTTAAAACCTTCAAACCAGAAACCTAAAACTTCAAACTATCTGTTTATATTTAAATTTCATTCCTTTTTTATTTGTTTATAGCTTTTAGTTTAGAGTTGTTAAAAAACTCGAAACTTTAAACCCGAAACTAAAAACTATTTACTCATCTATTTCGATTTTTCGAATTTTACTAAATGATGTACTTTATTTACCATACCTAAAATTTGTGGAGTTGCATCGTGCTCAACAGTATGATGCATTTTTTTTAGTCCCAAAGCATCAAGAGTTTTTCTTTGTCGTTGAGTACAGCCATTTCTGCTTCCTGTTTGAGTAACTTTAATTTTCATCTGTTTATATTTTTTTAGACGCTGATTTACACTGATTTTTTATGATTTATTTTTTTAGACGCTGATTTACGCTGATTTTTTATGATTTATTTTTTAGACGCTGATTTACGCTGATTGTTTATGACTTATTTTTTTAGATGCTGATTTACGCTGATTTTATTTAGACGCTGATAAACGTCTATATTTTATGATTTTTGAGCATAATGAGCATAATAAATCTGCGTCTGATTTTTTCATTTTATTATCCATTAAATACTTTATCCATTGAAATGCCTCTTTGATTAGAAACAGTATAAGCATCGCGCATCTCGAGTAATGCAGCCATTGTAGCTTTTACAAGATTATGTGGATTTGAACTACCTTTTGATTTTGCAAGTACATTTTTAATTCCAACGCTTTCTAATACTGCACGCATAGCACCACCAGCTTTAACTCCCGTACCACCTGATGCTGGTTTTAAAAATACTTGTGCACCGCCATATTTTGATACTTGTTCGTGAGGAATTGTTCCTTTAAAAACAGGCACTTTAATAAGGTTTTTCTTTGCGTCTTCAACACCTTTTGCAATGGCAGTAGTTACTTCGTTAGCTTTACCTAAACCATAACCGACTATACCATTTTCATTTCCAACAACTACAATAGCTGCAAAGCTAAAATGACGTCCACCTTTTGTAACCTTAGTAACCCTATTAATGGACACAAGGCGGTCTTTTAAATCGAGGTCGGTTGTTTTTACTTTTCTAATGCTTAATGACATATTATGATTTATGATTTATTATTGAATATTTATTATTGAATATTTATTATTGAATATTTATTATTGAATATTTATTATTGTTCATTGTTCTTTACGAAATACGAATTTTACGAATTTACGAATAAAATATTGTTTTGTTGTTATTTAACCATTTAGCAATTTGAGCATTCATTATTTATCGTTTAATTTATTTCTATTTTTTTTAAAATTTAAGTCCACCTTCTCTTGCTGCATCGGCTAATGCTTTAACTCTACCATGATATAAATAACCATTACGGTCAAATACCACATCAGAAACTCCTGCCTCTTTAGCACGGTTAGCTATTAACTTTCCAACCAATTTTGCTATTTCGGTTTTATTTACTTTTTTTTCGCTTATTTCTTTTACAAGTGATGATGCAGCAACAATAGTTTTCTTGTTAATATCGTCAATTATTTGTACAGAAATTTGCTTATTACTCCTAAAAACAGTTAATCTTGGAGTTTCTGCAGTACCTGAAATTTTTTTCCGGATACGCATTTTTATTTTTGTTCTACGTTCTAATTTATTTTGTGCCATTTTATGATTTAGGATTTAGGATTTAAGATTTAGGATTTAACATTTTATCAATTATTTAGCAGCAGCAGATTTACCTGCTTTTTTACGTAATTTTTCGCCTACAAATTTAATTCCTTTACCTTTGTATGGTTCAGGTTTACGTAATGAGCGAATTTTTGCTGCAACCTGTCCAAGCAATTGTTTATCAAAACTTTTTAAGGTTATTACAGGATTTGCTCTACGGTCGGTAACTGCTGTCACAGTAACTTCTTTAGGTATTTCAAAAACAATTTCATGTGAATAACCAAGAGTAAGATTTAATAATTGTCCGTTAGCTTCGGCTTTATACCCTACTCCAACTACTTCCTGATTAATAGTAAATCCTTTTGATACACCAACAACCATATTATGAATTAATGCTCTGTATAATCCATGCAATGCTTTATGTGCCTTTTGTTCAGATGGTCTTTCAATAACTAAAACATTATCAGTAATATTAATTTTAAATTCTTTATTAACAACTTGTTTAAGTTCTCCAAGAGGACCTTTAACAACAACCTCACCATCGTTAATGATTAATTTAACGCCTGAAGGTATATTAATGGGTAATTTTCCAATTCTTGACATTTTCTTTTATTTTAATAAATGTAACATAAAACTTCACCGCCAACTTTGCGAACTTTAGCTTCTTTGTCGGTAATTACTCCTTGTGGGGTTGACAAAACAGCTATTCCAAGTCCGTTTAATATGCGAGGTAATTCTTCAACTCCAACATATTTACGATGTCCGGGACGGCTAACTCTTTCAATTTTTTTAATAGCCGGTTTACGAGTTTCGGGGTCATATTTAAGGGCAATCTTAATTATTCCCTGATATTTATCTTCTTCAAATTTATAATTAAGTATATAACCTTTTTCAAAAAGAACTTTGGTTATTTCTTTTTTTATATTTGAAGCTGGTATTTCAACAACTCTATGTTGAGCCATTACAGCATTTCTAACTCGTGTAAGATAATCTGATATAGGATCGGTCATTTGATTTATTATTTATTATTGAATATTGTTTATTGTTCAAAAAAGTTTTTAGTTTAGAGTTTTTAGTTTATGGTTTTGAAAACTTGAAACCTGAAACTTCAAACTATTTTTTTATGTTCATTGTTCTATGTTTTTGGTTTGAAGTTTTTAGTTTATGGTTTTGAAAACTTGAAACTTGAAACTTCAAACTATTTTTTTATGTTCATTGTTCTATGTTTTTGGTTTGGAGTTTTTAGTTTATGGTTTTGAAAACTTGAAACTTGAAACTTCAAACTATTTATTTTTTATTATTACCAACTTGCTTTTTTAACACCTGGAATTAAACCCATGGAAGCCATTTCGCGAAATGTAATACGGCTAAGTCCGAAAGTGCGAATATACCCTTTTGGGCGTCCAGTAATACTACAACGATTATGCAGCCGAACTTTAGAAGAATTTTTGGGGAGTTTTTGAAGTCCGATATAATCTTTTTCAGCTTTTAATTTAGCTCTTTTAGGCTCATATTGGTCGTATAACCTTTTTCGCTTTATTTCGCGAGCTTTCATTGATTCTTTTGCCATAATACTATTGAATATTTATTATTGAATATTTATTATTGTCATACATGGTCATACAGTTGTCATACATGGTCATACAGTTGTCATACATGGTCATACGATTGTCAAACTTTGTGCTGAAGTTAGAAAACAATTGAGTGACCATTGTATAAACTATTGTGTGACCATTGTTATTATTGTTCATTGTTCTATGTTTAAAAAAGTTATTTAGTTATTTGTTATTAAGTTATTTCAATGTTTTATTTTTTTGTCTTAATACTTTGTACTTAATACTTTATTATTTTTTATTGTTTTTAAAAGGCATTCCAAATTCTTTTAAAAGTGAAAATGCTTCATTATCTGTTTTAGCAGAAGTAACAAAAGTTATTTCCATTCCTTTCATTTTTGATATTTTATCAATTTCGATTTCCGGAAAAATAATTTGTTCGGTTATTCCTAATGAATAATTTCCCTGACCGTCAAACTTATGTTCAATACCTCTAAAATCACGAATACGGGGGAGAGAAATACTAATTAATCTTTCGAGAAATTCGTACATTTTATCGCGCCGTAAAGTAACTTTTATACCTATAGGCATTCCTTTACGAAGTTTAAAATTTGAAATATCTTTTTTAGAATAAGTTGTGATTGGTTTTTGACCGGAAATTGATGTTATTTCGTTAACAGCTACATCAATTAATTTTTTATCTGCAATAGCATCACCTAAACCTTGGTTAATAATAATTTTTTTTAATTTAGGTACTTGCATTACATTTTTATACTTATGCTCTTTTAAAAGAGCTGGTATAATTTCGCTACGGTATTTCTTTTTTAAGGTTGGTATATATTCCATCTTGATTTACGATTTATGATTTACGATTTATGATTTTAGAATATAGAATTTGTTTAGTTCTACATTGGATATTCAAAATCACACATTCTATATTTTTATTTTTCTTCATTATGCTTAATAATCAATATTTCATTATTTAGTGTCTGTCTATAAAGTCCGCTGACTGCGTTCGTTTTGAAAACCCTCAAGGTTTTGCAACGGCTTATGCTTGGTTAAACCTTGAGGGTTTTGCAAAACTTCGCAAGCCTTGTCATCGAACTTTATATTCCAGCCACTTGACTTTATGTACATACACTATTTAATCTCCTCTCCTGTTTTTTTTGAGTAACGTACAAGTTTATTGTTGTCGTTTAATCTTTTTCCAACTCTTGTAGGTTTACCTGTTGATGCTTCAACTAACATTATGTTTGATATATGAATTGATGCTTCTTTTTTAAGAATACCTCCCTTGGGACTTTTTATGTTTGGTTTAGTATGTTTCGAAATAAGATTTACTCTTTCTACAATTGCTGTATCTTTTTCGCGGTTAATACTTAAAACACGTCCTTGTTGGTTTTTGGATTCGCCAGTAATTACAATTACTGTATCTCCTTTTTTAATATTATATTTCTTTATCATAACTTTAATTTTCAAAATTATATTACTTCAGGAGCTAGTGACACAATTTTCATGTATTGTTTTTCACGAAGTTCACGGGCAACTGGTCCAAATATACGGGTACCTCTTAATTCATCAGTTTCATTTAATAAAACAACAGCGTTATCATCGAATCTGATATAAGAACCGTCAGGTCTTCTAATTTCTTTGTTGGTTCTAACAACAACAGCTTTAGAAACTGAACCTTTTTTAACTTCTGATGATGGAATTGCAGTTTTAACAGCTACTACTATTTTATCGCCAACAGATGCGTATCTTCTTCCTGTACCTCCAAGTACACGAATACAAAGAACTTCTTTTGCTCCGCTATTATCGGCTACTATTAATCTTGTTTCTTGTTGTATCATCTTTTAAAAGTTTTTTAGTTTCAAGTTTTGGGTTTCAAGTTTCGGGTTTCAAAACCATAAACTAAAAACCATAAACTCTAAACTTTTTATTATTTAGCTCTTTCTATTATTTCCACTAATCTCCAACATTTAGTTTTACTAAGTGGTCGGGTTTCCATTATACGAACTTTATCACCAACATTACTTTCGTTTTTTTCGTCGTGAACGTAGTATTTGGTGGTTTTGTTAATAAATTTTCCGTATTTAGGATGTTTTACTTTTCTTTTTTCGGTAACAACAACAGATTTATCCATTTTGCTACTTTTAACAATCCCAACACGTTCTTTTCTAAAATTTCTTGTTTCCATTGAAGTAGGTTCTTATTTATTTAATTCTTTTGTTTCGCGTGAATGAAGTTCGGTGATTAATTTTGCAATTATTCTACGTGTACTTCTAATTTTCAATGGATTATCCATTGGTGAAATATGATGATTTAATTTCATTTTAACGAGCATACTTTTTCCGTCTTCGATACGCTCTTTAATTTCTTTTGTTGATAATTCTTTTACTTCAGCAGTTTTCATCTGTTAATATTTTATATTATGTTTTTATTCATTATTTTATTGGTTTTTATTTTAGAGTTTAGAGTTGTTAAAAACCCGAAACTTTAAACTCGAAACTTCAAATCTGATACCTCAAACCAGAAATCTGAAACCTCAAACTAAAAACTATCTGTTTATATTTTGTTCTTATTCATTTGCTTTTATAACTTTTTATATTTTGTTTTCTACAAAGTCTCTTCTAACAATAAATTTTGTATTTACTGGTAATTTTTGAGCAGCGAGTCGTAATGCTTCTTTAGCAATAACTAACGAAACGCCATCTACTTCAATAATAATTCTACCTGGAGTAATAGGTGCAACAAAACCTTCTGGTGCTCCTTTCCCTTTACCCATACGTACTTCGGCAGGTTTTTTAGTGATAGGTTTATCGGGAAATATTCTAATCCAAATTTGACCTTCACGTTTCATATAACGTGTAACTGCCTGGCGTGCAGCTTCAATTTGACGGCTGGTAATCCATTCCTGTTCTAACGATTTTATACCAAAAGAGCCAAATGCAAGTTGATTTCCACGCTGTGCATTTCCTTTCATGCGGCCTTTTTGCTGCCTTCTGAATTTGGTTTTTTTAGGCTGTAACATTATTTAATTTTTTTTGTTTCTGGTTTCTGGTTTCTGGTTTTTAGTTCGTGGTTAAACCCGAAACTATAAACCCGAAACTATAAACTTTATTAATTTCTTCTTCTTCTTGCAAATCCTTTTGGTTTTGCTTTTGATGTTTTTGCTTCAATGTTAGGGCTCAAATCGCGTTTACCGTAAATTTCGCCTTTGCAAATCCAAACTTTTACTCCTATTTTTCCAACTTTTGTATCGGCTTCACCAAGTGCAAAATCAATATCAGCTCTAAAAGTATGCAATGGAATTCTTCCTTCTTTAAAATACTCTCTACGAGCCATTTCTGCACCATTTATTCTACCCGAAATACCAATTTTTATACCTTCGGCACCCATTCTTATTGCCGATGCCATTGCCATTTTTACTGCACGGCGATGCGAAATTTTACCTTCTAACTGATGTGCTACATTATTTGCCACAAGCATTGCATCAAGTTCAGGTCTTTTTATTTCAAAGATATTTATTTGAACTTCTTTATTTGTAATTTTCTTTATTTCTTCTTTTAATTTGTCAACTTCCTGACCACCTTTTCCAATAATTATACCTGGACGAGCTGTGTTTACTGTAATTGTAATAAGTTTAAGGGTACGTTCAATAACTATTTTTGAAACGCTTGCTTTAGCTAAACGAGCGCTTAAATATTTTCTTATTTTATTGTCTTCAACAATTTTATCAGCATAGTTTCTTCCACCATACCAATTTGAATCCCAACCATTGATGATTCCAAGTCTATTACTAATCGGATTGATTTTATTTCCCATTAAGCTTCTATATTTTTAGTTTCATTAATATTAGAACCAAGAATAATTGTAATATGATTCGACCTTTTTAAAATTCTATTAGCTCTTCCTTGCGGAGCAGGGCGTAATCTTTTTAAAGTAGTAGCAGAATCAACAAATATTTCTTTTACAAATAAATTGCTATCTTCAATACGAATACCTTCATTTTTCTTTTGCCAATTTGATATTGCAGAAAGTAAAAGTTTCTCAAGTGTTTTTGAAGGTTGTTTTTCAGAATATTTAAGTATATCGAGAGCTTTTTTTACTTCAATTCCTCTAACATTGTCGGCAACCAACCTCATTTTACGAGGCGATGTTGGACAACTGTTAAGCCGAGCAAAAGATATTTGCTTTTTTTCTTCTTTTAATATTTCGGCACGTAGTCTTTTTCTGGCACCCATTATTATTTATGATTTACGATTTACGATTTATGATTTATTATTTTTAAATTATTTATTTTGAATGACCTCTATATGTGTGGGTTGGCGCAAATTCTCCTAATTTATGTCCTACCATATTTTCTGTAATATAAACAGGAATAAATTTGTTCCCATTATGAACTGCAATAGTTAAACCAACAAAATCGGGTGATATAACAGAAGCTCTTGACCATGTTTTAATTGGTTGATGTTTTCCGGATGCAGTCATTTTTTCAACTTTCTTTTGAAGTTTAAAATATATATATGGACCTTTTTTTATGGATCGACTCATAACAATTTAGTTAATTATTTTTTTCTACGTTCAATGATTAATTTATTTGAAGCATTTTTTGGTTTACGTGTTTTGTATCCTCTTGAAGGAATACCTTTACGTGAACGAGGAAGCCCTCCTGATGCTTTTCCTTCTCCACCGCCCATTGGATGGTCAACAGGGTTCATAGAAACACCACGGTTTCTTGGTCGGCGACCTAACCAGCGTGAGCGACCGGCTTTCCCTGATATTTCGAGAAAATGGTCGGGGTTAGATGTCATTCCAATTGTAGCTCTGCATGTAACAAGAATTTTCCTTATTTCACCAGAAGGCATTTTTATAATTGCATGACGACCTTCGCGGGAAACTAATGTTGCGTAATTTCCTGCGCTTCTTGCAATTGCAGCACCCTGATTAGGATAAAGCTCAATGTTATGAATATTTGTTCCTAAGGGAATATCTGAAAGGCATAATGTATTACCAATTTCAGGTGCTATATCTTTTCCTGATATTACTTGTTGTCCGACTTTAATTCCATTTGGTGCAATAATGTATCTTTTTTCACCATCGGCATAATAAAGTAAGGCAATACGTGCACTGCGGGTTGGGTCGTATTCAACTGATTTTACAGTTGCAGGAATGCCATCTTTATCGCGTAAAAAATCAATAATACGCATTTTCTTTTTATGACCACCACCAATATAGCGCATGGTCATTTTACCTGAATTATTTCTACCTCCGGAATTTTTAACAGGTACTAGTAATGATTTTTCGGGAGTACTTGAAGTAATTTCTTCAAAAGTACTTATTACCTTTTTTCGTTGACCTGGTGTTACAGGTTTAAATTTTTTAACAGCCATTTTCGTTAAATATTGCTATAAAAATCAATTTTTTCACCTTTTGTTAAAGTAACAATTGCTTTTTTAAAAGCAACTGATTTACCACGTAACAAACCAGAACGGGTATTACGTGTTTTAGTTTTTCCACTATATTTCACAGTGTTTACAGATTCTACAGTTACACCATATAGTTTTTCTACTGCTTTTCTAACTTGAAGTTTATTTGCAACAGTAGAAACCATAAAGCCATATTTCCCAAGCAAGTCGCCTTGGCGATTCATCTTTTCTGTAACTATTGGTCTAATTATTATGTCCATTTCTCTATTTTATTTAAGCAAATTATTCTCTAAAACCGCAAGTGAACTCTCTACAAAGACTAAAGCTGATGCCCTTACAATATCATAAGTAGTTAATTCCGAAACACTTATAACTTTCGAACCTTTTAAATTTCGAGATGACAAATATACGTTTTTCTTTTGATTAGCCAACACTATTAAAGATTTTTTATTATTAATTTTTAAATTATTTCGTAAATCAATAATATTCTTTGTTTTAGCTTGTTCAAAATCGAAATCTTCTAAAATAATTATGTTGTTATTTTTTGCTTTTGTAGTAAGAGCCGATTTTTTTGCAAGTTGTTTTACTTTTTTATTTAGTTTTATAGTATAATCGCGAGGCTGAGGTCCAAAAGCACGTCCACCACCAACAATAGTAGGTGATTTTATACTACCGGCACGTGCACCTCCGGTTCCTTTTTGTTTTTTAATTTTTTTAGTGCTTCCACTAATTTCACTTCTTTGTTTTGATTTATGTGTTCCTTGACGATTATTTGCCATAAATTGTTTTACATCTAAATAAATGGCATGGTCGTTTGACTCGATTCCGAAGATTGCATCATTAAGAGCTATTTTTCGTCCAGAATCTGTTCCTGTGATATTTAATACTGATAGTTCCATTTAGGATTTATGATTTACGATTTAGGATTTATGATTTAGGATTTACGATTTAGGATTTACGATTTAAGATTTACGATTTATGATTTAGGATTTATGATTTACGATTTACGATTTACGATTTATGATTTACGATTTATGATTTTAGAATGTAGAATTTGTTTAATTCTATATTGGATATTCAAAATTCTACATTCTATATTTTTATTTTTTTTCATTGCCTGAAAATTTACTTCTCTACAATTATATATGAACCATTAGACCCGGGAACCGAGCCTTTAACTACTAAAATATTTTGTTCGGCTATGAGCTTTACAATTTCAAGGTTTATT
>Ga0210049_1004252_pt1 | contig 12587 bp, 8 predicted proteins | sample CryGeyCG2014_300_2_FD_183964 | JGI IMG/M metagenome (GOLD analysis project Ga0210049, IMG submission 183964) | Groundwater microbial communities from aquifer - Crystal Geyser CG06_land_8/20/14_3.00 (SPAdes) (version 2) | ecosystem: Environmental > Aquatic > Deep subsurface > Groundwater | place...
CGCAAAAATCCTCTCCTCTCTCGACGAGAAAATAGAACTCAACAACAAAATGAACAAGACCCTTGAAGCAATCGGGCAGGCGTTGTTTAAGAAATGGTTTATTGATAAACGGAAGGGAGAGTGGGAAGAAGGAAAACTTGGAGAGATTGGAAAGATACAACCCGGTTTTGCATTTAAAAGTTCTGATTTTGTTAGTGAAGGTTATAAATTAATCAAAATAAGAAATATTCAAAATCCCGTCGTGGATATAATAAAAGTTGAAGATTTTTTATCAGAAGAAATTTTTAATAAAATAGATAAAAAATTTTATCTTGAATCTGGAAATATTCTAATTGCTATGACTGGTGCAGAACTTGGAAAGGTTGGGATAATTCCAAAAACTCCGGATAAAATGTTATTAAATCAGCGAGTAGGAAAAGTAATTTCAGAAAATCCTTTTCTATTTTATTTTTATATTACCAGTTCAGAAATTCAAGGATATTTTAAAGGAATTGCTTCGGCAAGTAGTGCTCAAGGGAATATTAGCAATTCAGATATTGAAGGAATAGAAATAATTATGCCCGATGAAAAAACAATAAATAAATTTACTTCTTCAACTAAAAAAATGTTTGAATTGTGGATTTCAAATTTACAACAATCACAAACACTTTCTTCTCTCCGAGATGCTTTGTTGCCGAAGTTGATGAGTGGTGAAGTGAGGGTGAAATGATGAATGAATTAAAATTTGATAAAGATGGAAAACTGATTCTTCCAGATTCAATAAAAGAAGATATAGAAAGAATTAATAGGATAAAAACCGAAAAGAAAAAGTTTACCAAAAAATTAGTTTTAAATTATCTAGGTTCTGAATTTGAAGGTTTTATAAGATGCGAATTTGAGATTAATATCCCACAAGAATTAGAAGAAATAAAAAAGAAAATATTTGAAGTTAGAAACTGGGTAAATAAGAATGTAGGATCAACTGCCAGAATTTGGTTTGAAAAACTACCAGAAGGGTATAGACTTATAATAAGCGGCAGAGGAAATGATAAAAGATGTGAATGGTGCAGATCTTTTAGAACAGCTTTAGACACTTCTTTGTTTGACTCAAAGGTTGCTGCCTATCAAAAAGGCTTTTGTAAATTTGATAAAGATGGAGGATATTAAAAACTAAAAACATTGCAATAAGATGGAAAAACAAAAATGGGAATTTTGGATAAGAATAATGAGTGTAGCTAGGGAGTATTTATCATTAGATAAACTCTCAAAAGAAGCTGAAGATCATAGAAATAGTGCTGAGAAATTATTTAGAGAAGAGCATATAATTCTATCAACAGATACAATCTTAGAAAGATTTTCTGAACTTGAAGATCTTAACAAAGTGGAAATTACTGCAGAAATCATGGATAATCTTAAAGAATGTATCTATGATTACGTATCAAATAAATTTATTTCTGCAATAGTTTTAGGCGGCTTAATAACTGAACGTATTGCTGACAATTTACTTGAAGAGAAATCAAAAATAAGCAGTACGACTAGCAGTAAACTTAGTCAAAGTTGTAAGATTAATATATTGGGGGACGAAGAGATTATAGATCCCAAAATTTCAGGCAAATTACATCAAATACGTAAGATAAGAAATAAATATGTTCACCCTAAACAAAATAATTTAAATACAGAAAAAGACGCTCTTTTAATATTAACAAATCTTATAGATGTCGTTTACACCATTTATGCTAAACCTGTAGAAGAATCATAACATGCAAAAAACAATAACAGAATCAGAACTTGAAGAACATACTTTAGATATATTAGAAAATCTCGGATACAAAGTAATTAATGGATATGATATTTCTCCAGATGGAAAAAAGCCTGAAAGAAAAACCTATCAGGAAGTTGTTCTAATTGAAAGATTAAAAAAAGCAGTTGAAAAATTAAATAAAAATATTCCTGAAAGTGCAAGAGATGAAGCTGTAAGAAAATCTTTAAGAGTTTTTATTCAAAACCAAATTATTGATAATCAACAATTCCATAAATTATTAACAGAAGGTGTTCCTGTAGAATTTAGAAAAAAAGACCGGCTTGTTGGAGATTATGTTAAATTAATAGATTTTGATAAACCTGAAAAAAACGAGTTCTTAGCAATAAATCAATTTACAATTATTGAAGAAAAATACAATCGAAGACCAGATGTTTTATTATTTGTTAATGGATTGCCTTTGGTTTTGTTTGAATTAAAAAATCCAAGAAACGAAAAAGCAACAATAAACGATGCTTTCCAGCAATTGCAAAATTACAAAAATCAAATCCCTTCCTTGTTTAGATTCAATGAAATTTTAATAATAAGCGACGGGCCACAAACAGAAGCAGGAACTTTGTCTTCAAATAGAGATAGATTCATGCCTTGGAAATCCACCGAGGGTAAAGTCCAGGAAAAAGGTTTGAGTTTAGAAATCTTATGTAAAGGGATGTTAAATAAAAAAACTCTTTTAGATTTAATTAAAAATTTTATTGTTTATGAGAAAGAGGAGAATTTAATTAAAAAACTTGCAGCATACCATCAATATGATGCGGTAAACAATGCAGTGATTTCAACAATTAAAGCAACTAAAGGAAGTAAAAAGGCAGGAATTGTTTGGCACACACAAGGTTCTGGAAAATCTTTATCAATGGTTTTTTATGCAAGTAAACTTGCAGTAGCAAAGGAATTAGAAAATCCCACAATTGTTGTTCTAACCGATAGAAATGATCTTGATGGACAACTTCACGATACTTTTGCAAGATGTTCGGATTTACTCAGGCAAAAACCAGAAAATGCAGATTCAAGAAAACACATTCAGGAATTATTAAAGAGATCTTCAGGAGGAATTATTTTTACAACAATTCAGAAATTCTCTCCAGAAAATGAAGAGTATCCTATGCTTTCAGATAGGAAAAACATTATTGTAATTGCAGATGAAGCCCACAGAACTCAATATGGATTTAGTGCAAAAATTGTAAGAAAAAAAGATAAAGATTTAATAAAATACGGTTATGCAAAATATCTAAGAGATGCCTTGCCAAACGCTTCATTCATTGGTTTTACTGGAACTCCAATTGAGAAAGCAGATAAATCCACTCCTGCAGTTTTTGGGGATTATGTTGATAAATATGATATTCAGCAAGCAGTTAATGATGGGGCAACAGTTAGACTTCTTTATGAAAGTAGATTGGCAAAACTTGGGCTTAAACCAGAAGAAAGAAGAAAAATTGACCCAAGTATTGAAGAATTAACAGAAGGCCAGGAAGATTCAATAAAGGATAAATTAAAGAGTAAATGGGCAAGAATGGAAAAGGTCGTTGGAAGTCCTGAAAGAATTAAAAGAATTGCAAAAGATATTGTTGAACATTTTGAAGAAAAAACTAAAATCCTTGAAGGTAAATCAATGATTGTTGGGATGAGTAGAAGAATTTGTGTTGAACTATATAATGAAATAATTTCTTTGAGACCTGAATGGTATAACTCCGACGATAAAAAAGGAATTATTAAAGTTATTATGACTGGTTCTTCTTCTGATCCTTCTGGATGGCAAGAACATGTTAGAAACAAAAAAACAAGAGAAAGTATTGGAAATAGATTAAAGAATTCTAAAGATGAATTAAAAATAGTTATTGTTAGAGATATGTGGCTTACTGGTTTTGATGCTCCTTGTGTTCATACAATGTATATTGATAAACCAATGAAAGCCCACGGATTAATGCAGGCTATTGCAAGAGCAAATAGAAAATATAAAGATAAAGATGCAGGTTTAATTGTTGACTATTTGGGAATTGGAAAAGAATTGAAAGATGCAGTAATTCAATATACTTCAAGTGGAGGAAAAGGAAAACCCACATTTGATCAAAAAGAAGCAATAGATAAAATGATGGAGAAGTATGAAATTGTTAGAGATATGTTTCATGGATTTGATTACAAAATATTTTTTAAACTTGAACCTAAAAAAAGAATTTTAGTTATTCCAGATTCTGTAGACCATATTTTGAAAGGAAGAGATAAATTAAAAGAAAGATTTTTGAGAGAAACCACTGCATTATTGAAAGCCTTTTCTTTATCTGTTCCAAATGAAAAAGCAATGAAAATAAAAGAAGAAGTTGGATTTTTTCAGATTGTTAAATCTACAATTGTTAAACTTAATTCTTCTGCTTCTTTAACTAAAACCTCTGAAGAATTTGATTCTGCAATTAAACAGATAATTTCTAAGTCAGTTATTTCAGATAGAATTATAGATATTTTTGAAGCAGCAGGAGTTGAAAAGCCAGATATTTCAATTCTTTCTGAAAAGTTTTTAGTTGAAGTTAAAGATATGCCACAAAAGAATTTAGCTTTTGAAGCTTTGAAAAAATTATTGAAAGATGAAATAAGGATAATTACTAAGAAAAATTTAGTTTTGGAGAAATCTTTTATGGAGATGTTAGAAAGAACGATTAATAAGTACACAAATAAGAGCATAGAAGCTGCCCAAGCAATTGAAGAATTAATAACACTTGCAAAGAAAATAAAAGAAGAACAAACAAAAGGAAAAGAACTCGGATTGAATGATGATGAAAAGGCATTTTATGATGCTCTTGCTGAATGCAAAGAAGCGGTTGAAGTTTTAGGAAATAAAGAGTTAAGGATTATTGCTCTTGAATTGGTTGAAACAATTAGAAAGAATGTTAAAATAGATTGGACAGTAAGAGAAAATGTCCAGGCAAATTTGAGATTAAAAGTTAAAAGAATTTTGAAACTTCATGGGTATCCTCCTTCAGGAAGAGAAAAAGCTATTGATTTGGTTTTGAAACAAGCAGGTGTTGTTGCTGAAGACTGGGCAGACAAGAATATTTATGATTAAATTTTCTCATCCTCAATCCAACTCCACCACTTACCATCGCCGATAATAACATGGTCAAGAATTTTTATATCAATTAATTTTCCCGCCTCAATCAATCTCCTCGTAATTTCTAAATCTTCTCTGCTGGGATTAGAATTTCCCGAAGGATGATTATGCACTAAAATTAATTTTGAGGCTGAATTTTTTATTGCGGGTTTGAAAACTTCTCGCGGATGTAAAATTGCAGAATCTAAAACTCCTTTTGAAATTAATTCTTCTTTTATTATGTGATTTTGACCATTAAGAATTAAAACATAAAAATTTTCTTGTTTTTCATCTTTTAATCTTTCATGAAAATAATCAAAAACATCTTTTGCAGAGGATATTTTTTTAACAGGGTTTTTTGATTGATTGTATCTTTTTCCTAATTCTGCCATTGCTAAAATCTGCATGGCTTTACTTGGACCAATGCCTTTTATCTCCTGTAATTCTTTTAACGAGCAATCAAATAATTTTTCCAAAGAATATTCTTTAATTAATCTATTGGACATATCAACAACATTCTCCTTAATTGTTCCTGTTCTAAGAATTATTGCAAAAAGCTCGGCATCACTTAAAGCTTCTTTTCCAAATTTTAAAAATCTCTCTCGAGGTCTTGAAGAATCAGGCAAATCTTTTATTTTCATAAACTCCAAAGAGAAAATGATTTTTAATTCTTCCCAAAAACCCTAAAAACTCTTTTTTTCTTTTCTTCTTATGATTGAAAACCAAATTAAAAAAACACTCGACGAGATTAATCTTCCAAAAAATCAGAAAATTCTGGTCGCGCTTTCAGGGGGCAAGGACTCGACGACAACTGCGTATTTTCTGAAAAAGTTCGGCTATAATATCGAGGGAATTCATCTTGATTTAAAAATTGGAAAATACAGCGACGAATGTTTGCAGGCAGTGAAGCAGTTATGCAAACAACTTTCAATTCCTCTTCATATTTATGATATGAAAAAGGAAATGGGTTCTGGAATGTGTTATCTTCGGTCGGCGATTCAGTCAAAAAAAGGAAAGCAGGGTTTGAAAAATTGCGCGGTTTGCGGAGTTTTGAAAAAGTGGATTTTGAATCGCGAGGCGAGGAGACTGAAAGCGAGTTATATTGCAACAGGACATAATCTCGACGACGAAGTGCAGACTTTTTTATTAAATCTTTTCAAAGGTTGTTTGGAATTAAGTGCAAACACAGGAATTATAACTAAAAATATTTCAGATAAAAAATTTATTCCTCGTGTGAAACCGTTGTTTTACGTCGCTGAAGAAAAAATCCGCAAGTTTTCAAAACAAAAAAAACTTCCAGTAATTTATGAAAAATGCCCGTGCGCGTTGGACTCTTACAGAATTCAGGTGAGAAAATTTACAGAAAAATTAGACAAAAAGAAAAAACTCAGGATGATTAAAAACTTTGAAAAAATACAAAAAAATTTTAGGCCAAAAAAAGAAAAAATAAATCATTGTAAGATTTGCGGAGAACCGTCGAGGGGAAATGTCTGCAAGAAGTGCGAGTTGATGAGATAAATAACCCCTATGAACTATTCCAGTTTAATTTATTTCCTTTCTTTATATTCTCAGAACTTTTTAGCCACTGGTGATTTTTAGGGTCAAATGCTTTTCTTATCTGTTCTTTATCTTCTAGATTAAATGAAGACAGAGGTTTAATATGGTCTATATGGTATTCCTCTAAATTTAGCGGGAAAGGTTTAAGGTGATAGAGTATTTTATCAAAATTTATTCCATATTTTTTTGAAGAAAATGCTTTCCCTTCTTTTGAGTATTTTCTTAATGCACTATAAAGTAAATTTCTCAATCTAATTGCTATCTTAAATTGAGGATCTTCATCTCTTCTTTTTTTGTGATAAATTTTATACCTTTCATTTCTCTTCATTTTAAAATCAAAATCATTTTTGTTCTCCTCATAAAACTTTTTAGCATTTTTTCTAGCATATCCCTTATGCATTTCGTATTGGTCTCTTAATACTATTTTGTTGCATTCTGCACAATACCATGACGAAGATGCGAAGGGTTTTTTGACTTTGCATCTCTTACAGAATTTTATTTTTTTGTTTTTCAAAGAGGTTCTTCTATTCTTTTGTTTCTGGTTTTTCTCCCTACACTCAATTCCACAATACTTCCTTGAAGAAGAGAAAGGAATAAATTCTTTCTTACACACGGAGCATATCTTTATAGAATTCGCTGTTTTATCCATGGACTTTTAACTTTCTGTGAATTATAAATTTTTAGATTTATCCTGTGTAACTATTTATTGGGGGTTCATAAAATTTAAATAGTAAATCCCATTTATCTATACAAGTAATAACATTTTATATGCAACGATATACAACATATTGTATTTTATTAAATTTTAAAAATTAAGATGAAATGCCCTTATTGTTCAAATGAAAATTCAAAAGTTACAAACAAAAGAGAATCCCCTGAAGGTATTAGGAGGAGAAGGGAATGTTTGAAATGTGGAAAACGATTTACAACATATGAAAGAGTTTCTGAAAATAACCTTTACATCATCAAAAAAGATAAAAGGAGAGAAAAATTTGACAGAGAAAAATTAAAGTGCGGAATTGAAAAAGCATTTGAGAAGCGCCCTGTATCAAAAGAAAAAATTGAGAAATTTATCAATGAAATTGAAGGACAATTAATAAAAAAAGGAAAAAAAGAAATAAAGAGTTCAGTTATTGGGGAGATTATAATGAAGAAAATAAAAAAAATTGACAATGTTGCATATATCAGATTTGCGTCAGTATATCATGATTTTCAGGATGTAAATGATTTTAAAAAAGAATTAAAAAAAATTTAAAATGAATTTAAAGGAATATCAGGAGATTTGCAAGACAACTGCGAAAAAAGATTTTCAGACAAAGGAAGAAGAAATAATGTGCTGGGGGCTTGGGGTAACTGGCGAAGCAGGGGATATTGCCTCGTGCATAAAAAAAACATTTGCTCATAAAAAAGATGTTAAAGACGGAATTAAAGAAAATATCGGGAATATGCTCTGGTATATTTTTCAATTGGGATATTCAAGAAATTTTAGAACAAAATATTGAAAAATTAAAAGCAAGATTTCCTGAAGGATTTGATTATAAATATGTTGACAGGGATATGATAAAATGAAGTGGAAAATAAAATGGTAACTAAAATTAGAAAACGAGATGGAAGTGTTGTCCCATTTAACAAGGATAAGATTTCAGAAGCCATCTGGAAAGCAGTAAAAGCCGTCGGTGGAACAGATAAAGAAAGAACAAAAGAGATTTTAGAGATTGTTGTGAAATATATCAGTAATAAACATAAAGAAAATGAAATCCCAGAAGTTGAGGAAGTTCAGGACGCTGTTGAAAAAATTCTGATTGAAGAGGGGCATGCGAAAGTCGCAAAGGCATATATCCTTTACAGAAAAAGCCACGAGGAACTTAGGGACGTTAAGGGATTGTTTGACACAATTGAAGCTGTCGATGATTATATTGGAATGAATGACTGGATGATTAAGGAAAATTCAAATAAAAGTTTTTCATTGCAGGGGCTGAATAATTATATTGCGACGAAGATTATTTCTAATTACTGGATGCGAAGAATTTATCCTGAAGCTATCAGAAAGGTTCATGAAAACGGGAATTTGCATCTTCACGATTTAGATACTCTCGGTGCGTATTGTTTTGATGACAAGACAAAAATTCTAACAGAAAGCGGATGGAAATTTTTCAAGGATGTTAAAAACAACGAGAAAGTTGCTACAAAAAATCTAAAGACAGGTGAATTGGAATTTCAGATTCCTTATGCAAAGCAAATCTATGATTACGACGGGGAAATGTATTCTTTTGAAGGAAGGAGTGTTTCTCTTCTTGTTACGCCAGAACATCGTCTTTTAATAAGAAGGAAAGGAAAAAAAGTGTGGGAATTTGTAAATCCTCCTGAATTCAGAGATGGGATGGAGTTTGACAAAAAGTTATCCTGGAAAGGAAAAAAAACAAAAAGTTTTATAATTCCGTCGGTGAAGGGAGGAAACAGAAAAAAGATTATTGGTAATTTTAAAATTCAGGATTATGTTGAATTTATGGGCTGGTATATTTCTGAGGGCTCTGTTTACGAACCTGCGAAAGGAGATTACAGGATAAGCATTGCACAATCTGAGAAAAGATACAGAGGAGAAATTTGCCGTCTATTAAAGAAGATGAATCTTTCGCATAATATCCAATCAGAATTTAATATTCATTTGCACTCGAAAGAGTTATTTTATCATTTGAAGATTCTTGGCAAATCAAACGAGAAATATATTCCTAATGAAATAAAGAGTTTAGAACCAGAATTAATAGAAAAATTCTTGATTGCATTATTTAAAGGAGACGGGTCTTTTTCCGACGGCAAATTGTATAAATATTACACAAACTCAAAAAAATTAGCAGAGGATGTTATTGAATGTTTGCTGAAAATAGGATTGTGCGGCACTTTATGGCAAAGAAAAGATAATAACATTTTTGTCGTCGATGTCCAGCATAATCATCTGACTCCGATTTACCGAAAAAAAATCCTAAAGAAAAAATACAAAGGAAAAGTTTATGATTTTTCTGTTCCAAATAGCACCCTTGTTGTAATGCGTGAAGGAAAAGTTGTAATTTCTGGAAATTGCGTGGGCTGGGACTTGAAAGATTTATTATTGCAGGGTTTCAAAGGTGTGTCAGGCAAAGTTGTCTGTGGTCCGCCAAAACATTTGTCGTCGGCACTTGGACAAATGGTGAATTTTTTCTACACTCTGCAAGGGGAAACAGCAGGTGCGCAGGCGTTTTCAAATTTTGATTCTCTTCTTGCACCGTTTGTAAGATATGATTCATTAGATTATAAAGGAGTAAAGGCATGCATGCAATCTTTTTTATTTAACATGGCTGTTCCGACGAGAGTTGGTTTTCAATGTATGTCAGAAGATACAGAAATTCTTACTCCAAACGGCTGGGCTAATTATGAAACCTTAAAAAAGGGAGACACAATAAAAACATTCAACATCGACAAAAAGATTATTGAAGATAAACCAATAAAAAATTTATTCAAAAGAGAATATAAAGGACTTATGTATAATCTGAAAAATAGAATTCAGGATCAGTTAATTTCTCCAAATCACCGAGTTGTTTATAAGTTTAGAAAAAACGAAGAATATAAATTAATTCCAATAGAAAAAATAAAAGATAAACAATTTTATATTCCTACTACAAATGAAAAAAAGATTAATTATTTTGAGGACTCTTTAATTAATGAAATAAAAAAAATTAATTATGAAGGGATTATCTGGTGTCCAAATACAGACAATGAAACAGTTATAGCGAGGAGAAATGGCAAAGTGTTTATTACAGGGAACACTCCCTTCACAAACATCACAATGGATTTGAAAGTTCCGGGTTATATGAAAGACGAGCCAGTTATCGTCGGTGGAAAACCCCAAAGAGAAACTTACAAAGAATTTCAAGACGAGATGGATACAATAAATAAAGCATTTGCAGAGTGTATGATGGAAGGTGATGCAAATGGTAATGTTTTTACTTTTCCAATTCCAACTTATAATATTACAAAAGATTTTGATTGGGACAGTACAAAATACGACATGATTTGGGAGATGACTGCAAAATATGGAATTCCGTATTTTTCTAATTTTATTAATTCAGATATGAATCCCGAGGACGCACGGAGCATGTGCCCTCTTGCAGGAGATGAAAAAGTTTTGATAAAATCTTCCAGAGGACGAAAATTAGAATTTGGAGAAATAAAAAATATTTTTAGAGGAAATTCAAAAAAAGAAGAGTATGAAATTTATTCTGATGGAAAATTTGTAAAAGGGAGATTTAATTCTTTCAAGAACCAGAAAATGATAAAAGTAGTTTTAGAAAATAATCATGAACTAAAAATTTCTGAAGCACATCTTAATTTTGTAAAAAAAGGAAAAAATTCTAACCAAGTAATTTTAGAGGGAAAAGAGCTAGAAAAGGGCATGTATCTTCCTTATTCTTTAAATATTTATAATGGAGAGGGAGGAGATAAAAATCTTGGGTTTTTTGTGGGAGCATATGCAGGAGATGGAAGTTACGACGGGGAAACAGGAGTAGTTTTTTCATTAGAGGGAAATTATAAAAAAGAATTAATAACAAAAATTAAAAAGATATCAGAAAATTATTTTGGTGCGAACTGCAGTGTGATTGAGTCAAAAAAATCAAAATTAGTCACATTAAGAGTTAACTCGCGTGCAGCAGTTGGATTATGCAGGGATTTTGTCGAGGGAAAAGAAAGAGAAAAACATTACAAAGCGAGATTGTTTGGGATGGGCGAGGAATTCAGAAGAGGGGTTATCGAGGGACATTATGCAACTGACGGGGGAAATAGAAATAGAATCTATACTTCTTCAAAAAAAATGGTTGAAAGTTTAAATATGTTAGCTGCGACTCTTGGAACAACAACGAGTATCTATAAAGATGAAAGGGAAGGGAGATTAGGAAAAGAACCGAATTATGCTGTTTTAATTTATCAACTCAACAGAAAAAACTATGGAGATATTTGGTTCAAAGATTCTAATAGAATCTGGGTGAAAATAAAGGAAATAAAAAAACTAATAAATACAACTGCTTATTGTTTTGAAGTGAGTGGGGGCGAGCCTGTTTTTACCGTCGGAACAACAGGAATTTTGACTCACAATTGTCGTCTTCGCTTAGACCAGACAGAATTGCGAAAACGCGGAGGGGGATTGTTTGGCGCTAATCCTTTAACAGGAAGTATCGGCGTCGTCACACTCAACATGCCAAGAATTGGATTTACTGCATCTGACGAGGACGATTTTCTTAAAAAAGTTGAATCTCTTATGGAGCTTGCAAAAGAAAGTTTGGAAATAAAAAGAAAGACAATTGAAAGATTTACTGAAATGGGACTTTATCCTTATTCTAAATTTTATTTGAAAACAGTTCATCAGAGATTTGGTGAATACTGGAAAAATCATTTTGCTACAATTGGATTGCTGGGAATGAATGAAGCAATTATGAATTTTATGCCTGGAGAAAATATTGCAACAGAAAGAGGAATGGAATTTGCATTGAAAATAATGGATTTCATGAGGACAAAACTTGAAGAGTTTCAGGAAGAAACAGGAAATATTTATAACTTAGAAGCGACGCCAGGAGAAGGAACTTCATACAAGTTTGCAAGAGAAGACAAGAAACGACTTGGAAGAATTATCGTCGCTAATGAAAGATATGTTCAAGAAAATAAGGCAAAACCTTTTTACACTAATTCAACTCAGCTTCCTGTTGATTATACAGATGACTTGTTTTATGCACTTGAATTGCAGGACAAGTTGCAGGTAAAATATACAGGGGGAACTGTTTTTCATACTTATGTTGGCGAGAGACTTCCAAAAGAAGCAGTAAAAATACTTGTTAAAAAAATTGCAGAAAAATTTAATCTTCCTTATTTTACAATCACTCCTACTTTTTCAATTTGTCCTATTCATGGTTACTTGTCTGGCGAGCATGATTTTTGTCCTATCTGCGACAAGGAGCACGGAATTGCCAGAGGCAAGAACAATGAAATAATTAAACAAGTGGAATCCCACAACAGGAGGTGTAAAATGGAATTTGAAGGAACAAAATGCGAAATTTTCAGCAGAGTTGTCGGTTACATAAGGCCTGTGCAACAATGGAACGAAGGAAAATCTGCAGAATTTAAGATTAGGAA
>Ga0210049_1004253_pt1 | contig 12583 bp, 11 predicted proteins | sample CryGeyCG2014_300_2_FD_183964 | JGI IMG/M metagenome (GOLD analysis project Ga0210049, IMG submission 183964) | Groundwater microbial communities from aquifer - Crystal Geyser CG06_land_8/20/14_3.00 (SPAdes) (version 2) | ecosystem: Environmental > Aquatic > Deep subsurface > Groundwater | place...
ATTAAGAAGTTCAGTTCCTTTTTCGACATCAGCTAAAATTGTTTGAACATTGGAAAGCTTTCCTAAAGCAGCTTTTCCTTTTAGGGCCGATAAAGGTTCCTCTAAAATATCAATGGCAAAGACCCTTCCTTTTTCTAATCTTTTTGCCAAAGGAATAGCCCAGCCCCCGGAACCCGAACCAAAATCAGCTGCTGTCATATTTGCCGACAGTTCTAATTGGTTTAAAACTTCATTGGGGTTTAAAAAACCTTCCATAAACAACATTTATCGAGGTCCGACCTCGATTGATGGAGGTCGGACCTCCGTCAAATTAAATTGAATTAGATATATGTTACTGAAGCTACCCGGTCACCTTCTTCCAACCTCATTATTCTTACTCCCTGGGTAGCTCTACCCAATTTTGGAATTTGACTGAGCTTTATTCTGATTACCTGTCCTTTTTGAGAAATAACAATTAAATCTTCTTCCGGTCCTTCCAAAATCTTTGAGCTGATAATATCACCGGTCTTCTCAATAACTTTAGCTGTTTTAATTCCCGAACCTCCCCTCCCCTGCAACCTGTATTCTTTTAAATCTGTCCTTTTCCCGTAACCGTTCTTCGTTACAATCAATAAATATTTTTTCTCTAACTTTTGGCTGGCCAAAGCAAGATTCTTAATGATTTCCATTCCTACCAACTCGTCTCCTTTTTTTAATCTAATTCCTCTATTACCGGCTGCCTGTCTCCCCATTTCTCTAATTTCTTTTTCTTTAAAACGAATAGATTGACCTCTTTTAGTCACCAAAACTATTTCATCCTGACCGGTGGTCTTTTTAACCTGTCTTAAAAGGTCTCCTTTTTTCAGGGAAATAGCAATCAGTCCCGTCCTTCTAACATTTTGGAACTCTAAAAGATTAGTTTTCTTTACTATACCATTCTTGGTTGCCATTGCCAAATATTTGATTCCTTTTGCCTCATCCTCTTTTCCTGCCCGAGCGACAGCGAAAGGCGGAGATGAAACTTTAGTTTCATCGACTAAAGACATTAAAGTTAAAACTTTTTCCTGGGGAGAAATTTCCAAAAAGTTCAAAAGTCCTCTTCCTTTTGCCAATCTGCTTCCTTCGGGAATTTCATAAACTTTTGTTTTAAAAACTTTTCCTGAATCGCTGAAAAATAAAAGGTCGTCATGATTATTGGCTAAGAGAAAATGCTCAACAACATCTTCTCCCATTGTCTTCATTCCCAAAATTCCTTTTCCTCCTCTTTTCTGGATTTTATATATTTTGGGGTCAATCCTTTTTATGTAGCCGCCCTGAGTCAAGGTGATAATCATTTCCTTTTGGGGAATTAGGTCTTCTTCGGCAATTTCCCCCACTTTCTGGGGAAAAACTTTTGTTCTTCTTTCATCTCCAAAATTCTCTTTGACCTCTTTTAATTCTTTTTTGATTAATTCTTTGACTTTTTTGGGGCTTTTGAGGATAGCTGAAAATTCTAAAATTTGCCTCTTTTTTTCTTTTAATTCATCTTCAATCTTTTTCCTTTCCAAGCGAGCCAGAGCCGATAATTTTGTTTCCAAAATGGCTTCGGCCTGGATTTGAGTTAATCTAAATTTTTTGATTAAGTTCTTCTTGGCTGCCTCTCTGTTTTCTGATTTTTTAATTGTTCTTATAACCTCGTCTATTTTAGATAAACACTTTTTAAGTCCTTCTAAAATGTGGGCTCTTTCTTTTGCTCTTTCTAAATCATATTTTGTTCTTCTTAAAATAACTTCTTGGCGGTGGAGTAAAAAGTAATTTAAAATTTCAGCCAGAGATAAAACTCTTGGCTGAATTCTGTCCACTAAAGCCAACATATTTAAATAGAAAGTTTTTTGGAGGTCTGAAAATTTATATAATCTATTTAAAATCTTTTGGGGGAAGGCATCTCTTTTGAGGTCAAAAACAATTCTTAATCCTTCTCTGTCTGACTCGTCTCTGATGTCTTTTACTGCTTCAATTTTCTTTTCTTCGACTAACCTGGCAAACTGCTGAACCAGGGTTGATTTTTGGACCTGATAAGGAATTTCAGTAATGATGATTTGAAAACCACCTTTTTTCTCAATAATATCGGTTTTCCCCCTTGTTAAAATTGGGCCTTTGCCCTGAGAATAAGCAGTAATGATTTCCTTCTGATTGAAAATTTGGCCTCCGGTTGGAAAATCAGGTCCTTTAATAAATTTGAACAAATCTTCAACCGTGGCTTTGGGCCGGTCCAGCAAATAAACAGCGGCATCGCAAACTTCTTTTAAATTGTGGGGAGGGATATTGGTAGCCATTCCTACCGCTATTCCCAAACATCCGTTTAATAATAATTGAGGAAGAGGAGAGGGTAAAACAGTTGGCTCTTTTCTGGTGGCATCGTAATTGTCAACAAAATCAACAGTGTCTTTGTTAATGTCTTTAAGTGTTTCCTCGCCAATTTTTGAAAGCCTCGCTTCTGTGTATCTATAAGCGGCAGCGCTGTCCCCGTCGATTGAATTGTGAACAAAAATTCCAGCAGCCAAAGCAAAGTTATGCCAAGGTTCAATGGTTAAATCATAAACATCTTCTCTTTTTTGAAGAACTCTAGTTTTAATTACTTTATGATTTTGATATAATGGATTTGCCGTGGGGGTGGAGTAGTTCGAGATTTCCTTGGTCAGGGAGACTCTCTCGGGTGCAACTCCCGACACCTCCACGGCTTTTAAAGTTTTTCCTCTTGACAGGGTTTCTGGGTTTGCTATAATGGGAGTACCTGACCAAGGAGTAGAACTACTCTGAGAGTCGGCAAAAGCCACTTCCTTAGAGGTGGTTTTTGTTTTTGCTAAAGCGAACTGTTTATTTAAAGGCATTAATGAATCTCCCGGTTTTAAATCCCTAGCTTGTATGTAAGTACCATCTCTCAACATAAATCGATGGTCTGGAGTACATTTTACCTTTTCGTCATTATCTAAAGTTATCTCGATTATTCTTTCATTCGCTCGAGTTTTTCGCGGATTTTTGATTTCGGCAATTTCAATTTTTTTGGTTTGAGGATTAAAGGTAAAAGTCCAGTGTTTTTTACCTTTCTTTTGTTCTTTAATTAACTCTCCAAAATTTAAATTCCTTCCATCACAAAGTTTTACCTTAGTATTTTTAGTAAAACAACCAAAATTTCCTTGGCCCTGAATTAAGGGATACCTCAAAGAAAAATCCTGAGCCATTCTGACTAAAGCGTCGTATACAGCCATATCTCCATGAGGGTGGTATCTAGAGAGGGTCGATCCAATAACCGAAGCTGACTTTCTAAACTTGGCTCCGTGAGTTAATCCATCTTCTAACATCGCGTATAAAATTCTTCGATGGACAGGCTTTAATCCATCTCTAACATCGGGTAAGGCCCGAGAAACAATGACTGATATTGCATAGTCAATATAAGAATCTTTCATTTCCTGAACGATTTCTCGAGGTTTAATGTAGCCAATTTCCTTATTCTGTTGTTTCGGTTGTGGTGGGTTCTTCTTCATTTTGCTCTAAGAGTTTTTTTAATTCTTCAAAATTTTCTTTTATTTGCTCAAATTGTTTTAATTCTTCTCCCAAAGATGGTAGATTTAATTGTCCTTGAAATTCCTCTTTTTCAAAAGTTTTTACTTTTTTTTGAAAATTTTTAACCCAGAAACTAAAAAGCCCTAAACTTAAACCAATAATCACCAGCCAAAAGATTATTTTCCGAGCAGTCAGAGACAAGTTTTGAATTTTTTTCAAGAGATTCATTAGGGTTTTAGAATCACTATTTTCATTCCCTCTTTGGTGAAATCTTTCTTTTTAATCAAAAGTTTTGGCTGGGGCTCTATTGATTTTTGACCCATTGTTTTTAAAAAAACATCTACCCCATCTAATTTTAACTTTAACTTGGGAAGCAGATAATGCATAGGGATAACGATTTTGGGTTCAATCTGGCTAATAATTTTTTGAGATTCTTTTGAATTGATTGTATAAACTCCTCCTACCGGGAGCATTAAAATATCAATGTCGCCAATATTTTCCACCTGCTCTGAGGTTAATTCTTTTTGACCCAAATCTCCCAAATGACAAATCCTTATTTCCTCTGCCTCAATAGTATAAATAGTGTTCTGGCCCCTTTTCTTGCCCTGACAATCGTCGTGAAAAGAAGAAATGCCCTGAAAAAAAATTCCTTTTATCTCGTATTCACCGGGCCCCTCAATTAAAAAAGGATTGCCGGAAACCGCCTTGATATTATTGTGGTCATGATGCTGGTGGGTTATTAGCAAGATGTCGGCTTGCAATTTTGGAACCCGCAAACCGATAGATTCGTCAAAAGGGTCAATGACGATTGAAGTTTGTTCGCCCTTGTTTTGGGCAACTAAGATTTGAAAACAAGATTGTCCTTTCCAAATGATATGCATAGTGTTTTTATTCTATCATAAAATTACGTTTATCACAACTATTTCACCGGCAAAATTGGTGCGGGGTTGAAAAAATTAAAAAATAGTTTATACTAGATAATATGGAAATTCTTCTTAAAAAAGATGATGTTTTAAAGCCTCCGGGGATAGGCGAAATTGTTGAAGGAAAAGTTATTGCTATCAGTAGGTCCAGTGTTTTTGTTGATTTAGGCCGGATAGGAACCGGGCTAATTTATGGAAAAGAATTCTACGAAGCTAAAACTGATTTAAAAAATTTAAAAATAGGAGACAAAATTTTTGCTAAAATTATAAATTGTGATAACGAAGCAGGTTATATTGAACTCTCCCTAAAAGAAGCCAGCAGGGAAATTTCTTGGAAAATCCTCGAGCAAAAACAAGAAGAAGGAGAAGTTTTGGCAGTAAAGATTTTGAAAGCAAATAAAGGAGGTTTGCTCACCGAGATTTCAAACATCCCTGCTTTTTTACCTGTCTCCCAATTGTCTTTTCAAAATTATCCCAGGGTAGAAGAAGGAGATAAATCAAAAATTTTAAATGCCCTGCAGCAATTAATTGGCAAAACATTAAAAGTAAAAATCATCACCGCTGTCCCCAGGGAAGAAATGTTAATTATTTCAGAAAGAGCAGCCCTGCTTTCTGACATGAAAGAGGCTTTGAAAAATTACAAGATAGGAGATGTGGTAGAAGGAGAAGTAACGGGTATTGTTGATTTTGGGATATTCTTAAGGTTTCCCTCATCTAAAAAACCAAATGAACAAATTGAAGGACTTATCCATATTTCAGAATTAGATTGGCAATTAGTTGAAAGTCCTTCAAAGATTGTCAAGGTTGGAGAAAAGTTAAAAGCAAAAATTATTGAAATTTCTAATGACAAAATTTCTCTTTCTTTGAAAGCTCTAAAAAAAGACCCCTGGGAAAATATTGAAAAAAAATATAAAAAAAGCGATGAGGTTCTGGGAGAGGTAGTAAAATTTAATCCTTTCGGAGCTTTTGTTAAAATTTCCTCAAAAATCTTTGGGCTCTGTCATGTTTCTGAATTTGGAGTAAGGAGTAAAATGGAGAAAACTTTGGAAATCGGAAAAAAATATAACTTCAAAATCTTGGAGATAGAACCAAAAGAACATAAAATGCTTTTGAAATTATTAAAATGAAAAATCTGGTCAAAAACTTATTAATCATCTTGCTCGTTTTCCTGCTTATTTCAGGTATTTTTAGCCTTTTTGCTTCCCCTTTTAAAAAGGAAAAAGAAATTCCTTTAAGCCAATTGATAGAAGAAATTAATCAGGAAAAAGTTAAAAAAATTGTAATTTCAGGAAATAATCTCTCGGTAATCTATCAAGATGATAGCCAGGCCGTCTCAAAAAAGGAAGTAGAGATTGCTTTTTCTCAGTCATTAAAAAATTACGGGCTGGATATGGAAAAGCTTAAGAAAATAGAAGTTGAATCAAAAGAGGCGGCTGCGATGTCGGCCTGGCTGGGACCAGCTCTCTTGCTTTTTCTGCCTTTAATTTTATTTGTCTTCTTTTTCTGGTTCATATTCCGTCAGGCCAGAACCGGAGCAACCCAGGCTTTTGATTTCACAAAAGCCAAAGCCAGATTGTTTGGAGCTGGGGGTCAGCCAAAAGAAAAAGTTACTTTCAAAGATGTAGCCGGCCTTAAAGAGGCAAAAGAAGAACTGAAAGAAATTGTTGATTTTCTAAAAAATCCCAAAAAATATCTACAAATGGGAGCTAAAATCCCAAGAGGAGTCTTATTGGTAGGAGCCCCCGGTACTGGTAAAACATTATTATCTCGCGCCGTCGCCACCGAAGCCGGTGTTCCTTTCTTCTCTATTTCTGGTTCTGAATTTATAGAATTATTTGTCGGCGTCGGAGCTTCCCGGGTTCGCAACTTATTTGCCGAGGCTAAAAAAGCCGGGAAGGCGATAATTTTTATTGATGAAATTGACAGCATAGGGCGGCTTAGAGGGATAGGAATTGGTGGAGGTCATGAAGAAAGAGAACAAACCTTAAATCAAATTTTAGCCGAAATGGACGGTTTTGAAAGAGATGACAAAAGAATAGTTATGGCAGCTACAAATAGGCCCGACGTTCTTGACCCGGCTCTATTGCGGCCGGGAAGATTTGATAGAAGGATTGTTTTGGATTTACCTGATATTAATGATAGAGAAGAAATTTTGAAAATTCATTGTCGGGACAAATCCTTAGCTTTAAATGTAAACTTGAGAGAGGTGGCTGAAAGAACCCCTGGTTTTTCCGGGGCCGACTTAGCTAATTTGGTAAATGAAGCTGCTATTTTTGCCGCCAGGAGAAATAAAACTCAGGTTTTTCAAAAAGAATTTTTGGAATCAATTGAAAAGGTTTTGTTAGGTCCGGAAAGAAAATCTCATATTTTATCCAAAAAAGAAAAAGAAATTGCCGCCTACCATGAAGCAGGCCATGCCCTGGTATCAACTTCTCTTCCCGGAACAGAACCAATAAGAAAAATTTCAATTATTGCCCGGGGAATGGCCGCTGGTTACACCTTAAAAATGCCAACCGAAGAAAGAAGAATAAAAACCAAATCTCAATTTTTAGCCGAATTGGCAACTTTGCTTGGGGGATACTGCGCTGAAAAATTAAAATTTAAAGAAATTACTACCGGAGCTGCTAATGATTTAGAAAATGCTTCAGAGTTAGCTAAGAAATTAGTCAAAGAATATGGGATGTCATCTTTGGGGCCGGTTGCTTTTGGGGAAAAAGAAAGATTTGGCTTTTTAGGAGAAGTTTCCCATCGAGATTATTCTGAAAAAGTGGCAGCCAAAATTGACAAAGAAATTTCTCTCTTTGTGGAAAATGCTGAAAATACCGCTGAGAAAATTTTAAAAAAGAAGAAAAAAGTTTTAGAAAAAATCGCCAAAACCTTAATTGAAAAAGAAACAATTGAAAAAGAGGAATTTGAAAAACTAGTCAAAACTAAAAAACAAAAATCGGGAAAAGTCAAAAAGAAAGGAAATTAAAAATGCGCACGTAGCTCAGCGGTAGTAGCACAGACCTTATAAGTCTGGGGTCGTTGGTTCGAATCCAACCGTGCGCACATGGGCGGTTAGCTCAGTTGGTAGAGCGCGTACTTGACGTGTACGAGGTTTCAGAGGTTCGAGCCCTCTACCGCCCACATGAAACTTAATGTTCTTTACGAAGATAAAAATGTTTTAGTGATAGATAAACCAGCCGGAATAATAGTTTTCCCCGAGGGGAGGGTAAAGGAAAAAACCTTAATAGATTATCTTTTAGAAAAATTTCCTGAATTGAAAAAGGCTGGTTCTTCTCCAAGATACGGAATAGTTCATAGATTAGACAAAGATACTTCAGGAATACTTTTGGTGGCTAAAAACGATAAAACTTTAAGTTTTTTACAAAAACAATTCAAAGAGAGAAAGGTTGAGAAAAAATATTTGGCCCTGGTAGTAGGAAAGATAAAAGAAAAAAGGGGAACAATTGAAACCTTGTTGGGAAGAGCAGCAAAAAATCAAAAAAAACAAAAGGTTTATTTACCTTATGAACCGGGTTGCCAGGGAAAAAGAAAGGCAATTACCGAATACCAGGTTTTGGAAAAATTCAAAGATTTTACTTTGCTTGAGGTTAAACCAAAAACCGGCAGAAAACATCAAATAAGAACTCATTTAGCTTATATTTCCCATCCGATTGCTGGTGACAAACTTTATGGGTTTAAAAATCAACCTTGTCCCAAAGAACTTTTAGGCCAATTTCTACATGCCTATTATTTAAAAATAGTACTACCAGATAAAACAGTGAAAGAGTTCTATTCTGAATTACCAGAGGATTTAGCAAAAACCCTCCAAAAATTATCATGGTAACTAAACTTGAAATTTTTAATAAAACTTATTTAAAAGAAAATTTGCCTGACCTTCGACCAGGAGATACTATTCGGGTTTCCCAAAAAATTAAAGAAGTCCTGAAAAAAGATAAATCTTCTGAAAAAGAGGGGAAACAAAGAATTCAATCCTTTGAAGGGGTGGTTTTGGCAAGAAAACATGGTAAAGAAATTGGAGCTACCATTACGGTCAGAAGAATAATTGATGGGATTGGGGTAGAAAAAATCTTTCCCATTCACTCCCCAACTATTGAAAAAATTGAGATAATAAAAAGAGGAAAGGCCGGGAGGGCAAAACTTTATTATTTAAGAGAGAGAAAGGGCAAAAAATCAAGATTGAAGAAAAGGGAGGAGAAAACCGAAAAACAGAGATAATACACTAAGATTAATTAAATAGGGCGAGTGCTGTAATTGGTAGCCAGCTTGGACTGAGGCTCCAAGGGGAATTATTCCCGTGAGGGTTCAAGTCCCTCCTCGCCCACAACTTGTGTGGGTTCAAATCCCACCCTGGGCACTTGGCGCAGTGGTTTAGCGCGTCGCGCTTACATCGCGAAGGTCGGGGGTTCAAATCCCTCAGTGCCCACCAGCCGCGGTAGCTCAGTGGTAGAGCAAAGGTTTGAAAAACCTTGTGTCGCCAGTTCAATTCTGGCCCGCGGCACAAATGCGGGTGTAGTATAATGGTTATTATGCGATCTTGCCAAGATCGAGAAGGCGGTTCAAATCCGCTCACCCGCTCTTTAAAACTTTTATTTTAAGCCCCTAAAAAACCTTGACAGCCATTTTGGAAAGTGCTAATATGTGTTAACCCCTGTTTGGGGGTTTTTAATATGAGTAAAAGAAAAAAAATCCAGCTTTTCCTCCAAAAAAGCTGGAAAAAATCTCTAGTTGCCTTACTGGTTGCCGTAATTTTTATTGGAATTTCTCCTTTTTTTGAGCCAAAAGTTTATCAAGCTGAAATTAACCCGGCTGATTTTTCTGTTGAGGAAGAGTTAGTTGTCTTAGAAGAAAACAGCCTTTTGGCAATATCCAATCCCTCTAATCCCGAACCTAAAACAGTCAGAAAGATAAAAATGGTGGTCACTGCCTATTCAAGCACCCCCTGGGAAACTCAGGGTAATCCTTATCTTACTGCTTCTCAGAAATGGGTTGAAGAAGGAATCGTAGCTAATAATTTATTACCTTTTGGAACAAAAATTAAAATTCCTGAACTTTACGGCGATAAAATTTTTGTGGTTGAGGACAGAATGCACTGGCGAAAAGGATATTATCATTTAGATATTTGGTTTTCTTCTTATTGGGAAGCAAAAAATTTCGGAGCTAAAAGAGCTTACATTGAAATTTTAGAAAGCTAAATTAAGATTTGGAAAAAACAGCTCGCCATAGTTTTTTGGCGAGCTGTTTTGTTGTTGTGCCGCGGGTGGGACTCGAACCCACACAGGGATAATTCCCTAAGTGATTTTAAGTCACTCGCGTAATACCAATTCCGCCACCGCGGCATAGAGGCCAGGGCGGGACTTGCACCCGCGTATACTTCTTTTGCAGAGAAGCGCCTTAAGCTACTTGGCTACCTGGCCTTGTCTCTTTTAATCTTCTCTAATAATTCTTCAATTCGGGCGGCTTCTTTTACTTCTTTTTCTTCAAAAAACTTAATTTTAGGAATTTTTCTCATTACCAATCTTTTATTCAGTTTTTCTTGAAGATCATAACCTCTAATATTTAAAATTTCTAAAATCTTTTTACTCTGATTTTCAGGCAAAATACTGATAAAAACTTTGGCTTCGGTTAGGTCTTTAGGACACTCCACCCGGGTCAGAGTAACCAAAACATCCTTAGGAAAACTAACCTCTCTTAAAAGGAGTAGAGCTAATTCTCTTTTTATTAATTCGTTAACTTTTTCTAAACGATGGCTCATAACTCTACTTTTTTTCGCTCTTGCTGATAGAAAACTATTTCATCTCCTTTTTCAATTTTAACATCTCCTTCATATAGTATGCCAATTTCCTCCCCCCTGGCAGCCGTTACTATGTCTTTTTTATTTTTCTGTAAATTAATGAGTTTACCCCGGCCCTTTAACTCTTTTTCTCTATAAACCTCAATTGAGGTCTTTTCTCTTTTTACTTCACCTTCCAAAATTCTCCCCCCGACAATCTGACGGTTTTTCTCTGCCCAAAAAACAACTAAAGTTTTCATCCTCCCTAATTCTTTTTTAATAACTTCTGGTTTGAGCATCTTTTCCATAAGCTGGCGAAGGCTCTGGACCAATTCATAAATTATCTCAAAATTGATTGGTTTTATTTTTAACTGTCCGACTAATCTTTGGGCAACTGAATCCGTTTTTACCCGAAAACCCAGAACTTTAGCTCTGGCTGAGTGAGCTAATTTAATGTCTGACTCATTGATGTTGCCCACCTCTTTCTTTAAAATCCTTAAAATTACTTTATCTTGGGGAAGGTTTCTTAAAACCCCTTCAATTGCTTCCAGGGAACCAAAACAATCTCCTTTTAAAATTAAATTTAAAATCTTTTGACCTGGTTCAACTACTAACACCTCTCTTTCTTCTTTTCTTTCTTCTTTAGGAGTGAGATATTTTTCAGCCTCTTTAATATCAGGAAAAACTTTGAAGGCCTCACTAACTTGAGGAACCTTTTCAAAACCCAGGATTATTACTGGTTGGGAGGGAAAAGTTTCTTCAACTGGTTTACCTTGAAAATCTTCTAAAATTTTAGCTTTGCCCAAAGTAGAAGGGGTGGCTAAAATATCTCCTTTTTTTAAAATTCCATCTCTTATAAGTAAGGTGGCTGTTGGTCCCCGCTGAGAATCCAGATAAGCTTCAATTACTACGCCCTCGGCTGGTTTTTCAAAGTTTGCTTTCAGTTCTTCCATATCAGCCACCAATAAAATTATTTCTAAAAGCTCGGGAATTCCTTTTTTAGTAATGGCTGAGGTTTCAACCGAGGGAATTTTTCCTCCAAGTTCTTCCACTAAAATTTTATTTTGAGAAAGTTCTCTTTTTATCTTTGCGGGATCGGCCTGGGGTTTATCTATTTTGTTAAGGGCTACAATTATTGGAACTCCAGCTAATTTAGCATGGGAAATAGCTTCTTTAGTTTGCTCTTTCACCCCTTCAGCTGTATCTACTACTAAAATAGCAATATCAGCTACCTTGGCTCCCCGGGAGCGCATTTGAGAAAAGGCCTCATGACCAGGGGTATCAATGAAGGTAATTTTCTTTCCCTGATGTTCTATCTCATAAGCTCCGATATGTTGGGTAATTCCTCCTGATTCTCTTTCAAGAATTTTAAAATCTTTAATAGCACAAAGTAAACTTGATTTTCCGTGGTCAACATGGCCTAAGACCACCACCACTGGCGGCCTGGTTATTAATTTTTTTTGCTCTTTCATTGAATATTTTTTGGGTCTGAGCCCTTTTAATTGCTTCTTTTTCTTCTTCGGATAGTAAAAATTGAGATTTTCCTTCTTTTATTGATTTAGCATAGACCCTACTCCCCTCTCTGGTATAAAGACCGGTAATGACAAAACCAGAATTTTTACCATTCAATAAGGCAATTGAGAAACTTTGATTTCCTCCAATCCCAGAAAAAGGATTATATCTTATTATTCCGACTTTCTTAATTGAAAATTCAAAATCTGATTTGAGATTATCTAAATCTTTTGTTAGAGCCGAAATATTTTTTTCTAATTTCTTCAAACAATCTAAAACTTCTCTAAAATTTTTTGGCTCCTTTTTTGTTTTTCTAAAAAAAGAAAAGGTCATAATCGAAGCGGAGGGGGTGGGATTCGAACCCACAAGGGCTTTCACCCACGGGTTTTCGAAACCCGCGTCTTTCCGTTCGATCCACCCCTCCGACTTTTAAAAATACCACTTTTTTAATTAAAAATCAACTTAAAAAATTGGGAAATCATTATCCCGGCTTATTTTTGAAGGTAAAACATAAGGAAAATGATTGCCTAAAAAATAAGTAAGGCGGGTAGAAAACTTTCCTTTCAAAATTTTAGGTCCAAAAAATTTCTTTATCTCTTGATGATATTTTTCAAAATCTGGAAAATTTTTTATTAAAATTTCTGCTGCCCTCAATCCCCAAATTACTCCCCCGCCTGACCAGGGTTTGGTTAAGCCTGCGGCATCACCAGAAAGAGTAATGTTTTTATTTTTAGGTAGAACCAAACCAGAGGGAATCAAAGCGGTTTTTCTCTCCTCTAAAACTTTACCGAGTTTACCGAGATCGTAACTCCGATAGTGAAAAAGAAGTTTTTTAAAATTTGAAAGG